>Ga0181606_10001581_pt1 | contig 19924 bp, 18 predicted proteins | sample 041ome_10_FD_132994 | JGI IMG/M metagenome (GOLD analysis project Ga0181606, IMG submission 132994) | Coastal salt marsh microbial communities from the Groves Creek Marsh, Skidaway Island, Georgia - 041412US metaG (megahit assembly) | ecosystem: Environmental > Aquatic > Marine > Intertidal... | reverse complement strand
TCCTCCATCGCAAGGTCGGCCTTGAGGATTTCCTCCACCGTCTCGCCCACCTTCAGCTTGTGGATCGCCTGGAAATTGGGAAGCCCGTTGAGGAACAGAACACGCTCGGCCAGCTGGTCGGCGTGCTTCATCTCGTCGATCGATTCGTGCCGCTCGTATTCGGCCAGCTTGTGCACGCCCCAATCGTCGAGCACGCGATAGTGCAGCCAGTACTGATTGATCGCCGTCAGTTCGTTGGTGAGTGCCTTGTTGAGGAACTCGATGACCTTTTCGTCGCCCTTCATGACAGCTTCTCCTGTTTATCTGTTGTCGCCATCATAGCGGTGCGGGGGGTGGGTCTGGCAAGCGAAACCCACCGGTGTACGGGGCAAAATCGGCAGAATTCTGCCCTATTGCAAATGCATTTCAGGAGTGGGCTTTTACGCCGCGATCCTCGACAGCGAGGCACATTTGCGAACTCCGTCGATGAAATCGTCCGCCTCTTCCAGGCACTGGCGGCAATCAGGGCGCTTGCCCAGCGATGCGTAGACACGCTCCGCATCACCGCCTTCGCGCAGGGCGGCAGCGCGCAGGTCATTCTCGCGGATCGCATTGCAGATGCAGATGTACATATTCGCTCGACTCGATTTGCCTGAGACAAGAGTTAATGCGAATTGCTTGCATTAGCAAGCCTCTTGCGAGTGATTATCAAACTCTCTTCTGTCTGTTCGGGAAAAGCCGCCGGTAGGACAGGCATCGCCACAGCCATTCGAGCGGCCCTTGCCGGAACCTTGCCAGCCACATGCGCGAGCAGGTGATCATCAGTGCCCAACCAAGCCCCACCGCCACCAGCATCTCCACGCGGTGCAACTGGCCGAAAAGTTCGCCTGCCCAGCCCTGGAACACCAGCACCATGACAAGAGAGGTGCAGATGTAATTGGTGAACGCCATGCGCCCCGCCGATGCCAGTCGCTGCGCCAGCCAGCCATCACGCGCAGTCCATGCCCATTGCGACAGCAGGACCGGAGCGCCCAGCAGGAAAGGCAGGTTGGTCACACCGGTGAGCCCGAAGAACACCAGCTGCGTCTGGTAAGGCGGGAAACCGGCCCGCATCACGTAAAGACCCATGGCGAGGTTGAGCAGCAACGAGGCTGCCACGCCGGCAATGGCCAGCCTGCTCCATGGCTCGCCGTCGTCGGGCGCGGAAAACACCCCGAGCCGGAACAGCCCCATACCCATAAGCACCAGCGGAATCGTCTCGAAGAAGCAGTAGATCACATAGCTCGACAGCAAGCCGCCGCCGCTCTGCCAGTGGTAGCTGAGGATATGCCAGTAGCTGCCATTGCCAATCAGGGCCTGTTGCAACTGCGCTTCCAGCAACTGCTCCGCCCAGTAATCACGGTAATAGGCAATCGCGCCGGCCACGGCAGGCTCGCTGCCCGCCTCGATCAGCGCAGGCGTGAGGTAATCAAGCGAAGACCGTATTCCGCCGATGGCTGCCCAGATCAGGCCAAGCGCCAGCAGCCGGTCCCCGCTCATGCGCACGAACAGCAAAGCCACCGCGCCCGCAACGGCATAGCTGAACAAAATATCGCCGCGAAACAGAAGGAAGAAATGCGCAAGGCCGAAGAGCAACAGCCAGAACAGCCGCCTGCCCTGCATCAGCACGCCGCGCGCCTCGTTCTCGAACTTGTCGAGGAACAACAGCATGCTGGCGCCGAACAGGATGGTGAAGAGCCCGCGAAACTTGCCGTCCACGGTCACGAATTGCACCAGCCATACCAGCGCATCGCCATCATTCGCGCCGCCCGGCAAGGCTGGCGGCCAGTAATAGGCCAGGTCAGGATGAGCAAAGGCGCTGACATTGGCGACAAGGATCATCAGCACGGCAAGGCCGCGGATGACATCGAGGCTGACCAGCCTGCTATCCAGACGCATCGGCGCCGCGGACGCAGCCTGCTGCCCATCATCCTCGCTTGCTGTCGCCATCGCCTTCACCCGTTTGGTGTGAAGGCTTTAGCGGCTCAGTTGCGGGTCACAAGGCAATCCTGTCCGGAACGCTTGAGCGCGTTGCATGCAGCCTGCGCCTCGCCTTGCGAAGCGAAACCGCCCGCCTGCAACTTCACCACCCGACCAGCGGGCACCAGCAGGCGTTCGCGACCGGCAATCTCGCTGCGGTTGCTCAGGCGGTTCCACAGGTTCTCGGCATTGCTGCGCACTCCGAAGGCACCGAGTTGCACCCTCCACGGCCCTCTGCTGCGCGAAGCAGGTGCAACTGCCGGTGCGGCGGCTGCCACCGTTGCCCGCGCCGCGACAGGCGCAGGAGCCGGAGCAGGCTGCTGTCCGGAGACGCGCGGCGCGACAGTGGCGCTTTCTGCATAGCTGGCACCCGCCCCGATGCCACAAATGGAGCGCAATTCGCAGATCGTCTTCGTCAGCAACCCGGTTGTGCAGCAAATCCCGGGCGCGGTGCACGAAGAGGAACCGCGCCGTGCTCCGCGTGAAATCGCGCAGGCAGACACCACCGTGCGCGCCGGCGTTCGCCCGGTGGCAACCCGCAGCATTCATGCTGGTGGCGCACCGTCCAGCCCGATCGCTCCGCTGCAAAACGACAGCGTGGATGGACACCTTGTTCAGCCGGGCAGCTTCTCCTCGCAGGAAAATGCCGAGCGCGCCTGGGAAATCTACGTCAGCCGCTATCCCGAACTGGCCAACCATGACCGCGTGATCACCGAAGCCGTGCTCAACGGAAAGCGCTATTTCCGCGTGTCGGCTTCGGGCTTCGGACAGGCTGACAGCTCTTCCATGTGCGAGCGCGTGGACAATTCCGACGGCGAAGGTTGCATCAGCTGGGCAGCTTCCAGCCCGCTGCCCGGTGCCGTGCACGGCGGTCTCCAGCTCGCCAGCCGATAAGGCGATGAAATCTCCACCCGGCTACCCGGCTAATCAACAATCTCTCCCGGCCGGGCAACAGGAAACCCCTCCCGCAAGTGAGAGGGGTTTTCTAGTTTCGGCAAAGCATCAGTGGCTGATCGCCACCCCGCCCTTCCACAGGGCGGCAACACGGCCTTGCGAGGGCTGGCCGTCGAATGGCGTATTGCCTGCCTGTGCGGCCATCTTGCGCGAATCCACCACCCACGGCTTGTCCGGATCGATCAGCGCGACGTCAGCTTCGGCTCCTGCGGCCAGCACACCGGCATTCACCCCCAGCACTTTGGCGGGATTGCGGGCAATGAGGTCAAAGGCGCGCTCCATCGCGATAACGTCATCGCGCACCAGTGTCAGGACCATGGCGAGCAGGGTTTCCGCCCCTGCCATGCCAGGCGCTGCGTCAGCAAAGGGCAGACGCTTGTCTTCCGGGCCGCGCGGATCATGGCCGCTGGAAATCACGTCAATCGTGCCATCGCCGATTGCTGCGATCACCGCCTGACGGTCCGCCTCGCTGCGCAAGGGCGGCGAAAGGCGGGCGAAGGTGCGAAACTCTGCCAGCGCAAGGTCCGACAGCATGAAATGCGCTGGCGTAACCCCGGCGGTCACGGTGACACCGCGCTTCTTGGCCGCACGGACTAGGTCCAGCGCAGCGGCAGTGGTCACCTGACGCAAATGCAGGCGCGCGCCTGAAAGCTCTGCCAGCGCGATATCGCGAGCAACCGCCAGTGCCTCGGCCTCAGCAGGCGCACTCGGCAGGCCAAGCCGCGTAGCCATTTCGCCAGCGGTCGCAGCCGCCTTGCCGGACAGGCCGCTGTCTTCGCAATGGGTGACCACCACCATTTCCAGCATCGCTGCATATTGCAGCAGCCGCAGCATCACGCCGCTGTCGGCAATCCAGTTGCGACCCGTGGCAACCGCTCTGGCCCCGGCATCGCGCATCATGGCGATTTCGGCAAGCTGGGCACCTTCCAGGCCAACGGTTGCGCCAGCCAGCGGGTGCACCCAGAAATCGGGCTTGCCGCTCTGCGCCGCGAACCGCACGCGCGAGGGAAAATCGAGCGGCGGGGACTGGTCCGGCATCAGCGCCGCACGGGTGATACCGCCGAAGTGGAACGCGGGCTTGTCGATAGCGAATACGCCCAGATCGACAAGGCCGGGAGCGACCAGCTTGCCGCCGGCATCGAATAGCTCGTCGCCATCCTGCGAAGAACCGCCGACTTCGGCAATGCATCCGTCAACCAGCCGCAATGCGCCTTCGACAATGCCTTCGGGCGTCACCAGCCTGCCGCCGGTGATGGAGATGGGTGCCTGTTGCTTCATACCCATTCTCCCTCGCCCCAACCGGGGATCTTGCGCGCCTTGCGCGTCAGCACATCAAGGCAGGCCATGCGGATAGCGACGCCCATTTCCACCTGCTGGGTGATGATCGAGCGGTCGGGCATGTCTGCCACGTCGCTTTCGATTTCCACCCCGCGGTTCATCGGGCCGGGATGCATCACGATGGCATCGGGCCGTGCCAGCGCCAGCCTGTCCTGCGTCAGCCCGTAAAGGTGCCGGTATTCGCGCGGAGAAGGGATGAACTGTCCGTCCATCCTCTCGTTCTGCAGGCGCAGCATCATCACCACGTCACTGCCCGACAGCGCATCCTCGAAGCGGCTGTAGACCTCGACACCCATCGCCTCCACGCCCACCGGCATCAACGCAGTAGGGGCACAAAGGCGCACAGTGGCACCCAGCCCCTGCAGAGACAGGATGTTGGAGCGCGCAACGCGGCTGTGCAGGATGTCCCCGCAGATGGTCACCACCATGCCGGTCATCATCCCGTCGCTGCTCGCCTCGCCACGCTCGCGCAGCTTGTGGCGCAAGGCCAGTGCATCGAGCAAAGCCTGCGTGGGATGTTCGTGCTGGCCATCGCCGGCATTGAGCACGGGGCATTCCACCTTGCCCGCGATCAGCCCCACCGCGCCCGAGGAACCGTGACGGATCACGATCGCATCCGCCCGCATGGCATTGAGCGTTACAGCCGTGTCGATCAGCGTTTCGCCCTTCTTCACGCTCGATTGTGCGGCGTGCATGTTCACCACGTCCGCGCCAAGCCGCTTGCCGGCAATCTCGAAGCTGAGAAGCGTGCGGGTGGAGTTTTCGAAGAAGGCGTTGATAATCGTCAGCCCCGCCAAAGCATCGGAATGCTTGGACGGTTGGCGATTGAGATGCACCCACTGTTCCGCCTCGTCGAGCAGGAACAGGATTTCGTGCGTCTGCAAGGCGCCAATGGAAATGAGGTCACGGTGCGGGAAGGCCCGCCCGCCGGCCGGATAGCGGCCTTGCGAGGATGTGTTCTGCTGCGATGTCATTAAAGCCAAGCCCTTAGTCGAGTGATCTTGGCCACTCAAGCTGTTTCGTCTGGCACAATCACACGCGGCTCCCTAGGTTGCAGCCAAACGGAATGATCGGGACGAGAATATGAGTTTTGCGGGCAAGGTCTGGCGGCTGCTGGTGGGCATCAAGGATGCGCTGGTACTCGTCTTCATGCTGCTCTTTTTCGCCGCGCTTTTCAGCGTGCTAAGCGCGCGGCCCAGCCCCGCCAGCGTGACAGACGGCGCCCTGCTGGTGGAACTGAAAGGGTCCATCGTGGAAGAGGCCGCGCCCGTCGATCCGCTGGCCACCGTCCTTTCCGGCAGCCTGCCGACGCGGCAATATCAGGCGCGTGACCTTGTCCGTGCGATTGACGAGGCGGCGAAGGACGAGCGGATCAATTCCATGGCGCTCGATCTCACCACCTTCACCGGCGGCGCGCCTGTCAACATGAAGGAAGTGGCCGATGCGCTGGGCCGCTTCAGCCGCGCGGGCAAGCCGATCTATGCCTATGCCGTCGCCTATACGGACGACATGGTGATGCTCGCCTCGCAGGCGGATGAGGTGTGGATCGATCCCATGGGCGGCATGGCCGTGCGCGGGCCCGGCGGCACCATCCTGTTCTATGGCGAGGCGTTCGAACGTTATGACATCAACGCCCATGTCTACCAGGTGGGCACCTTCAAGGGCACGGGCGATCCCTATTCCAGCGCGCAAATGTCTCCCGAATTGCGAGATAACCTCGAGACCTACCTCGGCCAGATCTGGGACGAATACCGCGCCTATGTGGTGCAGGCCCGCCCTGACGCCGATATCGATGCGATCACCACCGGCCTTCCCGCCTTGCTGGAAGAGCATCAGGGCGACCTTGCCGAAATCGCTGTGGCCACCGGCATGGCAGACACCATCGGCACGCGCGACGAGTGGAGCGCCCGAGTTGCCGAAACGGCTGGCGAGGACAAGTGGGACGAATTGCCCGGCGCATTCGCCCACACCACACTGGACACATGGGCAGCCGCTCTCCCCGCAGAAGGCGACGCTATGCGAACCTTCGGCTCAAGCGGCCCCAAGCCCATCGGTGTAATCACCATCGCCGGGGAAATCTCGGACGGCAACTCCGGCCCCGGCAGCGCAGGCGCCGCCCGCATCACCAAGCTGCTGGAAGACGGGCTGGATGATGACCTTGCCGGCCTTGTGGTCCGCATCGATTCCCCTGGTGGCACCGTCACCGGCTCAGAAGCCATTCGCCGCGCGGTGATGCGCTATCGCGACAAGGGCATCCCCGTTGCCATCTCGATGGGCAATTACGCAGCCAGCGGCGGTTACTGGATTTCCACCGCGGGCCAGCGCATCTTTGCCGAGCCGGAAACCATCACCGGCTCCATCGGCGTGGTTGCCGTGGTGCCCAGTTTCAAGGACATCCTTGACCGCTATGGCGTGAATGCAGAGCGTGTCACCACCACGCCGCTTTCGGGCCAGCCGGATATCCTTGGCGGCTTCTCGCCCGAAGTGGAGACGCTGCTTCAGGCAGAAGTCGCCAGCATTTACGACAACTTCCTGTCGCTCGTGGCCGAATCGCGCAATCTGAGCCTCGACAAGGCTGACGAGGTTGCCCAGGGCCGCGTGTGGACCGGCGGATCGGCACGCCAGCTGGGGCTGGTTGACCAGTTTGGCGGGCTGGACGCAGCGCTGGAATGGGTGGCCGGTGAAGCGGGCCTTGAGGGCGAGGAGTGGCAAGCCCGCTACCTCATCAGTCCGGTCGATCCCTTCGATGTGATGCTGGCAGGATTTGTAGGCGGCCCGAGCGAGGAAGCCCCGCAATCGCTGGTCTCCGTCTCAGGCCAGTTCGCCTTGCAGGAAAGCCAGCTGGCAACGCGGCTCGCCAGCGATCTGGACCGGCTCGTTTCGCAGCCGGGCATCCATGCGCTGTGCATGGGCTGCGTGCCGCATCGCTCATCCCAGCAACTTGCACCTGCGCGCGGCGGCCCTGCCCCGTGGTGGCAAACCATCGCGCTACATATTTTCGCAAACTGAGTGCTTGTCATCGCCCGCGCGGCATGGCAAAGGCGCGCCCCTGCCGAGAGAGCAATCCGGCGGGCGCGTAGCTCAGTGGTAGAGCACACCCTTCACACGGGTGGGGTCGCAAGTTCAATCCTTGCCGCGCCCACCATCTTTTCAATGACTTAGAAAACCTCGTTATGCTCCGTACGGAAAACGGGGTGTATTAGTCGCGTGCTCGAAAATTACACTCCCGCGGCGACGACTCCACCACCCTATCGTCTTTTTACCCCCCGGGGGCGGGTTAACGGCGGGGTAGTTCGTATAAATGCTGACGCAGCAGATTGGTGTGAGCTCCCCTACGCGGAATTAGCCGACGTCAAATTGTCATTGCGTTCTAAAAGTTACCAGAGACGACAATCTGACGTGGTGAAGTCGCCATGAAATTGATAGCTTGGCTCAATTATGAGCGTGCAAGTTCCAAAGCGACTTAAAGACCATCAGTATAACAGGGTCCTTGAGATCTGTCGGGCGAAGCAAGGAGAGCTCCTGAGCGGGACAGAAGTTAAAGGCCGCCGGTGCTGTCAGTCTGACGGCAAATCTTCTCCGATTGGCGAAATTCGCCCTTCCCTAACGCTTGGTCAGACCATTAGATTCTGCCACTCAGCCAAGGCGGCCGAGCGGCCGCCTTGTAGGTCTGGCGGTCTACGAGATGGCGATCCTGGTTGAAATGGGCGTGGACGGAGGCGAATTTCTGTAGCGACTTCATTTGTCGAAATCTGAGCATCACACGCTCCCTTCGTCGGAACGGATTATCAGCCTTGCTCATCCAAGCCAGCTAGCATCGCCCTTCCCGCTCAGCCAGGTTGCTTTGAGAATGCCCTCAGCCCGATTGTTCAGCCAGTTTGCCTGGATAGCGCCCGAGACAGCGGTCAGATCTCCTCCATCTCCTCGTCATTCTCCTTGCCGCCGGGTTGGAAATAGGAGGCAACAAACGAGAACAGGCCGAAGGCAGCGGCAGATGCTATGGCCGGGCGCAAGAGCAGCCGTTCACTCTCTGTGACAAGCTCGGGGATTTGCAGCACGACGCCGATGAGTTGCGCAAGCGTCAGCGCCATTCCCAGAAGGATGCAAACCGCCAGGGAGATGACGAACAGAACACGCAATTTTCGAAAAACATGGTTCTTCATGTCAGCCCCTCCAAAGCGGCAGAATTCCGATGCCAATCAGGCAGGCAATCGCGAATATCGGCAGGACATAATAGACAATGAGCGGGATGAAGGTGGCTTCGGGCTTCGCTCCGGTCAATCCGGCGGCAATGAAGATCGATCCGGACGCAGGTGGCGATGCCCCTTCGGTCGAAGCAAAGACGAGTATGGCGGTCAGCGCCGCCAGGGGATCAACGCCAACGCCGATCAGGGCCAACATCGAAATCTGTCCCACAGCCGTCAGCGTTGCAGTGGATGACAGCGGGCCTGCCACGATGACAATCAGCAACCCAACGGCCACCAGCATGCCAAGGGCCGAGAAGGGCACAGCCTGCGTAACCATCTGCACATCTTCGGCCAGACCGAGATTGCCAAGAATTTCGCTGGCGGCGATCGCGAAATACAAGAGCGCACCGATAGTTGCGAAACGCGGGAGCGAACGGCCGAGCATATCGGCCCAGCCGCTTGCACTGCGGGGAAGGTTCTGGCGCCCGGCAATCAGGGCCAGAAGGGTAATCATGACCGGAATCCAGATCAGGATTGAGATCGACCCTAGTGCTTCTTCCATCCCGGGCGCGCGGCCGAGATAGTCTGCCAGCGGCCCGATGGTGACCACAATCGGGATGATCGCCCCGAGGAAAATCGAAACGGCACCCGCGCCTGCCTTGAAGGTTTCGCGCAAGGGCGGGAAGACCATGTCGGAACTGACGTGGGCGATCTTGTCGACCGATACGAAATAGCGCACCATGATAATGCGGTGAAGGACCTGATATGCCCCTGCCGTTAGCAGGGCGAGGTATACCTGGCCGGTAGTCACCAGGTCTCCTGCAAAACCGATCATGATGAGCATCGAGGCGCTGGGCGGCAACGCGGCGCCAAGACCACCGTTGCCCGCAAGCACGGTGGCTGCGCGAGCCGGGGTCCAGCCAGTGCGGACCATCCATGGACCGGTGAACGATCCGCCAGTTGCAGTGTTCGCCGAGTTCGACCCGGACAGCGCACCGAAAATCGCCGAGGCCGCTGTCGCAACGTAAGCCGGGCCGCCGCGTATCCGGCCGAAGGCGGAATTGAGAATGGCAATGATCTTTCCGATCAACCCCGTCTCATCGATCAGGAAGGCCATGAACACGAACGCCAGCGCAGCGAACAGCACCTCGTGATCAAGCGCCCCTTCCAGCCCGGCGAGCAGATGTGCAGGTGCATCCGACCCACCGAAAGCCGCAGTAACAAGCATGCCCAGCCCCATGGCTTCGCCCATGTTGCGCTTGAAAACCACGTTCCAGGCAATGATCACGACGATGAACGTGGCCAGTGCTACCAAAGCAGTGGGAATTGCCAAAACCATCCCCTTCCCTTGCAAGTCAGTCAATTGCAGCCTCGGTCCTGCTTCCGATAGCTACTGGCGTTTTGCGAAAAGGATTGCCGATCGGCCTGCCTGCTCGGAGTGCGGCTTGGCTGATCGCGCTTCAGGTCATCCCGGTTTTTGTTATCTTGGCAGGCGTTCTAACCCGATATCAGCAAAATGCAACAGCGTTTCATGTTCTACTTGGTTACGCCGACTAACGGCCTACCTATACAATCCGTTCAACCGCGATTAGAGATGATGCATGGCATCAAAAAATGCGAAGACTGAACCAGGACGCGCAAGTGCGGACCGTTTCCTGACAATCCTTTCCTGTTTCCAGAGGGGCGATGAAGCCTTATCGCTCGCAGAGATCGCCAAACGAACGGGTTTGGTGAAGAGCACCGCCCTGCGGCTGTCCGGATCGCTTATAGATCACAACTTCCTGATCAAGGATTTGCATGGCGATTATCGCCTGGGCCCGGAAATTTCGCGCCTGAACCTGATCTATTCTGAATCCATGCGGGCGGAACACTACGTCCTGCCAGTCCTGCAAACGCTGGTCGATGCATCCGGGGAAACCGCCTCGATCTACATCCGCCATGGCAGCTATCGGCAGTGCCAGTACCGCGTGAACTCACCGCACCAGCTGGGGGTGCATAAACAGCCGGGTGAAATTCGCCCGATGGACGATGCCTCGTCAGCTGTGGTGCTTCGCAGGTTCGGTGACAACAGCGAGGACAAGACCTCGCTCGAACTTCCGCTTTACAGCTCCGGCGCTTCAGACCCCTTTGCGGCCTCGCTTTCCATCCCGGTCTTCCAGAGCGGCGACATACTTTTCGGCGCACTCGTGCTGGCAGGGCCGTGCAACAGGTTGACGCAGGACCGTGCCAACGAACTGGCAGAGCACATGATTGCGGCTGCCGGAAAGCTCAGCCGCCAGCTGGGCGGTGGCACCGCCTTCGAGCAAGCCATGGAGGCGAATGCCGCGCTGGCAGACTAACCCAGCGCGCCCGCGCGCGTTTCAACCGGGTCAGCGTTCACCACATATCTGCCATCGATCGGATTGCCTGCCAGGCAGTCGAGCACCTGCTGCATGGCCAACATGCCGACACGCTCTCCTGCCTCGACAGTGCTGGCTCCGACGTGAGGGCTGACCACCAGTTTGCGCTGGCGCGTAAGCGCTTCAACCAGTTCAGGCGGCTCTTCCGGAAATGTATCCAGCCCCACCCCGCCAATGCGATCGGCGTTCAACGCATCGAGCACTGCGTCGATATCGACCAACCCGCCTCGCGCCGTGTTGATCAGGATCGCTCCGGGTTTCATCATCTGCAACTGCGTTGCGGAAATCATGTTCTTTGTTGCCGGATTAAGCGGGCAATGCAGGCTGATCACGTCACTTTGCCGCAGCAGGTCATCAAGCGATCCGGTGCGCGGGTAATCAAGCGTGGCGCTTTTGGGCAAGGCCGGATCGTAAACTATGACATCCATGCCAAGTGCCCGGCAGATACCGGCGAGATGGCGCCCGATCGCTCCGATCCCGACGATTCCGAGCGTCTTGCCGTGGAGTTCAGCGCCAAGAAAATCTGCCTTGTCCCAGTGTCCGCTGCGCATCCGTGCATCAAGCCAGGTCAATTGCCTCGCAACGCCGAGCATCAGGGCGAGCGAATGTTCGGCAACCGAGATGGCATTCGCCCCTGTGGCGATTGATACAACCACACCGCGACGGGATGCTGCCGCAAGGTCAATCGTATCGTAGCCTACGCCGTGCTTGGCGATGATCTTGAGGTTGGGCGCAGCCGCCATCGCAGCTCCGTCCACTTTGCCGAGCCGCAGGATGATGGCATCGGGCTGGTGATCGGAGAGGAAAGCCTGCAAGTCCTCGTCCTGCAGATAGCTGTTCGAAAGAAAGACTTCGGCACCCGCTTCCTTTGCCAGCGCCATGGCCGGAGAGGCGAGCGCCTTGCCCAGAATGCAGATGCGCGCATTGCGATCAACTGCCATCAGGCGACACCCCCACCCAGGCCCGCGCAACCGGCTGCTTCCAGCTTGCAATCAACCCAGCTGCGGTCGTTCTCGCCGCGAGCAATGGCTTCGAGTTGGGCAGTTTCGGCGCTATGCCTCTTTGCCGCGCCGGCGCAGATCCGGTCCAGATCCTCCACCGGCACGGCGATCACGCCGTCAAGATCGCCGATGACCAGGTCACCCGGGCGCACCACCATCCCGCCAATGGAAATCGCCGCGTTCACTTCTCCCGGACCATCCTTGTAAGGGCCGCGATGGGTGACGCCGGCAGCAAAGATGGGGAAATCCCCTTGCGAGATCGCGTCAAGATCACGAATGGCGCCGTTGATCACAATGCCAGCAATGCCCTTCTTCTTCGCGTGGGCTACCATCAGTTCACCGATGATCGCATTGGTCAGATCACCGCCGGCATCCACGACCACCACGTCTCCGGGCACAGCCATATCCAGCGCCTTGTGGACCATGAGATTGTCGCCCGGGCGGGTGCGGACCGTGATGGCCGGGCCAATCAGCAATCCTTCACGGTGCATGGGGCGCAGCTGCGCGCCGCCAGCCACCAACCTGTCCATGACATCGCTTACAACGGCCACGGGAAGCCCGCGAAACCGCTCGACGTCCTGCTGACTGGCGCATTGCACTCTCTGGCTGACGGAGAAACCAACCATCCAAACCCTCTCACCCATATCATTTGATTTGGAAGAGATATATAAAATGCAACACCATTGCAAGTTAGCTGTTTCTGATTGACATCGTTTTCAAGTCGCCGCCATAACCAAGGGCATAAACAGAACTACATTGCGGTAAAATCGGAATTGACCGGGAGAGAATGCCTTGAAGAAGCCAACAACATTGCTGGCAGGAATTTCCTGCATCCTTGGTGTGGCAGCGATCACCAATGCTGGCGCTCTCGCACAGAGCGCAAGCGAACGGGTGATCCCGCCTTCGCGCCAGGGGCAGGTCGATGAATCTCGGGCGGAGAACCCCAACGGGGGCAGGCCAGAGATACACACGTCCGAAGACATGGCCCGCATGGCACCCTATACGGCGCCCGGCGCGCGCACCTATGCCGACCTCGCCGTCTCCGCCAGCGACAGATACTGGCCGGTCACGCTTTACTACCGTTGCAAATATCCGCGCGGCGGCACATCGATCAACGCGCCGATCCCGCAGCCGATGGAGGTTTTCGACCGCGTCTATTCGATTGGCGATGATGCGAACAACATCTGGGCGATCGATACCGACGAAGGGATCATCCTCCTCGATGCGCTGTCGTCAGAGGAGGATGCCCGCGCGATTATCGTGCCGCACATGGAGCAATTGGGCCTCGATCCGGCACGGATCCGGCTTATCCTCGTTACGCATGAACATGGCGATCATTATGGCGGCGTGCCCTATCTGAGAGCACTTTCGGGCGCGCGCGTCGCGGCAACCGCCGCTGCCTGGGATTCCGAACCCGCATTTGGCCCGCCAATGCCCGCGCGCGGCGAGGACGACATGATCCTGTCGGACGGTCAGGAAATCACTCTCGGTGACCGGACAATCACCGTCGTGGAAACGCCCGGCCACACGCCAGGCACAGTCTCGCTGATCTTTCCGGTCAGCGACAACGGCACCCCGCACGTGGCCGCCCTGTTTGGCGGCCAGGGCAAGCCGCGCGACATCGCATCCTACATGGAATTTCGCCGCGGCCTGAACCACTTCGCCGATTATACCGACCGAATGCAGGCAGATGTAATCCTGTCGAACCACACCGTGGGGGACGATGGACTGACCAAGATTGCGAAGCTGGCCGAGCGCCAGCCTGGCGATCCCAATCCCTACGTCGTCGGACGCGAGGGAGTGATCCGGTACGATGCCTTGTTCGGCGCCTGCCTGAGCGCGGATATTGACCAGATGACCTGGGACGAAGCGCATGGCGGACAAGCAGCTGAGGCTGCAGAACCAGCTGTCGCCAGCGCGTCAACAGAGGCCAGCCGCTTGGTGACGCAGGAGCGCATGAACGAATGGAAACACTCCCTGTCCAATTGGGGGCGTTGGGGTGCAGAAGACGAGAAAGGGACGCTCAACCTCATTACGCCCGATGTGCGCCGTCGCGCTGGGAGCCTTGTGCGTGAAGGCATGACCGTCTCTCTCGAACGCGAGATCAGCCCGGTCCATGTCGCTCCAGACTTTACCGGCCAGCTTCCCCGGGCAGCCGTCATCCAGCGTATGCTCTCCGGCCCGCCGACGCGCACGACCGGTTCAACCGACCAGCTTTACATCATCGCCCACGGCTATACCGAAACGCATCTCGATGCCTTCGGCCACCATTTCCACGATGGCGAAATGTACAACGGCTTTTCCGTGGAAGATCACGTCTCGATGGAGGAAGGCCTCTCGCGCGGTTCCATCGCCGCGTTCGGCGATGGCATCTTCACGCGCGGCGTGCTGGTGGACATTCCCGCCATGCGCGGCCTCGACTATCTCGAACCGGGCACGCCAATCTATGTCGAGGACATCGAGGCGTGGGAAGAGTTCGCCGGTGTCAGGATCGGCGCTGGCGATGCCGTGTTCTTCCGCACCGGCCGATGGCAAGCCGAAGATGAGCGCGGCCCGTGGGACATCGCCAACCTTGCAGCCGGTCTCGATGCGTCTGTCATTCCGTGGCTGCGCGAACGCGATATCGCGCTCATCGGCACCGAATCCGCAATGAGCGTGAAGCCCTTTCCCGAGAGCACGCAGATCACCAATCCCGACGATTACCTGCCGGCGCACAATTTCGCGCTGGTGACGCTGGGCATGCCGTTGATCGACAATGCCGACCTTGATGCCCTGTCGCAGACCGCGCAGTCGCTAGGCCGCTATACCTTCCTGTTCACCGTTGCCCCGATCCGGGTGACGACGGGCACCGGTGTGACCGTGAACCCCATCGCCACATTCTGATGCGTTACCGGGCAGCTCAATCGGCTGCCTGGTCCGCTTCCACCTTGCCCAGATAAGCGGCCGTGCACAGCTGCAGCAGCTCGAGATTGGCTGCGTTCTGCTCCTCCGTCAGCACGAAGGGATTGGGCAGTTCGGGAGCCAGTATCTTGTTGATCAGGCGCGAGATCGTGCCGTCGCCCCAGCTGTGGGTGTTGAGCGGCACGTCCGCGCCAAGCTCACGCGAAGCCTCGGCAAACAGATCGACCGATTGCAGCATGGTACGCAGGTTCGCGACATTGGGGCGCATGCCCTTGCCGCCCCAGAAGGAGGCAATGTGGTGCTGCCCATCAACCGTGACCGGGGCAAACAGGGAAAGCGTGCCAGGCGAATGGCCGGGTGTCGGCAACAGTACGAAGTCGCTCTCTCCCACGCGCAGCACGGTGCGGCCCTCCACCAGAAGATCAACCGGCTGCAAGCTGGCGGGAACGCTGCCGGCCTCGCTGTTCAGCGCGCTGGCGCCTGCAGCAATGCGCGCGCCTGTTGCCTGCGCCAGCACTTCGGCTCCGGCAACATGATCGCCATGCTCGTGCGTCAGAATGATCCATTTGACGTCTGAGCGAGTATGTCCCGCCTCGTCCAGCCAGGCTAGGATGCGCTCGCCCTGCGGCGGCGTGCCGCCCGCGTCCACAAGAACGATGCCATCGCTTGTCTCGATCGCGAATACCGCGAGGTTGAGGTAACCGAGATAGGTCACGTTATCGAGGATCGGCGTGCCAAACAGGAAAGCTGTCTCGTCCATCACTGACGGGCGGAACGGCGCGGGCGCGGGATCGACGTAGTAGCAGTGGTAGTTGCGCAAGATGTGGAGCAGCGGGTCATCGCCGCGGATCTGATCAGCCTGTGCCAGCATCGCGCTCACGGCGGAAGGAAGTGTGCGTTCCTGCCCGAGCGCTGCCGATTGCGAGACAATACCCGCCAGCGCCAGCGTCGCAGCAATGAGCTGGGGCGCCCCCCTTGCAAAGATCAATCCCATTGTTCTCCATCCTTCCCCAATTGCTCACGCAGCACAGCCGCCAGAGACGGGGCCAGAAATCGCGCCCTGATATCGCCGAAGAGACGCGCCAGAAGTTGCCGACATGACGGAATAGCCCGCGCAAAGCCGCCTGCTGCGCGGGCTTGCGCGCCTTCCCTGCAAGCAGAGACAAGTGCTGGGGGTGGGTGGCGGAGCGGGAGGGATTCGAACCCTCGATACGGGGTTACCGTATACACACTTTCCAGGCGTGCGCCTTCGACCACTCGGCCACCGCTCCGCAAGCCTGTTTTCACAGAAGGCGCGCTCGTAGCCGCCCTTTGGGCGGATGACAAGCGCGGCATTGCACCCTATCTCAACTTCCATGTCCCGCAGCTTCGGCACCGCCCCGACCGCACCCGAAATGGAAGCCATGGCGCGCGCAGCGATTGCCCGCCTGCCGCAGCAATTCCGCGCCCATCTGGGCGATGTTGTGCTGCAGGTGGAGGACCTGGCAGACGATATGCTGATCGCGGAAATGGAGCTGGATAGCCCGTGGGACCTTTCCGGGGTATCTGAAGGCCTGCCGCTGGGCGCAAAGAGCATCGAGCATTCGGGCACCATGCCCGATCGGATCCGCCTGTTCCGCCTGCCGATTCTGCTGGAATGGGCCGAACGCGGGGACGAGACGCTGGAACACCTTGTCGGCCATGTGACGATCCACGAGATCGGCCACCACTTCGGCCTGTCCGACGAGGACATGCACGCGCTGGAGGAGATGGCGGGTTAGACCCAATGCCCACCCCCGGCCCCTCCCGCAGGCGGGAGGGTAGCAGGGCTTGCCTTCCTGCGCGGCGGTGCCATTGTGCCGGCCATGAAACACCTCTCGCTGATCGCCGCCCTGCCTCTTGCCCTTGCCGCGCCGCTGGCAGCGCAAGAGGCAGAGCCGGTCACGCCCGTGAGCATCGTTGGCGCATCCGCGCCTGAGGAATGGGTGGAGATCGCGCCCGAGGATATCCTGATCATGCGGCTTGCAGACGATGGCAGCGATCGCCCGCGCGACGTGGTGATCCAGCTGATGCCACCGCCGTTCAGCCAGCCCTGGGTGGAGAACATCCGCACCCTCGCCCGTGCGCACTGGTGGGATGGGACAAGCGCCTACCGCGTGGTCGACAACTGGGTGACGCAATGGGGCGATGTGAGCGAAGAGAAGGCGCTGCCCGAGGGGGTGGTGTCGCCGGTGGCACCGTACGACGCATCGAACGGCGGCCTGACGGGACCACATTCGGCCACCTTCGTTCAGGAGATTCCGAATCTTGCCCTGCGTTCAGATGCCTATGCAACCGGAGCGGGCTTCCTTGCTGGATGGCCGATGGCCAGTGGCCTCAATCGAAGGTGGCCCGTCCACTGCTACGGCCACGTCGGCGTAGCGCGCGATCTCGAGACGACCGGAACCGGCAGCGAGCTTTATGCCGTGATCGGCCACGCGCCGCGCCAGCTCGATCGCAATATCGCGGTGGTGGGCCGGGTGATCGACGGGATGGAGCACCTTTCCACTCTCAAGCGCGGCACAGGTGAAGCGGGCGTATATGAAAGCCGTGATGAGGATACGCCCATCGAATGGGCGCGGCTGGCCAGCGACGAGGAAGAGAGCGAGCACTGGCGGTACGAATATCTCGATACCGACAGCGAGAGTTTTGCTGCCTATGTGACCAGCCGCGCCAATCGCAACGATGATTTCTACACCATGCCCGCAGGAGGCGTGGATATCTGCAATGTGCAGGTGCCGATCCGCTGGATCGATCCCGCAGGCAAAAGCTGATGCAAGGAGATGTGCTCACCGTCACCGGCGCGCTGCTCGGCTGGCGCAACGATGCCGGGAAGCTGGCGACTTACCTGATTCTGGAAGGCGAGCAGGCGAAGGAGGTTTCCACCCACGAACTGCACAGCCGCATCACCAGCGGCAAGCGGCGCGGCTTTGGCTCTGTAAAGGTCGAGGCGGTGATCGGCGGCAGCACATGGTACACCAGCATGTTCCCGCAGGACGATGGCTGGTTCCTGCCGGTAAAGGCCGCCGTGCGCCGCGCCGAGGGACTGGAGGAAGGCGGCGAAGTGACTTCCGAGATCACCCTGCTTTGAGCCTTGTGGTAACGCACGCCTCCGCGCTCTGGGTTTGGACCGGCGGCAACAACGGCGGGACATGGCACTTCATGACCATCACCGGCGATGCGGGCGAGGCGATTGCCGCGCATGAGGCGATGCGGCGGCTGGAATATGGCAAGGGTCGCGGCTTCGGATCAGTCAAGGTGCGCGCCGCGATTGGCGGGACTTCGTGGAACACCTCTGTCTTCCCCAGCAAGGCAAGCGGCGGGTACCTGCTGCCGGTGAAGCTGGCGGTGCGCCGTGCACAGGACCTTGCGGAAGGCGATGTGGCCGAGGTGTCGCTGGAACTGCTTTGATCCATGCTATCCCTTTGCGGGCAGGCGAAGACTAGATCCGATCCGCCTGCGCCACGCTGTCACTGGCGCGTAAGCTGCTGACGATCCGAGTCAGATGCGCCAGGTCCTGCACTTCCAGATCCACTTCGTAAGTGTGGAACGGATCATCCCGCTGGACGAGTTCGAGGTTCATCACATTGGCGCTGTTGTTGGCAAAGACGCCCGCCATTTCGGCCAGCGTACCGGGGCGGTTGTAAAGCGTGACCGAGAGGCGGCCCACCGCGCCGTGCGAATCCTTGCCCCATGACAGGTCCACCCAGTCCGCATCCTCGCCGCTGGCAAGTTCGAGGCAGTCGATGGCGTGCACTTCCACCACCTGCCCCATGCGGCGAAGGCCCACGATCCGGTCCCCCGGAACAGGGTGGCAGCATTCGGCCAGCGTAAAGCCCATGCCGGGCGTCAGGCCCTTGATGTTGATCGCACGGCCCTGCGCCGGTTCTGCCGGAAGGTCCGAGGTGGAGCCGGGGACGAGCGCTTCCATCACCTCGCGATCGGTCAGCTTGGCAGAGCCGATGGCGAACATCAGGTCTTCCGCGTCATCCATGTCGAGCCGCTCGAGCGCGGCGGCGATGGCCTTCTTGCCCACCTTGGCGGGCAGGCGCTCCACGATCTCGTCAAACAGCTTGGAGCCGATTTCGGCGATCTCCGTCCGCTCCTTCAGCCGCACCGCGCGGCGGATGGAGGCGCGCGCCTTGCCGGTGACGACAAAGCCCAGCCAGCTCATCTGCGGGCTGGCTTCGGCACCCTTGATGATTTCCACCATATCGCCATTGGCGAGCGGGGTGCGCAGCGGCATGTGGCGGCCGTTGATCTTGGCGCCAACGGTCTGCGCGCCAAGGTCCGTGTGCACGGCAAAGGCGAAGTCCACCGCGGTCGCCCCCTTGGGCAGCTGGAACAGCGCGCCCTTGGGCGTGAAGGCGAAGATGCGGTTCTGGTAAACCGCCAGCCTGGTGTGTTCGAGCAGCTCCTCGGCATCGTGGCTGGCATCAACGATCTCGATCAGGTCACGCAGCCAGCCCACTTCGCCATCGGGCCGGTCTACCTGCTTGTAAGCCCAGTGTGCGGCGAGGCCGAACTCGTTGGTGCGGTGCATCTCGCGGGTGCGGATCTGCACTTCCACGCGCATGGAACCGGCATGGATCAGCGTGGTGTGGAGCGACTTGTAGCCATTGGTCTTTGGCGTGGAGATATAGTCCTTGAAACGGCCCGGCACCATCTTCCACGTCTGGTGCAGCACGCCCAGCGCACGGTAGCAATCCTCCACGCTGCCGGTAAGCACGCGGAAGGCCATGATGTCGGTCACCTGGTCGAAACTCACATGCCGCTCGGCCATCTTGCGCCAGATCGAATAGGGGTGCTTCTCGCGGCCCCACACTTCCACTTCCAGCCCGGCCTCGGCCAGCGCCTGCTTTATGTTGAGGGCAATGGCATCCACCTGCCCGCTCTCGCTGGAACGGATCTGCTCCAGCCGGCTGGTGATGGTGGCATAGGCTTCCGGCTCGAGCTGTTCGAAGGCGAGCAGCTGCATCTCGCGCATATATTCATACATGCCCACCCGCTCTGCCAGCGGGGCATAGATATCCATCGTCTCGCGCGCGATGCGGCGGCGCTTGTCCGGGTTCTTGATGAAGTGCAGCGTGCGCATGTTGTGCAGCCGGTCCGCCAGCTTCACCAGCAG
>Ga0181606_10001578_pt1 | contig 19930 bp, 17 predicted proteins | sample 041ome_10_FD_132994 | JGI IMG/M metagenome (GOLD analysis project Ga0181606, IMG submission 132994) | Coastal salt marsh microbial communities from the Groves Creek Marsh, Skidaway Island, Georgia - 041412US metaG (megahit assembly) | ecosystem: Environmental > Aquatic > Marine > Intertidal... | reverse complement strand
TATGGGGTCTAGAGTTAAGCCCATTTGCCTTGTCAGCACTTATTCTTACGGCGGCTTTGCCATCCGCAAGCAATGTTTCTTTACTCGCGGAGCGCTTTGGCGCTGACAACGGTCGTATCGCCAAAATTATATTAATAACAACGGCTGCCTCATTTCTGAGCTTTTCTGGTTTGGCCGGATGGCTTGGAGTAATGGACTAGGCTAAACCGAGCTTGATCCTTAGTTGCAGCTGTCTGAGCTCGGCACAGCAAGCTTTTTAAGTTCCTCGGGCTTTTTAATGATCAGGTGCTTCTGATGAACTTCGTTGAGCCCCTCGTCCGCAAACTTTGAAAATGTTCGGCTTACGGTCTCTAGCTTCATACCAAGGTAGTTGCCAATCTCCTCTCGGGTCATCCGCAGAACAAGTTCTGTCTTCGAAAATCCCCGGGCAGACAATCTTTGAATGAGGTTCATAAGAAATGCAGCAAGCCTCTCCTCGGCGCGCATTCCCCCGAGAAGGATCATGATGGACTGATCTTTGACAATCTCACGGCTCATGATCTTGTGCATGTGATTCTGCAGGGAGTGCACCGACCGAGAAATCTCTTCAATACGAGAAAACGGCATGACACAGACCTCAGAATCCTCAAGGGCAACTGCATCGCACGAGTGTTTGTCGTTGACGATGCCATCAAGCCCTAGAATCTCGCCCGTCATCTGAAATCCAGTGACCTGGTCTCAGCCGTCAGGTGTTGTGACTCGGGTCTTGAAAAAACCACTGCGGACGGCGAAAAGAGACGTGAAGGTGTCGCCTTCGGTATACAGAGACGCCCCCTTTTTAATTCGTCTTCGATTCGCAACGAGGGCGTCAAGCTCGGTGATTTCGTTGGCTGATAGCCCTACAGGCAGGCATAGCTCGCGCAGGTTGCAGTTGGAGCAGGCGATTCGAAGACCTTCTGTGGACATAGATTGACGTGAATCAATAGATTTAGAGCTGTCCGAGTTCAGTACACGACTGATAGAACAAAAGGATTTCTTAGTGACTGAACTTATATCAAGAAACTTGCTCACACGCTATGACGTTACAGGGCCCCGCTACACCTCCTACCCAACGGCAGACCGTTTTGTCGAGGCATTCTCTGAGCGTGATCTTATTCAGGCATTGCACATTCGCTCCGAGGTTGGCGCAGCAACTCCTTTATCCGTTTATGTCCACATTCCATTTTGCCAATCGGTCTGCTATTACTGTGCATGTAACAAGGTTGTAACCAAGCAAAAATCCAGGGCGCAGCGGTACGTCCATGACCTGGGGCGACAGGTGTCTCTGTTGCGGCAGCAACTCGGGGACGGGCAGGTTATAAGCCAGCTTCATCTCGGTGGTGGTAGCCCGACATTTCTGTCGGACACCGAGTTATCCGACCTTATGGCCATGTTAAGGCGCTCGTTCCACATGACACCGGGAGGCGAGTACTCCATCGAGGTCGACCCACGCACGGTAAACGAGCCACGGCTTGAATACCTTTTTGCCCTTGGCTTTAACCGCCTGAGTTTTGGCGTTCAAGATTTTGACCCCCTTGTTCAGCAGGCAGTGCATCGGGTTCAGTCAACACAATCCGTGTTCGATCTTGTTGCTCATGCACGTCGAATTGGCTTTGAATCGGTTAACGTTGATCTCATTTATGGGCTCCCTCGGCAAACTCTGGAGTCGTTCCGTCGCAGCCTAGAGCTTGTCTCTCAGCTAAGGCCCGACCGTCTTGCTGTGTATGCCTACGCGCACCTTCCAAGCCGCTTTAAGCCTCAGCGCCGAATTATGGCCTCGGAGCTTCCTGAAGGGTCAGAGAAGCTCGGCATGCTATCAACAGCCATTAGTTATCTGGATAGGGTCGGCTACGACTACATCGGAATGGACCACTTCGCGCTACCCGACGATTCACTCTCTGTGGCTAAGCGTCAGGGACGATTGCATCGAAACTTTCAGGGTTACAGTACCCAGCCCGACTGCGACCTTCTTGCATTAGGCGTCTCGGCCATTGGGCGAATGGGAAATACCTACAGCCAGAACGCCAAAACCATTGAGGAGTATTCCGACGCGCTTGATCAAGGGAGACTTCCTATCGTTAGGGGGCTGGTACTTAACCACGACGACATTGTGCGGCGTGCTCTGATTATGACCATTATGTGCCGAGGCTATGTGGACTTTCAGGCTTTTGAGGAAAACTACCTCATTGATTTCAGGGCCCACTTTTCGAAAGAGCTCGCTGAACTGTCTGAGCTTTGTGACCACGGGCTTTTAAGCTTGAGCGAGGAGGGCTTTCGAGTTAGCGCCCAGGGTTGGTTCTTCGTACGAGCCATTGCCATGGTTTTCGATCGCTATCTACGGGAGGACATCGATCGAGCGCGCTTCTCAAAAATTATTTAGTCGCCTGGACCTGACGTCCGGCTATTCCCGGAGTCTCGGTTTTCCTTCAAGGCTTGATACCGCTGTTTTCTACGCCTTGCCCTTTGACTCGCGACCACAATACGCCAGCTCAGGTTGGTCAAAACAAAGGCCGATACCGACCCAACGACTGCAAAAATAGCAAGGCCCAGAAAGACCGGCTTTCCTATACTAAGAATTTGATCCCAGGTGGAAGGGTTTGAGACGCTCATTTCTTCAACGGAATCTTCGAATAGGGCAAGGTGTTCGGCCGAGGTGGACTCGCCTAAAACGGCTGAACCAAGCTGGTAGGCAAGAATGCCGATTGGAGCGTAAGTAAAAGGGTTGGATACCAGGGTACTGACAATCGCGACAGGTAAATTAGCGCGAAACACCAACGCAAAAACGGCCGAGAAAAGTGCCTGAAGCACTGGAACAAGAAAGCCGAAGAAGACCCCAATAGCGACCCCAAGACTAACCGAGCGCCTATTGAGCTGCCACAGCCAGGGACGGTTGAGCAGGGGGCCTAGCCATCGTAGACTTTTGTTTGAACGCACCGACTCGGCAGATGGCGTCCAGCGCTTAATTAGCTGTTTCATGGATGGCCCAGATTGTCTCAGGAAAAAGTCATTCTAGGGTTTTTGCTAGGCGGTGAATTCCAAGGGGAGGGCGATGGCATGCTACGCTCCCAGCCATGCTTCCCAATGAACTTTTAGCGCCCGACGAGCCCATGACCTTTGAGGAATATGAGAGCTACATTCGGCCCATACGTGAGCGCCACGAACGTACCCAGCGCATTTTCGGTGCCCTTTTTTTTGTGATGCTTATCGCAGCCTGCGCCTCTTTTTATTTTGAGGACCTTTCGCATGGCCTCATTTTTGGGCTTATCGCTGTTTACTTTCTGGTTCGGGCGACGGAATCGTCGCTTGCACTCGATATGCTCGACACCCAGCGCATTGCCCTTTTAGTGCGTCGCGACTAGAACATCCAGCCTCTTTTTCTTTTACATTTTTGAAAGTCGCGCCAAAGCGTCGGCATTGCGCCTTTGACCCGGTGTGCCGGAAATTCGGCTACCCACGGGGACTTCGGCCGTTGCCATACGGGTTCCGAGGCGACGGCGAACAAGGTTGTTATTGCTCTTAAGGCGGAAAGCCGCTTCTTCAGCCGAGATAATCTTGACCTGAAAAGGGTCGTTGACCACGATGCCAGCCTCGCCAATACCTGCAGGAAAAGACGGGTGGCTGAGGTATTGAATGGGCTGAATCATTTCACTGACCGTGACCCATTTGCCAATCCAGCTGTCATTAGGAAGCATACGACGCTCGCCTGTAAAGCTCTCAAGAATTTCCGGAAGCAGCTTTATGCGAACTACATTGCCACTCGACATGGCCGTGAAGTCGACATAAATGTAAGGCCTGAGAAGTCTGTTGTTATCGAAATAGGCCTTGCCTGAACGTACATCCAGAACCTTGCCAACAGCCTCCACGCGCTTACCGGCGTAGCGGCTAATCTTCGCGAATTGGCCCGCTGCAACAACCTCATGCGAGCCTACATAGATTCGATCGGCCTGAGCCTCCTTCTTGACGGTCTCACCCTCTGGCTTGGGTCTTGGTTTAAAGACAAGGGTTCCGGGTGGGATGCGATTTTCATAAAACTCAAAGGGGTCGGGAAGCTTTTCGACAGGCCCAAGGCACATGAGGGCGAACTGTTTGGTGGCGAGGCTTAAGGCAGGTACTTGTGCGGCAAGACCGAAGGTCTGTGAGGCCAATGGGTTTGCATAGTCCGTTGCCCGGAAAATGACGCCCTCTTCGTCGCTGTAGGTTCGGTCCCAGAGGTCGGCGTTGTACTCGAGCAGGCCGAGCGATAGGTCCAGACTCATGAACGCAAATCGGTCGAGTTCAGGGCCAAAGAGATTGTCTTTACGGCCGGGATGCTGAAAATTAACCTGCCCAAGCTCCGATGCAAGCCGACCCTTTAGCGCAGGGACATACATGCCATCGTAGTCAATTAGCTTTATCTGCGCGCCATCCTTAGAGACGAGTACGTTTCCAAGCTGAATATCCCCATGGGCAATGGCCATCTTCTGTAAAAAAGCGCAAAGTTCCCGCAGCTGAGCGCGAAGCTTGCCAATGCGTTTGGAGTCCTTGTAGTTCTTGTACAGGTACTCGCCCAGGGTCTCCCCGTAGTTCCAGTCCATCTTAATAACAGGCACAGTTTGTGAGTTAACCACCATGCCGTGAGCTTGATAGTCGAAGTCAACAAAGAACGAAGAGCCCTCGGTCTCGCGAATGATTTTGATTGTCTCTGCAATGGCCTGATAGCGCTCTTCGACATCTTTTGAAACACGAGTAAAAACTCGAACGGCGTAGGCACGCTTTGCATGGGTGTCGTTCATACGAAAGACAAGCGCGAAGTTGCCTGACCGCACACGAGGCATCCCAAGCGTATTTCTTTCGATTTCGCAACGCTGCAGCGCATGATCACGAAAAGTCTGGGAGGCGGGCTGCTGTAGGGCTTTTAAATAGGCCTCGAGGTTGGGCAGAGACATAGTAGGTCGGTCTTGGCTAATCGAATGAGAGTAAGGCGAAGGTGGTGTCATCTTTATGCAGCTCACCTGACTGCCTTTGAGAAAGCACCCATGACTGAAAGTCGATCTGACTCATGGTTGACAGAAGATTCAGGGGTAAGGGCCGATTCTTCTCGTACTGACTCAGGACATAATGTCCCAAAGCATCGGTCATCAGAAAAAGTTTTCTGGGCTGCATCTCTGCCTTCGGAATAGTGACAAAACCCCATCGGCTATGTTCGCTTCCAAAAAGCAGGCTGTCTGTTTTAGTTTCCGACCCAAGCAGAATCGGGTTCTTCGAAAACTCAGGCGACTTTCTTAGTATGAAGCTGCGAAGCTGCTGTCGGTGATCCATCCATAGGGCGATGGTGTCTCCAACGGCCAGAATTGAGACTTGACGGGGCTCCTCAATAACGCCTAGCAGGCTTGCAAAGCTTCCACGGCTCGCAGCAAGCTGCTTCGACCAAGACGTCGTAACGGCCTTAAGTTGCTTGTCAAAGAAGGGTCTGGCAACAGAAAGAACAAGTGCGACGCATTTGTCGTCCAACTGGGGCGCTGATACTTGGTTGTAGATCTGGGTGAACGACTGGCAGAGAATGCGCGCCCAGCTGCGCGAATCGAATGAGTCGCTTGCGCCATCACTCATCGCACAAGCCTTACCCTGGGCCTCCCAAAAGAAGTAGTCCTCGTTGGAGTCAGGATGGTCAGCCTCTTTCGGCGCGGTGAGGCTTTTAAGGATCTTCATGGTTTTTACGTCGATCTGCAGAGTAAATCAACTTCTTTGCCTTGCATGGTCATCCTGGCGTCTAGCGCAGCATCATGGCCTGGGACGACGCCCGGGTTCCAATCTCAAAGAACTCCACAATCTCCACAGGTTCGACATTAAAGAAAAACCCGCGCGCATTATCGTTTACGTAATAGCCCCTTTCGCGAGCGGCTGATGCAATGGCTGCAGGCAGAACGCTTGACATACGAAATAGAATCTTCCCAAAGCCGTCGGTAACCTCTTCTTCGGAGCTAGGGAACTTAATTGGGCCGCTCTTGCTCTGCCCTGTGTATAGGTTAAGTATGAGCACCTCCCCGTCATCGGTACCTAGCGACTTAAGCTGCTCAACAATGGGCTCTGGGTCTCCGTCAGAGGGCTCACCGTCTGTCACGTGGAGCAAAGTGGGGGGGAAAGACTCAGGGTAGTCGTCGCACCATTCGGCAAGTGCTTGTGCCGCTGTTCGCATGGCCTTACGCATAGGGGTCCCACCACCCGCCTGGGGAGTAAACCAAATGGGGAAGGGCATACCATCGCGCTGCTCAATTCGAAGGGGGTGCCGTTCAAAGGCTGAAATGGGGTTGAATGTCTGCTCGCCGAGGGGGCCCGATAAAGCAGGCCCAACACTGGAACCGCCGTAGCCTATGGCGCCAATTTGAAAGTAGTCGCGTACCCCTTCCGATTTTGAGCTGCGAGTAATGAGATTAACAACAACCCGATTTAGGGCGTCACAGACAAACTCCGCACGACTGAGCTCTGTCGTTCCAACGGGATCAGCCATTGACCCTGATTGGTCAATGACGAACATGAATGCTGTGGGATTCGAGCGACTGATTTCGGCTTTATAGGGCATGACCTATCCTTCTTAATCACTTAAAAAATGGGCGGCATTTAGGGCATTCGAGGGCGGTGCAGGCATCAATGAGGTCATTTGCCAAAACGATCGTCGAAGCTTTTTTGAAGGGCCTTCGCTCTCTCTTCGGGGTCGTAGCATCTGGCAGTGAGAGTAACTTCCGGTGCCACCTTTACTGATGCATCTTCGTAACTTAGGAACGGGTACCGTTCATTGGCCATGAGCTTAATACGCTGGTCAGGTTTGGCGACAAGTCTTGCCTGACCGTTCGTAAAGTTTGCCGTGGGTCCATCGGGCATAACCTTCACCATAAAAACGTTTTCTTCAAATTCACACTTATTATCAAGTGTGACCCGTATTTCAATTGGATCTCTTGAGGGCAGTAAAATCGCATTAATGGGTTGGACAGCGGACTGCAGGGGTGGCATCTCAACCTTAGTAATTACCGAGTAGACAACCCAGACAGCGAGAACAGTTCCTAACAGGGTTCCGCCTGCAAGAAAAAACAATTTGTAGTTTTTCGGCTCGGGCGGCAGCGAGGGCTGATCGTCAATGCCATTGTCTTTCCGCGTGCCAGGGGAGCTTGAGGGTTGACCGGAATCGTCATTAAACGGATCAAAGAATTCCTCCTCTCTCTTCGAAGACGATGTTGGTCGAGACGGGGCGGCGCGGTTTGAACTGGGGTCGATTTGACTTTTGGCGCGCTCTGCCGCAATTTCTTCAAGGGAACGAGGCTTAATAACCATAAATTTCAGTGTATCCCAAGCATGGCTGTTCCAAGGGTGCTTTTTCCGGCCCACTCTCTGGGGAGAATTGTGATGGTAACGGTGGCAAACCTTGTTGTAACTGGGAGTACCTGGGAGAAAAAGACAGACCCCCTAGCCGAGGCCCTCGAGTCTCAGGCCCGTCGTTATTGGGTCAACGTCTTTAACTCACCTATGCAGATCATGCGCTTTGCAACAGAGACACAACAAAGGGCGATGGTCCGGGAGATGGACGATTGGGATAAGGTTAATGACCCTCGTCCGTGTTACTTGCTTTGCACCAGTCCGGTAGCGGCCGAGGCGCTGGCTGGCCTTAGCCATCTTAAGCAGAGCCTGGCGGTGCGTGAGGCGCGTCTGCGCTTTGCAGCCATTGGCGATGAGACAGCCGCGGAGTTTGCAGCAACTGTGAAGCTTGAGGGTATTGCAAGGGTGCGTCGTGACGAGGTCATTACGCCATCGGTCTCGGGCCATTCCGATAAGCTTGTTCAAAAGCTCATTGAGACAGCGCCGGCTGGGTCGATTGTTCTAACCCTTGAATCGGCCAGTGACAGCGGCGACATTGCAAGGGGTCTGGTGTCAGGGGGACTCCGGGTGGTGCGCTTACCCGTTTTTTCTTTATCTCTTCAGAACCTTATCGACTTGCCTAAAAGTGATTTGCCTTGGTGGTTCCTCATTACCAATTCCTCGGTACTCAAGACCCTTGTGCAAGATCTTCGCTTACAAAAAAAGCGGCCTGAGAACTTACTGTGGATGGGTCATTTCCGTTCGACCGAGGTGGCACTTCGAAGACTAATTCCCAATGCGCATTGGGTGGAGCTCCCCGATCTTCTGCCTGTGAATATTCTTGAGACAATTTCAAAAAGTGAGTTTTGTTAGCCATGGTCATACTTGCCAATTTGCTAGTCACGCGTGCGATCTGGCGCGGTGGAACGGATCCCTTGTCCGAAGAACTTAAGAAAGAGGGGGAGCGCTACTGGATCAAAGTTTTTCATTCGCCCGCCGAGGAGTTTCGATTAACGGACGAAACCCTGCAAAGGGCCGCGTTGAGAGAGCTGAGTGATTGGGATGAACCAGGCGATCACAGACCCTTTTACCTTGTTGCAACGAGCCCTGCCGCCGCGGAGGCTCTGGCCAAGTTGCCTCATCTGCTGGCCGCCATGAAGGCCCGGCAGGCCCGCCTCAAGTATGCAGCGATTGGGGACGACACAGCCTTTCATTTCTGGGAGGCCCTAAAGCCGAATGGCCTTGGACCAGAGCGCTATCGACAAATACTTGTTCCTACGGTCTCGGGCCATTTTGACAAGCTTGCCGACTCCATTCTTGTTCGTGCGAAGCCCGGCACAATGGTTGGCCTTTTAGAATCTTCGGAAGACACCAACACCCTTGCACAACGCCTTATCTCAGGCGGTGTTCGTGTTGTGCGTATGCCGGTATATTCTCGTTCGGTTCGCGAGCTTATCGACCTGCCGATTGACGGAACACCCTGGTGGGTGCTGGTGACATCTTCTCTTGCCGCTAAAGGTACGCTGCTTGAGCTGAATCGGCAGAAGGTGGACTTAAAAGACGTTACCTGGATTGGCTCGGTTTCCGCAATCGGTCAGACCATTCAGAAGCAGGTTCCAGATGCCAAGTGGGTCACCGTAGAGGAACTAACCGCGCATCACATTCTTGACCGTATTGCGAAGGCTTAGCTCTTTAAGGCTCCCTAGGGTAGGCTCGCTGCGGGCGTCAAGTTTCTTGGGTTTAGGTCGATTCAACGACCATGAAGACCCGCGCGATTTCTTTTCGCAGCTTACGAATGGCCGTCGTTTGGGCGTTGTTTACTCTCGGGCTCGTGTTTGCTGGCTTTTTGCCTCACGATGCTCATGCAAAGTATCTTATTCTTGAACGCAGTAACGGTAAGGTCGTCTATATCCCCTTAGTTGCCGTTGCCTGGACACCCGAGGGCAATCGGTACTTTACTGTCATTCACGATTTCTTCAATCCCGACCTGCTTGGGCATTTATCGCGTCGCCATGTTGAAGAAATTGACTGCAAAGGCAAGCGAACTCGCACCCGAGCGCATGCACGATTTACAGGAAAGCGTGGGACTGGCAAGGCAACCCTGAACACCGATGAGCCCACAAATTGGCGACCGATTCGTGGCAAGGAGGACCCTATGGAGATTGCGAGAAACCTTCTTTGTCCAGCTTAGTGCGCGGACATGGCTCTCTGTTTGTGTCTCCAGAGTGAAAACATCAGGCTAACGACGGTAAGGGGTATGACGCCGTAGAGAAGGATCTGGCTGTAGGGCTCAAGGGCCTGGTGACTCTGGGAGGCCAGAATGAGATAACCGGTGTAGGCAAAGTAGTAAAACAGAAAGACGCCACCTTCCCATCTTGCAATCTCGCGGCCGGTAATGAAAGCTGGAATACACGCAAGAAAAGCTGCGAGCATCACCCACTGATCAAAGACCAAGACCGAATTGGGTATGACAAGACCACCAGAGGCAACGAGCCCCGAGATTCCGAGGCAGCCGAGGATATTGAAGATACTGCTGCCAACAACATTACCCACTGCCATATCGCGCTCGCCCTTAATAGCAGCGGCCACAGATGCCGCGAGCTCTGGCAAAGATGTGCCTGCGGCAACGATGGTTAGGCCAATGACTAGGTCGCTTACCCCCAGAAGCTTTGCAAAGGCAACGCTTGCCGTGACGAGGGCCTGCGAGCCTAGGACTAGGAAGACCAGCCCAATCACCACAAGGGCTGCAGAGCCCAGCGGACTTGTAAAAAAACCAGTGCCTTGGGCGGGAGCCGAATCGGTGGCAAGGCCAGCCTTGGCCTCGGGCGTATTGCCTTGGGTTAGAGGGTCATGCTCACTAACGCCCTGCCGTGCCTGACGAACGAGGAAGATGATGTAGACAAGCAGTCCAAGCATGAGAAGCAGTGCCTCGGTGAAGCTTATGAGTCCGTCCATTCCAAAGAAGAGAAGGAATGCCGCAGAGGTAATTAAAATAGGGATCTCTTGGCGGACGATCTGGCTATGCACAGACAGCGGGATGAATAGTGCGGACAGCCCAAGTATGGCGAGCACATTGAAAATATTGCTGCCGACCACGTTACCAACAGTCAGGTCGGTGACACCCCGCCAAGCGGATTCAACCGATACGGCAATTTCCGGTGCGCTTGTTCCGATCGAAACGACAGTAAGACCAATGACAAGGGACGACAGACCTAGTAAGCTGGCAAGCCTGCTAGCGCCTCGAACGAGAAGAGCTGAGCCGACAACAAGTGCAAAAAGACCCGCTAAAAATAAGAAGAGCTGGACCATCGAAAGGCATTTAAAGGATCTGATGCATACTATAGCAATGAAATGGACTCCGACTGCAGATCTCTGCGATGCTCATGAGGCTCTCTTTCCGAAGGGACTTCTCTTTGTAATACCGCCTATTTTTCAAAATTACGGGGGTGGTAACAGCATGGCTGGTGAGGTCTTTACCTTACGTTGTTTTGAAGACAACGGCCTGCTGAAAAAGGTTTTGGAGCAACCTGGACAGGGGCGTGTACTTGTAGTGGACGCGGGTGGAAGTGACCGCTGCGCCCTTGTTGGCGGAAATCTTGGGGCATTGGTTGAGAAAAATGGATGGTCGGGTATTGTCCTTAATGGCTGTGTTCGTGATGTCCAAGAACTCTCAGAACTTTCGGTTCCAGTCTGGGCAATCTCCAGCCATCCGCGTCGTGGCTCCAAGCATGGCGCAGGCGAGCAGGAGTTACCCATTGATATCGCAGGTGTATTGGTTCTTCCTGGCGATTGGTGTTACGCCGATGATGACGGCATCATCGTTGCTCGTCAGCCATTGCATAGGTAAAGGTTAGCCTTACTATCTTTTTGGCGCACTTGTTTTTCTCAAAATTAGGCCGTGACTAAGCGTTTGTCGAGCTATAACGAGTCGTCCATTCGTGTGCTAAAGGGGCTTGAGCCTGTTCGGCAGAGGCCGGGCATGTACACGCGCACCGAGAATCCGCTTCATATCATTCAAGAGGTGATCGATAATGCCGCCGACGAAGCCTTGGCGGGCCATGCCAAGCGTATCGAGGTCGTCGAGCATGTCGACGGTAGCTTCAGCGTTCAAGACGATGGTCGAGGTATTCCTGTAGGCCCGCATCCCGAAGAAAAATCCCCTGTTGTTGAAATCGTTTACACGCGCTTGCATGCAGGCGGCAAGTTCCAAAAAGATGCGTCGTCTGCCTATGCTTTTTCGGGAGGGCTTCACGGTGTTGGCGTCTCGGTGACCAATGCTCTATCACTTCGTCTGGTTGTTACGGTCTGGCGAGATGGTCAGGAGTGGGAGATTGAGTTTGCGTCCGGTGAGGTAAAAACGCCACTTAAAAAGCTTGGGGCTGCTGCCGGAAAATCTGGAACTCGGGTGCGGGTCTGGCCCGATCCAAAGTACTTTGATGAGGCCCAGGTGCCGCGTCATGAGCTTGCGCGTAGCCTTAAGGCCCGCGCGGTTCTCTTGCCGGGAGTCACCACACAACTTCTCATTGAAAAATCAGCTCAGTCCAGCGAGTGGCTCTATGCAGGTGGGCTTGAGGCCTATCTTTTGGAATCCATTGGTGAGGCATCCTTGCTCGTACCCATGTGGTCCCACGAGGGCTATGTGGGTGCGGAGGACGAAACCTTTGCACAGGGCGAGGGTGCGCAATGGGTAGTCGCGTTTACCCAGGAGGGCTCTGTTCTTCGCGAGTCTTTCGTCAACCTCATTCCAACCCCCGCCGGTGGCACCCATGAGGCAGGTCTGCGTGATGGCCTTTTTTCAGCCGTGAAGGCGTTCGCGGAACAGCAAGGGCTCGTTCCGAAAGGAGTTAAGCTCCTTCCCGAGGATGTCTTTAGCCGCTGTTCGTTTGTACTCTCGGCCAAGGTTCTCGATCCGCAATTTCAAGGGCAGACCAAAGAAAAGCTTACCAGCCGTGATGCGCTTCGACTGGTCGCGAATCAGTCCAGAGGCCCTTTCGAGATATGGCTTAACCGCGATCTCGATATTGGCCGGCGCATCGCCGATCTAGCGATTCGTGCCGCGCAGTCTCGTCAGAAAGCCGCATCGAAGGTCGAGAAGCGAAAAAGCTCGGGTGTGGCCGTGCTACCTGGCAAGCTTACCGACTGCGAGTCGACCGATCTATCGCGCAACGAACTTTTTCTTGTTGAGGGAGACTCTGCCGGTGGTTCTGCCAAGATGGGTCGCGACAAGAATTTTCAGGCCATTCTTCCATTACGCGGGAAAGTACTAAACACCTGGGAGGCTGAGAAAGATCGGCTTTTTGCCAATGCCGAGGTTCACGATATTGCCGTGGCCTTAGGAGTGGACCCGCATGGCGAGCAGGACAGCCCAGACTTTTCAAGCCTTCGCTATGGCAAGGTCTGCATACTTTCGGATGCCGATGTCGATGGATCTCATATTCAGGTTCTTCTTTTAACGCTTTTCTTTAGACATTTCCCAAAGCTCATTGAGGCCGGCCATGTTTATGTTGCCCAGCCACCTTTGTTTAGGGTTGACGTGGAAGCGCGTTCGAAGCGCCCTGCTCGAAAAATCTATGCCCTTGACGAGGGTGAGCTCACCCACATTCTAGACAAGCTTCGGCAAGAAGGTCTTCGCGAGTCAGCTTGGACCATCTCAAGATTTAAAGGTCTTGGTGAGATGAGTGCGGAGCAGCTCTGGGAAACCACCCTAAATCCGGATACCCGCCGACTTCTCCCTGTTCAGCTGGGTGCCGTCAGTCACACTGACACTCAGCTTCGATTTAATCTGCTTATGGGGCGCGGTGAGTCCTCTGCGCGACGCAGCTGGCTCGAAGAAAAAGGTCATCAGGTGGAGGCCGATATATGAGCAATAAATCTGGTTCCCAGGGTTCGAATGGATCGGCTGACGATCGATCGCTTGACCTTTTTCAAGATGGGCCAGTAGCTGACGAACCGGGGTCAAACGAGGTTAGCGAGATCTCTCTTGCCGATTTCGCAGAGCGTGCCTATCTCGACTACGCCGTATCGGTTGTAAAGGGTCGTGCCATCCCCGACCTTTGCGATGGCATGAAGCCCGTGCAAAGACGCATACTTTTTGCGATGGACCAGATGGGCCTGGGCAACTCAGCCAAGCCAGTGAAGTCGGCCCGTGTTGTTGGTGACGTTTTGGGCAAGTACCACCCCCATGGCGATCAGTCGGCGTACGATGCCTTGGTTAGGCTTGCGCAAGATTTCAGCATGCGCTATCCACTGATTGATGGGCAGGGAAATTTTGGCTCCCGCGATGGTGACGGCGCTGCGGCCATGCGATACACCGAGGCAAGGCTCACCGCATTCTCCGAGCTCTTACTCTCTGAAATTGATGAGGGGACGGTTGACTTTGGGCCGAATTACGATGGTTCTTTCAAAGAGCCTCTGCGCCTTCCAGCCCGTCTGCCGGTCTGTCTTCTTAACGGGGCTTCAGGTATTGCAGTGGGTATGGCAACCGAGATTCCTCCACACAATTTACAAGAGGTGTCTACAGCTGTTCGGCTCTTGCTCGACCAGGCTTCGGTCACCGACGACGAACTCTTGGCATGCATTGCTGGTCCCGATTTTCCCGGTGGAGGTCAGATAACCTCCTCGGCTGAGGAGATTCGACAGGTCTATCGCCAAGGGCGTGGGTCGCTTAAGCTTCGTGCCCGTTGGGTCTTTGAAGAACTTGCTCGAGCCCAGTGGCAGCTCGTCATTACAGAGCTACCTCATGGGGTTTCATCGCAACGGATTCTCGAAGAGATCGAAGAACTGACCAACCCGAAGATTAAGGCTGGGAAAAAATCCCTCTCGCCGGAGCAGCAGCAGACCAAGCAGCTCATGCTTAGTTACTGCGAGTCTGTACGCGACGAATCGGGCAAGGAAGCCGCGGTGCGACTTGTCTTTGAACCAAAGACCTCACGTCTCGATCGCGAGGAGTTTGCTCGCCTTTTGCTTGCTCAGACCTCGCTAGAAACATCGTTTTCTGCAAACCTCGTCGCAGTCGATACCCAAGGGCGACCCCGGTCTTTATCCTTAACAGAGATGCTGAGGCAGTGGGTGGATTTCCGTTTGCTCACGGTACGTCGCCGTTCTGCTCATCGGCTCGAGATTGCTCAGCGACGCATTCATATCCTCGAAGGTCGTGTCATTGCGCTTGCCAGTATCGATGAGGTGATTGCCGTTATTCGGGAGTCGGATGAGCCCAAGCCTGCGCTTGTGGCGCGTTTTGGCCTCACGGAGCTTCAGGCGGAAGATATTCTCGAGCTTCGGCTGCGTCAACTGGCTCGGCTTGAGGCTATTAAGATAGAAAAAGAGCTCAACGAACTTCGGGATCAGGCCGATAAGCTTTCCCAAATTCTCGATAACGAGCGCACGCTTCGTAAGACCGTGAGCAAGGAGATTTCTGAAGACACCAAGCGCTTTGGTGATGCTCGTCGAACCCTTGTGAAAGCCGAGGTGAAGGCGACTGTTGAGATTCCTGTTGTTGATGATCCCGTTACGGTCGTTGTCTCGGTGAATGGATGGGTTCGTTCCCGCCAAGGGCATGGTCACGACTCGCAAAGCTTTTCATTCAAAACTGGCGACAGCCTCTATGCAGCCTTTGAATGTCGCACAACCGATCAGCTCGTCGCCCTCAGCGCAACGGGCCGCGCTTACAGTGTTTCGGTGGCGTCTCTGCCCGGTTTTCGCGGGGATGGTTTACCGCTGACGTCGTTTTTCGAGCTTGATACGGGTGGACTGCTCACCCATTTTCTTGTCGCTCCGAGTCAGACCATGATTCTTTTGGCAAGCAGGCTCGGATACGGGTTCATGGCGAGATTTGACGCGCTCGTTGGCCGTAATCGCAGCGGGAAACAGTTTGTTAGCTTTGAGCAGGGTGACCGCCTTGCCGTCTTCAAGGTAATGGGGCCACATGCTGGAGCCTTGGCAGTTGTTACCGCGGCAAAGCGGCTGCTTGTCTTTGGACTCGATGAGTTTAAAGAACTCGCAAACGGCGGGCGGGGAGTGCAGCTGGTTGACCTCGATGCGAAAGACGACTATGTTTTCGACGCTGATGTTATTTCCGAGAAAGGTATCGACCTTATCGGGCAGGGAAGGACGGGTAAACCGCAGCGATCAACCCTTAGCCGCGATACCTTGCTCGAGTATGTAGCGCATAGGGGTCGTAAAGGCAAGCGGCTTGACTTGCGAATGACCCTTGAACGTATTGAGCCCACTGGCCACACAGCAGGTTCTAATAACGAAGATTCCGCTTAAGGAAGTTCTTCCTCAGCATAATTGGGACTTAACGTGATTCACATTGTTTTGATGGTTATTAAGGCAGTATGGCGAGTCTTCAAGTTCCTTCTTTCCTTTGTCGAGCGACTTGGACGTTTTGCTGTCGGCTTACTGGTGTTGCCTTTTCTTGTGGCGGGACTTTTCTTTGCGATCTCCGGGCTTTTTGCACTTTTAGAGAAACCGTCTTCAGGACTCTCCTCTGCGCAGGTTGCTCAGGAGACTGTTCTGTTTCTTGAACTTAATGGCCGATTGGTTGAGCAACTTGATTATCCGAAAGGCCCTTTTCTGCCCCGTCAGCTTTTGCAAGACGAGGACCAGGATATACAGGTTCGGGATATCGTTCGCCTCGTTGATGCCCTGGTAGACGACCCGCGAGTCGACGATATTGTGCTTGACTTATCAGGGTTCGAGGGGGGGAGCCTCGCATCCCTACGTGATGTGGGTCGGCAGCTGCAGCGCCTAAAGGATGCGGGTAAGACGGTTCTTGTCTGGGGCTTGTATTACGGTCAGGCTCAGTATTACTTGGCTGCACATGCCTCAAAGGTCTATCTGCATCCCAAGGGAATACTTGCTTTGGAAGGCATTGGTCAGCGACCATTTTATTTCGGTGCAGCATTAACTCGGCTGGGTATTGAGCCCAATTTGATTCGCGCAGGCGACTACAAAGATGCAGGCGAGCCCCTTGTGCGCGCGAACGCCTCAAAGGAAAGTCTTGCTGCAAGCCAGCGACTGCTTGACGACCTATGGCGTGTCTTTTCAGCCGATGTTGCAAAGTCCAGGGCGATTGAGCGCCAACAGATCGACGGTTTTATTAATAATCTTCCAAGACTTTCCGAGGGCCAGACATTTAACCCCGCTCAATACGCACTCAAGGCAGGGCTTGTGGATGCCTTACTCGCACCCGACGAGTTCGAGGCTCAGCTTGAGAAAACCAATCGGGTCGACGATGAGCTTAACGAAGTGATACAGATCCACTGGCTCGATTACTTGCAGCTGCAGCCTGAGAAACGCTTTAGGCAAGGCGTTGCCATTGTGGTTGCTCAGGGCGCTATCTTTGATGGCGAAGAATCGGTGGACGGGGTTAGTGGGCTTTCCACAGTCGCTCTTATACGAGAGGCACGCCGAAAGAAGGGAGTCAAAGCGCTGGTTATACGCATCGACTCGCCCGGAGGCAGTGTCGTTGGCTCAGAGCTTATTCGACGTGAAATCGAGGTCACTCGACAGATGGGCATACCGGTGGTGGCCTCTATGGCAGGAATGGCCGCCTCCGGTGGGTATTGGATTGCCGCTGGAGCCGATGCCATTGTTGCGGACGAGTCCACCATCACCGGCTCCATTGGTGTCTTTGCACTTTTTCCAACCGCCAATAAGGCTTTTGCGAAGCTTGATATCAATACCGACGGCTACACCACCCATTGGCTTCGTGGCGCTTACGATCCGCGAAGGCCCTTGGACCCCAGGCTTAAGGGTATCTTGCAGGCCTCGGTCAATCAGACCTATGACGACTTCATAGGCGAAGTCTCACGTGCGAGGAAGCTTTCAAAGGAGCGTGTCGATCAGCTTGCCCAGGGGCAGGTCTGGACCGGGGGCCAGGCTCATCAACGTGGGCTGGTGGATCAGTTAGGTGGTCTTAAGGCTGCTGTTCGGCTGGCTGCCGAGAAGGCCGGTCTTGATGAGGGGTTTGACTTCGTTTACGTTGAGCCCTCCGAGCCCGTCTGGTCAGCTGTACTTTCAGAGGTCTTAAGGTCGGTCAAGGCAGTCGTCTTCCGCTCGCCCGAGTGGGGAAGTCTGCAGCAATTTTTGAACATCCAAGCATCTGATATGCGCTGGTTATTGGGGCTTTTGAACCCGCATCCCGCGCCCGGTCAGGCGGTCCAGGCTCATTGCCTGTGCTCGTCGAATCTTTTTTAGCTGGGCCTCCACGCAAGATCCGACTTTTTCTGACATCGGTCTTGAAAATTGGGAGACCCATCCCAAACTGAATTCACTAAGTTCGCACTTGTAAGGAGAGTCTTTCGTTATGTCTAAAGAGACCATGAGCTTTCAAACCGAGGTTAAGCAGCTGCTTCACCTCATGATTCATTCGCTTTACAGCAACCGTGACATTTTTTTAAGAGAACTTGTCTCCAACGCCTCAGATGCCTGCGACAAGCTGCGACTCGAGGCCTTGTCGAACGAAAAGCTCTTCGAAGAGGACCCCGAGCTAAGAATCACCGTGGGGTTTGACGCAAAGGCACGCACGGTCACAGTGACAGACAACGGCATTGGTATGAGCCGGGACGAGGTTATTGCCAACCTTGGCACCATCGCCCGATCAGGCACCAAGGAGTTTTTCGGTAAGCTTTCGGGCGATTCGGCCAAAGACTCGGCGCTTATTGGTCAGTTTGGGGTCGGCTTTTACTCGTCTTTTATTGTGGCGAATAAAGTCACTGTCGTAAGTCGACGGGCAGGACTCTCTGCCAGTGAGGCTGTGCGTTGGGAGTCGGACGGCACGGGTGACTTTAGTGTCGAAGCCGTTGAGCATGCGCCACGTGGCACTCAAATTACCTTGCATCTTCGCGAGCCCGAGGGCGAGGGCGAGGACGCCAAGTCGCATGACGATCTTCTCTCACATTGGAAGCTCAAAGAGATACTCAAGCGCTACTCCGACCATATTGGATTGCCCATTCGAATGAAGAAACGCGATTGGGACGAAAAGAAAAAAGAGTATGTCGAGACGGACGACTGGGAGACCGTAAATCAGGCGTCAGCGCTCTGGACGCGGTCAAAGTCCGAGATTACCGAGGAGCAGTACAAGGAGTTTTACAAGAGCCTGGCCCATGGCCTTGATGACCCCTTGGCCTACACCCACAACCGTGTTGAGGGGCGCACCGAGTACACCCAACTGCTCTACGTTCCTTCAAAAGCACCGTTCGATCTTTATGATCGCCAAAGCCGGCATGGTCTTAAGCTTTACATCAAGCGCGTCTTCATCATGGACGATGCCGAGCAATTGCTTCCCAATTACCTGCGTTTCGTTCAAGGCGTCGTTGATTCATCCGACCTGCCTTTAAACGTCTCTCGAGAAATTCTGCAGGAAAGTCGAGATGTCCGAGCCATCCGTGAGGGCTGTGCAAAGCGAGTTCTTGGACTTCTCGAGGACATGGCGGCAAACCAAGCGGAGGACTATAAGACCTTCTGGAAAGAGTTCGGGCAGTGTCTGAAGGAGGGGTTTGGCGAAGACTTCGCAAACAAAGAGCGGCTTGCCAAGCTTGCTCGCTTTGTCTCAACGCAGTCAGCGGGTGATGAGCCTGATGTCTCCCTTGAGGCCTACACTGGGAGAATGAAGGACGGACAAGACAAGATTTATGTCATTACAGCAGACAGTCTTGCTGCTGCACGTAACAGTCCTCATCTCGAGATATTTAAGAAAAAGGGTATTGAGGTTCTTTTGCTCACCGATCGTATCGATGAATGGGTCCTGAACTTCTTAACTGAGTACGAAGACAAACCCATTCAGTCTGTTGCGAAGGGTAGCCTTGATCTCTCGAAGGTGAAGGACAACTCTTCGGATGCTGAGACGAAGAATGAAGAAAAGGCACGCGAAGAAGATCAGCGAGCGGCCAAGCCGGCCGTTGAGAAGGCGGCGAAGGTTCTTGCTGAGAAGGTCAAAGAAGTCCGGCTTAGCGAGCGGCTAACCGACTCCGCCTGTTGTCTGGTCTCCGATGAGCATGACGTCAGCGGCCACCTCGAGCGACTGCTTAAAGCCGCTGGGCAAAAGGCGCCGGAACGCAAAGCGATTCTCGAGCTCAATCCCAGTCATCCTATCGTGAAGGCACTCGTTGCTGAGTCGGACGCGGGCGGTGGACAGATTGTGGGTGCCGACGGTAATCAAGTCTCCGACGGGGTAACGGAAACCTTTTCCGATCTGGTCTGGCTTCTTCACGACCAGGCGCTGTTGGCTGAAGGTGGGCAACCCGAAGACCCAGCCGCTTTTGTTGGTCGGCTAAATCGGTTCTTGCTTAAGGGGCTTGATTCGGGGCAGATTTAACCGGTCTTTGGTACACTCGCCTTCAAATTGTGAGAAGCCGGCCCGAGAGTAAGACTTGTTCTCGGGGTAAGAGCGGTCGGTTAGGGAGCAGCGTAGGGAGTCGTCCTGGGGGCGGTGCCTGGCAGGCAACCTAACGGACCCAATGAATAGGGGGTCGTTTATGGGTTTTAAGAAGGCATTTCTTCATTCTTGTCTGGGCATTCTGGTTGGATTGAGCGCCACCTCTATCGCATTGGCCGATGTCAAGGGTAGCGCCGAGGCCGGTGC
>Ga0181606_10001574_pt1 | contig 19956 bp, 19 predicted proteins | sample 041ome_10_FD_132994 | JGI IMG/M metagenome (GOLD analysis project Ga0181606, IMG submission 132994) | Coastal salt marsh microbial communities from the Groves Creek Marsh, Skidaway Island, Georgia - 041412US metaG (megahit assembly) | ecosystem: Environmental > Aquatic > Marine > Intertidal... | reverse complement strand
TGAAACAACAGCTCGCGGTAGGCTGAGCGCAGCTCCGGGCTGAGATCCGAGAACGCGTTCGCCACAAAGGGCGACAGCAATAGATCCAGCTCAAGCAACCCGCGGCGACTCGCCCACTTTGCTATGTTCCACTCTTCTCTTTGATCCATGGAAGCTCAAAATCTGACTGACGAAACGCGGTAGTATAGGTGTTCCTTGCCTGTGATACTGGCCACCCGAGCGACTGACCCATGACTTCTGACTCAGCGTCGCAACACACTGACATCATTATGCGCTTGGAAGGCAGTGGCGCGGCCGACCTACTGCACGGACAAACAACCGCAGATTTCAACGCGTGTCAGGAGCGAGACGTTCGCTACGCGGCGTTCTGCAATCCTAAAGGGCGCGTCCTGGCCGATGTGCGGGTTGTCGTGATTCACAGCAATGAGATGCTGCTCCGTGGTCGCAGAGAGGTAATGCTCCAGCTTGTCGACCATTTGAAACCTTTTTTGGCCTTCGCGCGCAGCACACTGACGCCCACTGACTGGCAGGTATCGATTACACCAGCCGGAGAAGCGACAGACAAAGCAGTATTGGAGCGACTCGATGCTTCTCTAGAGAGGTTTGCTCTACCAGCAGAGGGTCAATGGCAAGAAATTTGGTCGCCGGCCACAGCCCTCAGAGAAGACGTCGAGGACGATGGGACGTGGCACGACATCTTGGCAGCCCGCGCCCGGGTAGAGGCCGCCACGGTGGGCGCCTACCTGCCTCAGGATCTCAACTACGACTTAAACCAAACCGTGAGCTTCACCAAAGGCTGTTACACAGGACAGGAAATCGTTGCGCGTCTTCACTATCGGGGCACACCTAAGCGTCGTCTGCATCGGGCCGCCGTCGACGCAGGCGCTGAACCCGGCGATCTGTTGGTCAACGCCGGCGAGCACACTGTCGGCAGCGTGGTGAATAGCTGCCGTCGCCACGGCGTCAGTGAGCTGCTGATCGAGTTAGTGCCTGATGCAACGAATGAGAATGTCGCGCTAAAAACCAATGGCGCAGAGCTTTCGAACATCAGCCGCTGTCATTCTGAAATCGACCAGTCGACAGCCCCCCGCTGATGCGCTATCAGGAAACGGTTGGCCTGACTGAAGTGCTGACAACCCAAAAAGCCCCGATGCGCTGACAGCGGCGATGGATGAGGCGCCGTCAAGACACAGTGGCGAGCACGGTCTATTGCACTGCCTTTGCGCTGCGCCTGCGCACCCCACAGCATAAACACCACTGGCAATGTACCTGCGTTCAGCGCGGCAATCACCGCATCTGTGAAGCGCTCCCAGCCTTTGCCCTGATGGGCACCTGCTACGCCCCGCTCTACTGACAGCACACTGTTCAGTAATAAGACACCCTCGGCAGCCCACGCCGACAAATCACCATGGCGCGGCGCCTGCAGTCCGAGATCTGACTGGAGCTCCCGAAAAATGTTCTGAAGCGATGGCGGAATGCGCTGCCGGCCGCGAACAGAAAAACTCAAACCGTGCGCCTGTCCGGGTCCGTGATACGGATCCTGGCCCAAGATGACGACCTTAACGCTGGCCGGCGGCGTCGCCTCAAGAGCAGCGAAGAACTCCCCGCCCGGCGGATAGATTTCTTTACCCTGGGCCTTCTCTGCCCTCAAAAACTCGCCTAGCTGCTTCATATAATCCGCGCTGAATTCTGATTCGAGCAGCTGCAGCCACTCCGCTCGCAACTGGATTGCGCGATTCATCGATGGTGCACCCTGCAAACGCCTATCTCAGATGCGTCCATTCGCTTACCCCCGCCGCCTGCGCATCCTGACCAATCCCTGAGTGGATACCAGCAGCACACCAAACCAAACCAGACCAAAAGAGATCGCAGTGACGGTATCGATCGACTCACCCAGCAGAGTTTGTGCGACCAACAATTGCAGAGAGGGCCCGAGATACGAGGTAAAGCCCACCACACTGAGAGGCAATAGGCGAGACGCAGCGATATAAGTTAATAACGGCGCCGCGGTATACAAGCCCGCGAAGAGCAAAAATAGATCCACCTTGATACCGTGCTGCCCCATTCCCGCACCCCCGGTATGCCATAGCCACACCAGCGCAAACGGCGCCATACAGAGGGTCTCGATAAAGAGCCCCTGCATGGTGTCCGCTTCAATATTTTTTCGGATAGCACCATACATCGCGAAGCTCAGAGAGACCGCCAGGGAAATCCAGGGGAGCTGACCGTAAGCCATCACCTGCAGCAACACAGCGCAAACTGCGAGCAAGATTGCAATCCGTTGCGCAGGCCCAAGTGCCTCTCGAAACAACACCCGGCCCACCAAAACAGTCAGCAGCGGCAGCATGAAATAGCCCAGACTGGCTTCGGTTGCCTGCCCTTCAAACACCGCGTAAATGAACACGCCCCAATTCACACTGAGGAGCAAAGTGCCCAGCGCACTCCACATAAGCGTCTTGGGCCGCCTGATGAGTTGCCACGTCGCGCCCATTCGGCGAGCCCAGATCAACACCGCTGCCGCGATAGGCAAGCTCCATATCGCTCTGTGTGCGACCACGTTGGCTGGGCTGACCGGCTCGGTTTCAATCCAATACAGCGCCGAAACCCCCCAAATAATATTAGCGATGACGGCGAGCAGCAGGCCCTGACGGAGTTGTTGCGGCGTGATATCCAATACCTTCCTCATTCATCATGCTGAGACATTCAGCGACTGCCCTGACCGTTTTTTATTCGCACAAATTTGATACGTTGCGCGCTATGACTCGACTGAACACAGTCTCTTCTTTCGTTATCCCCCGGGGCCCGCTTGGTAGGCTCCTAATGTGGTCTACTTTTGTGCTCTCCTTAGCCCACTCTGTGACGGCTCTTGGAGAAGCCACCGCCGACCCTAGAGCGCCCATTCAGGCGCACGCCGATCCATGGCACTCAGCGATCGGTCAGCTTGCGGTACCGGTCACTCGGGTCGAACACGGCTACACAAGGCACTATACCGAGCACTGCACGGCGGTGGCGGTGACCGCCGGACCCAACCCACTCATACTCAGCGCGTGGCACTGCGTGGAAGGCTATCGATCACTGATCGAGCCCATCCAACTGAGGATGTCGGGCCAGCGCTCGCCGATCAGTGTGCAGCTCGTGGCCAGCGGCGGCTCCATGGAGCAGGATTGGGCGGCGTTCAGACCAACTGCCCCCCTTTCCGGCGCGTCTTGGATACCGGTCTCTGCTCAAGCACTCTCTCATGACATGGCGGTAATGGCAGCCGGCTTTACCGAATATGCCGCGCCGCCGGGAGCGGGGCCAAGGCCCAGGTCTCTGGTCACACATCGAACCTGCAGGATAACGGATAGCGATCAAATGCCGGTCGCTTCCGATTGTGTCGCCAAACAAGGTGCATCCGGGGGCGCCATACTCAAGCGAACCCAGAGCGGTAGCCTACGTGTAATCGGCATCATCTCAGCCGGTGATGGCGAGAGCGTCAGTCTGTTCTACCCCGCCGGCTCACTCCTCCCGCGCTTTGCGAGTCTGCGCTGAGTCCGAATCTAACTGCCGGGCAGGCGGTGGCCCTCCGATGTGTCGTTCACCTCGAGCGACAGCCAGTTCGACCTGCTTTTGCCGCTCTGTGAAGCGCGCCTGACGGTCAGCGGTTAACCGCCCATAGCATCGGGGGCACGAGACACCTTTCTCGTAGTGCTGCGACGCCTTATCGGCTTCGGTAATAGGATGTCTGCAGGCGTAGCACTGGTCGTAGCTACCCTTCTCCAGTTCATGATTTACCGCCACGCGCGAGTCGAATACAAAACACTCCCCTTGCCAGCGAGATTGCTCAGCCGGCATCGTCTCGAGGTATTTCAAGATACCGCCCTGCAAATGCCAGACCTCCTCAAAGCCCTCCGAGACGAGAAAAGAGGTCGACTTTTCACAGCGAATGCCTCCAGTACAAAACATCGCCACTTTTTTGTGTTGCTCCGGGTTGAGGTGCTGACGCACCCACTCCGGAAAATCCCGGAAACTCTGTGTGCTGGGATTGACCGCTCCCTCAAAGCTGCCGATCGCTACCTCATAGTAATTTCGTGTGTCGATGATCAGGCACTCCGGATCATCAACCAGAGCGTTCCATTGTTCGGGGGTTGCATAACGCCCCACGCAGGCAGTGGGATCCACATCCTCGACCCCCATGGTGACAATCTCTTTTTTCAGCTTGACCTTCATCCGGTGAAATGGCGCATCAATGTGGAGGGATTCCTTCCAATCGAGCTCTGACAATCTGGCATCTTGTTGCAACCAGCCGATCACCTTGTCAATGCCGGTGCGCGTTCCTGCGATGGTGCCGTTGATGCCCTCTCGGGCCAGTAACAGGGTTCCCTTCACCTCGGCCTCCAGGCAGACATCAAGTAGCGGGGCTCTGAGGTCAGCAAAATCGTCCAGCAAGACAAAACGGTATAGCGCGGCCACGACACGGTCGGACTGTGCGCCATTCGCAGTCACTTGCCAGTGCCTCCACGGCAGTCCGGTGAGTCCGGCACTTGCCCCGAGGCGGCCCACTCCTCCGGTGTGAAGGTATGCAGCGCCAACGCGTGCACGGGTCCAGCCAACCAGTCACCCAGCACGGCATAAACGGCCTGATGTCGGCGCACACTGCGCTGGCCCTCAAATGCGCCGCTAACAAGGGTGACCTTAAAATGGGTCTCTGAGCTGGGCGGCACGTTGTGCCTGTGGCTCTCGTTCTCAACCCACATCGCACTGGGTGCGAAAGCCTCTTCTAGCGCCTCACTTATTTGAATTTGAATCGACATAGCATTCTGTAGAATTGATGGAACCCCATTTTACGCTGAAATGCCCGGCACATCCCCACAAGCCATGAACGAGACGAATCGATCCTCTGACAGAACAGCGACACTGCCTTCACCACCCCTGTGGCGACACCTGCTGGCGATGCTGTACGACACGCTGCTGGTGCTCCCCCTGTTCATGGCCGCCGCGGGGTTGTGGGTGGCCATTTTGGGACCGACCAACAGCGTCGAAGAACCCGCTGTACCCGCGGCTCTCCAGTGGGTCAGCTGGATGGTGATTCTGTGTCTATTCTTCGGCATTTTCTGGCGACGGGCTGGGCAAACGCTGGGAATGCAGGCTTGGCGGATCAAACTCGTCAGTGAGTCAGGCGACGACCTTACCTGGAGGCAAACAACGGTCAGGGTATTTGGAGCAGCGCTATCAGCCGGCATGCTGGGAGCAGGTTATCTCTGGCGGTACGTCCCTAGCGGTCAGCGATACTGGCACGACCACCTGTCGGGCACCCGACTGGTGCAGCTACCTAAACCAGACTGAGCCGAAATCAGGCGCGCCGCGACAACAACCACAACCCCCCGAGCCAACACAGCGCAACCGGCACTAACGCCGCCATCAGCGGGTCGTAGCCAAAAATTAGGCTCGCTGGGCCGAAGAAATCCTGGCTGATTCGGAACGCCACCCCAACAATCACACCAACGAAAATGCGCGCGCCCATGGTTCCCTGGCGCAGTGGACCAAATATAAAAGACATGGCGACCAGCACCAGGCCCAAAGTAGCCAACGGCTGTAATACTTTTCTCCAGAATGCCAGCTCGATATCGGCAAACACCATGCCCTGCTGCTTTAGGAATTGCGCATAGGGCCACAGCTGCAGAACCGGCAGGGTCTCGGGCTCAACGACATCCAACGTCAGAAGCTGTGGCGTAATGGCCGTATCCCAACGCCACAAAGTGGCCTCCTCGACGCTAGTTCTGCCGGCCTGTAGCGAAGTTAAATTCACCTGCTCTAACATCCAATGATCACCTGCATGAGTAGCCCGCTCGGCGACCAGCGTTGTCGTCAACCGCCGATTTTCGTCGAAGCTGAGCAGAGTAACGCCGTAAGCCACGCCGCCTCGCTGCACTGCGTCAACATGAACAAACGTATTGCCGTCGCGATTCCAGGCGCCGAATCGTCCCGCCACGGCAGATTCTGAGCGCTGCGCGAGAGCCCGGTAGCTCATCGCCAGCTGCTCGGTGTGGGGCGCAACAAACTCACCTACCGAGAAGCCCACTGCGGCGAAGAGCAACGCGGGCTTCAACGCCATGGCGGCCATTCTGAACATTGAGACCCCTGCAGCGCGCATCACTGTCAACTCGCTAGTGGCCGCCAAGCGGCCCAGACCAATCAGGGCGCCGATCAATGCCGCGAAGGGCACAAACTCATGAATGCGACGAGGTAGGGTATACGCCACATACACCAAAATGTTCAGAAAGCCGTACCCGTCTCTCATGTCGTCTGTTTCATCGACCACAGAAGTCAACGCATCTAGACCCACCAGCAACAGCAGCACACCCAAGGTAGCTGTTAGCACCGCCTTACCGACGTACCAGTCGAATTTACCCACTCTTTCGCACCTTCCACCGCTTACTCAGCCGCTCCCATTGCAGAAGCAAGATCGCAATCACAGCGAACAGTAAGTGCACGGATACGAGCAGTGCGGGGCTCTCGCCACCCTCAATGGCACTCCGGCCCTGCGTCATGCCAAGAAAATAAAGCAGCAAGACCACCATCGCGGGCCCTATTTTTGCGTAGCGCCCCCGCCGCGCGTCCGTTCGGCTCAACGCCAGTGCGATGATGGCAATCGCAGGCACCATGAGCGGCAACGAGACCCGCCACCACAAAGCACCCAGCAGGCGCGGGTCGTCGCTGGACCACAGCACTGAGGTCGGTATAGATTCAACTTTACCCTTACGCCGCAGGCTGTTGCGAGGCTCAGGAATCAGCTCTCCGTAGAGCTCAAAAGTGACCTCCTCAAGAGCCCTATCTCCAGGCTCTCCTCGGTAACGACTTCCGCCACGCAGCTCCAGATATCGCCGCCCGGTTTGCTCCTCAAAAACGATTTCACCCTGCTCGGCAAAAGTGGCAGTGTAGAGATCATCTGCAGAACCCGGCTGGCGCTCGAACACGAAAATGTTGTGCATGAGCCCATCGTCATCTATCCGCTCAGCATAGGTCACATAATTGCCTCGCCGTTGCTTCCTGAAACGCCCCTCATTGAGCATATGCAGGCCCTCGGCGGATCGCGGATTGTCGAGCAGAATCTGTGCCTTAGCCGAACCCTCGGGCGCGACCAGCAGTGCTAATACAGCGACGGCAGCCATGACCGTGAGCGCCGGCACCATGATGTATCGGGCGAGCTTACCGGGACCCACACCACAGGCACGCAACACCACCATTTCACTGTCCGCATAAAGCCTGCCAAGGCTCAGCAAAATGCCGATAAACAGACCCAGCGGCAAAATCATCTCGAAAAACCCGGGCAGCTTGTAAAGCATGATCGGCAGCAGCACATCGCCAGTTAAAGACCCCACGGCAGCTTCGGCAAGGTAACGGATAAACCGCCCTGCAAAGACGACCAAGAACAAGACAACGCTCACGGCCAACGTGTGCAAGAAGATGTCTCGGGTCAGGTAGCGAAGAATGCGCATCAGCTCAGCTTGGGGAATCCCGCCATCACAGGGTTATTTCGTTAATGGCGTCAGCATCATACACTAGCGCCTTTTTCACCCAAGGATATCCCGGGACATCAATATGGCCACACTGAGCATTACCGTAAAGGCTGCAGGCACATTGGAGAGCGCCAAAACTGACGCTTTGATTGTGTTACTGCCCGATCGCAAAACCTTGCCAGCCGACCTGAAAGCCTTGGATTCGGCATTAAATAGCACGCTTGGGCAAGCGCTCAAGCAAGGGGATTTCTCTGGCACAGTCGGTGCATCGCACTCGCTACCAGGCGCCGGTGCGATCAAACGGGTGCTGTTAATCGGCTGCGGCAACGCCGATAAAATGACCCCAGCTCAGGCAAAAAAGATTAGCGAAACCATGGCACGCGCGTTGATGGCCACACCTGCCACGGACGCCTTGATCGCCATGAGCGCGCTGTCGAGAAAAGTCGCGGCACCGGAGACACTGATCGAACAGTTGAGCCTGCAAGCGACTCTTGCACACTACCAATATAGTCACACGCTCAACAAGCGAAAAAAACCTGCCCGCGCGCTGAAGCGGGTGGCCATTTCTCCGGGCGAGAGCTGCTCTGCAAGTCGCGCGCGCCGCGCAGTGCAGCTGGGAAGCGCAACCGGTCAAGGCGCTAACCTGACCAGAGAACTAGTGAACTTACCCGGCAATATTTGTACGCCACGGTATCTCGCCAGCGAAGCGCGCAAGCTGGCGCGCGCTCATCAAAACCTCTCTGTATCTGTCTTAGATGAGCGAAAGATGGCCGATCTCGGAATGCATTCACTGTTGTCGGTCGGCAATGGCTCCGAGCAGCCCTCGCAGCTGATTGTCCTGAAATACAATGGCGCGCCCGCCAAGAGCCGCCCATATTGCCTTGTTGGCAAAGGCATTACCTTCGACACGGGAGGCATCAGCCTGAAGCCCGGCGCAAAAATGGACGAGATGAAGTTCGACATGGGCGGAGCTGGCTCTGTGCTGGGGACACTACATGCTGCCTCACTGATGAAACTACCCATCAACATTGTCGGCGTGATTGCCGCGGCAGAAAATATGCCTAGCGGGCGTGCCACCAAACCGGGCGATGTTGTAACCAGTATGTCTGGCAGGACCATCGAGATCCTCAACACCGATGCAGAAGGTCGACTGGTGCTCTGCGACGCGCTGACCTACGTGTCGCGGTTTTCCCCGGCAGAAGTCGTTGATATTGCGACCCTGACAGGCGCCATCATTGTGTCGCTGGGCCAGGAGGCAACCGGTATTTTCTCCAATGACGACGGGCTTGCTGACAGCCTTCTGGCTGCGGGCGATCGAAGCCATGACCGTGGCTGGCGTTTCCCAATATGGGAGGAATACCACCGGCAGTTAGACAGTCAATTTGCTGACCTCGCCAATATTGGCACCGGCGGCGCTGGAAGTATTACGGCCGCTTGCTTTTTGTCCCAGTTCGCTGAGGACTACAAGTGGGCCCACCTTGATATCGCGGGGACCGCGTTCCGCAGTGCGCCCAAGGGCGCCACCGGCAGGCCAGTTCCACTGCTGGTTAACTACCTGCGCGAACGCGCTGGCATGCTGTGACGAAGGTTGATTTTTACGTGCTACCCAAGGCTGGCGGCATCAATGTGATGTCCGCGGTCAGCCGCATCGCCGAGAAGGCCACAACCCGAGGGCACCAGATATTCATTCAGGTCGGCAATGAATCGGACGCGAATGTGGTCCAGAACGCGCTGTGGACTGATCGCGCAGAGAGCTTTTTGCCAAACGCAATCATGGGTGATGAAGACGGGGAATCGATATTGATCGGCTGGGAAGAACCACCGATACAATACGACGATGTCATGATCAATATCACCGGCAAGGTACAAGGGCATTTCTCCCGCTTTCAGCGCCTCGCCGAAATCGTCATCCATGAGGAGCAAGCCTTAACCGCCTCGCGGGAAGCTTGGCGATTCTTTCGAGATCGTGGCTACCCGCTTGCCAAACACGATCTGTAAAATCACTGCTGCTGATGTGAGCCTGCGCCTGTGACAATGGATAAAAACTTCTCGCCCGCCGACATCGAGTCCCGCTGGTATGCCCGATGGGAGTCGGAGGGTTACTTTGCGCCCAGCGGCAATGGACCCGCTTATTGCATTCCTATACCTCCGCCCAACGTCACCGGTACGCTCCATATGGGGCACGGCTTTCAGCAAGCGATCATGGATGCCTTGATTCGCTACCACCGTATGCGCGGCCATAATACGCTCTGGCAAGTGGGCACAGACCACGCCGGCATTGCCACACAGATGGTCGTAGAGCGACAGCTTGAAGCCGAAGGCACCAGCCGTGAAGCGCTGGGAAGAGACGCCTTTGTTGAGCGCGTTTGGGATTGGAAAAACCAGTCGGGTGGCGCCATCACACAGCAATTGAGAAGACTGGGCACATCCCCCGACTGGTCTCGTGAACGCTTCACCATGGATCCGGGTCTGTCTCGAGCAGTGCAGCAGGTCTTCATCTCGCTCCATGAGAACGGGCTTATCTACCGCGGATATCGTTTGGTTAACTGGGATCCAAAATTCCTGACAGCCATCTCGGACCTTGAGGTGGTTCAAGAGGAAGAGACCGGGTCACTGTGGCATCTCCGTTATCCGCTCAGTAGCGGGCAAGGTTCTCTTGTCGTCGCCACCACACGCCCGGAGACAATGCTTGGCGATACTGCGGTGGCGGTCCATCCCGAAGATGAGCGTTACCGGCACCTGATCGGGCAAACCATCGATCTGCCGCTAACCGACCGCGTGATCCCCATCATTGCTGATGACTACGTCGACCCAGAGTTCGGGTCGGGCTGCGTCAAGATTACCCCTGCCCACGACTTCAATGACTATGCCATGGGCGAGCGGCACGAGTTGCCAAAGATCAACGTTTTAACGGCCGAGGCCAAAATCAACGACGCGGCACCCGAGCGCTTTCGTGGCCTGGACCGGTTCGACGCACGCAAACTGATTGTCGAGGAATTTGAGGCGCTTGATCTGTTGGAGAAGATTGAGCCGCATACCCTCAAAGTACCCAGAGGGGATCGATCCGGGGCCGTGATCGAGCCATGGCTGACGCCACAATGGTATGTCGATGCCAAAAGACTGGCAGAGCCTGCCATCGCCGCCGTCGAGGACGGATCTATCCAATTTGTCCCGAAGCAGTGGGAAAACACTTACTTTGCCTGGATGCGGGACATACAGGATTGGTGTATCAGCCGGCAGCTCTGGTGGGGGCACCGGATTCCCGCATGGTATGACGAGGCCGGCAATGTCTATGTGGGTGAATCGGAGGCGCAGGTTCGTCAAGCCCACGATCTCGCCGACTCAGTGGCGCTGCGTCAGGACGAGGACGTGCTCGACACCTGGTTCTCGTCTGCACTGTGGACCTTCTCCACGCTGGGCTGGCCTGACCAAAACAGCGACCTAAAGACCTTCCATCCGGCATCTGTGCTGGTGACAGGCTTCGACATTATTTTCTTCTGGGTTGCCAGGATGATTATGATGTCGCTGCAGTTTATGGACGAAGTGCCGTTTCATACCGTTTACGTGCACGGCTTGGTTCGCGACGGTGAAGGCCAAAAGATGTCCAAGTCAAAAGGCAATGTCCTGGATCCCATAGACCTGATCGACGGCATTGATCTTGAGACGCTCATTACAAAGCGCACCGCCAACCTCATGCAGCCTCAGCTTGCGACTAAGATTGAAAAAGCCACGCGCAAACAGTTTCCCAACGGTATCCTCGGCTATGGCACTGACGCCTTGCGTTACACCTTCTACTCCCTCGCTTCTACGGGCCGAGACATTAAATTTGATATCGGGCGAATGGAGGGGTATCGAAATTTTGGTAACAAAATCTGGAACGCATCGCGGTACGTGCTCAGCCACACGCAAGAACATGACCTTTCCAGCAACGACATCTTGCCTTCATTAGCGGATAGATGGATACGAAGCCGCGCCGAGGCAACACTGACTGCGGTCGAAGATGCCATCGCCAACTACCGCTTCGACCTCGCCTCGCAGACGCTTTACGACTTTGTTTGGAACGAGTTTTGCGACTGGTATCTGGAGCTCTCAAAGCCGGTGCTTTGGGAAGAGAGCACAGCACAGCCGGAGCAACTTGCTGCGCGAAAAACGCTTATTGAGGTGCTCGAGGAAGCGTTGCGGATGTTGCATCCGTTTATGCCGTTCCTGACTGAGGAAATTTGGCAGACGGTTAGCCCCTTGGTAGGCCAACATCGGCAGAGCATCATGCTGGCTCCCTGGCCAGACCGGCAACCCGACCGTGTCGACCTGGATGCCGAAGGGGAAATCGAGTGGTTAAAACAGATTATTGTGGCAATCAGAACGATCCGCGCCGAGTCAAACATTCCGCCCGGGACTGAGCTTCCTGTTTTTGTCGTCAACGCGTCGGCTATCGATGCCAAGCGGCTGGCGCGAAACGAAGCTTATCTTGGTCGACTGGCTAAAGTGAGCGGGATCAGCGTGCTCGCCCCGGAAGATGACGTGCCGGCCAGCCTGCTGGCGCTTTGTGGTGAGCTCGAAGTCAGAGTCCCAATGGCTGGTGTCATCGACATCGATATCGAAGTTACCCGTCTGGACAAAGAAATCGCGCGTCAAACCCAAGAGATCAGCAAGCTTTCCGGCAAGCTTAATAACCCCGCTTTTGTCGAGCGAGCGCCGGCCGAAATCGTGTCGGCCGAAAGACAGAAGCTGGAGCAAGCGGAATTGGCACTGCAGTTGCTCGAAAAGCAACGCGCGCAAATTGAGGAGTTGCGTTCTGGTTAAAGCCCTGATACACCTATAAATCATAATAATTCTAATGCGGTGGAATCAGTCATGTCAGACCGCCAGACGGGAACCGTTAAGTGGTTCAATAACGCTAAGGGTTTCGGCTTTATCACAATGGCCGACAGGCCAGATGACATCTTCGTGCACTTTCGTGCTATCCAGGGGGATGGATACCGTAGCTTGAACGAAGGTCAGGAGGTCGAGTTTACTCTGGTCGAGGGCCCCAAAGGCCTCCAGGCAGAAGAAGTCACCAAACGCTGATACCTTAGTCAGCACAGGTTTGGTAAGCTCGCGGTCCTTTGGACTGCGGCACCCGTTATGGCACCCTCAAAATCCTCGAATTCCCGCTCGAGTAGTACAGAAAAACGCGCCAAAACTGCAGCGAAAGCCGCTGGAAAATCCGCAGATAAAAAACTCCGGCGCTTTCGGGGCGTGGTCATGCCCTACTCCGGGCATAGCAGCATACGCGCAGTGAAACGCGCAGGGCATGAGCCCAGCATCCACGGCACAAAACTGTGGAAATCGAGCTGCCTCATCATCGACTATTTAAAAAAGCACCCGCCGGCGCGCCGAAAAAAGGTACTCGACGCCGGCTGCGGCTGGGGTATCACTGGCATCTGGTGCGCCAAACAATGGGGATCGGAGGTGATATCGATGGACGCGGATGCCGCGGTATTCCCCTACCTTGACGCCGTCGCCGCACTGAACGGCGTCGAGACGACGTCATGGGTGCAGCGGTTTGAAAAGGTCCAAAAGAAAAATCTAAAAAACGTTGATATTTTATTTGGCGGCGACATTTGCTTCTGGGACGAGTTGGTAAAGCCTGTCGGCAAGATGATAGACCGTGCTATCGATGCCGGCGTGGGCACGATCGTGATCGGCGATCCGGAGAGACCCACATTTCACGAGATGGCCGAAAAAGCGATTGAGCGCCACGGCGGCGAATTGCTGGACTGGAGACTGTCAGGCACGGTCAAAGCTACGGGCGCTTTACTCGTTATTCACAACGACTGAATCACTGCAGAAAAACGACGTCCATATTTAATTGACTATCAATGGGATCGGAACACTCGTCGAGCGCCGGCCTGAAAACCATGCGACGAACGGCGCGACGAACTCTGCCCGGCGGCGCCTCCCCGTCTTCACCGTCGACCAACTGCAAATCAACATCTCTAGGCTGACCGCGCTCCGTGACCGTCAGCGCGAGATGCACCGGCAAGGGGGGCTCTTGAAATGCGAGCTCGAATGCCAGCCCGGGATATTCAGGCAACGGACCTGCTGTTCTGAATCGCTCCGGCTGAGCACTGCACGCTTTTGAATACAGTTTCAGCGCTTTATCACGCTTGCGATAAAACCAATTCCAGTCCGCCAGCGCTGAGAGCGCATCGTGACTCTGTGGATCAACGGCCAGTAAGCGCTCAAGAACCGTCTCGCCCCGATTAAACAATCGGCGCTGTAGCGCTTCCAGCCGTGGCTCAATCTCTAGTGATTGCCAGTTAGGGTCAGAAAAAGTGCGCTCAAACCGGGGGTCATCAACAAAGGCTTCGAGTTTGAATTCGAGCAGGTAATAAAATCGCGCCAGACGAAACGTGAATGGCCCGCACCATCGCGCCCTCACCGAGTCGTCATCACAAACCGCCTCAGACATCGCGTCAAAGCGATCATGGAGCCGAATCAAGTCGCGGTCTCGTCCACCCCAGGGGACGTCCATTAACGCGTCCAATGAAACATCAAAAAACTGTAACGCGGCTTGCAACTCGCCTTGCTCGAATGGGGGTAATCCTGACCCGAGCAAACGAAACTGGTAGGCAGCTCGTGACTCAAAGGCCTCGCGATCTCCCGATAACAGATACAGGTCAAGCAGCCCCCGCAAGATCGGCAGTTGTTGGTCTCCATACAAGCCATTGTTTACTCGCGCATTATGAAGTGCGCGATCATATAGCTCCCCGGCCAGCGCGATGTTGCCGGATTTAAACGCTAATTGCGCCACCTCAACCATGCGCCCAGCTAGATCAGGATGATAGGGGCCCAAGCTCTGCTCTAGGCTTACGAGCTCCGCCTCTGCAGCGTCGAGATCGGGCGATAACGAAGCGTCAAAGATGACTTGGCTATGATGAGCAACCAGTGGTTCGGCAAGCTGAATGTCGAGCCCAAAGGGCACGGGTGTATCGGCGTGTACAGCCCCCGTAAAACAGCACATTGCCAAAAGCAGACGCATCAGATACCGCCGACTGAAAAGAGCAAAACTCCAGCGCCTGAATATAGCGCAAAAAAAACCCGCCTCGGAGAGGCGGGCAAAAGTTGTATCGGACCCTGGGCTGAATGAGGCTTAAAAGGGGAGACCTCACCGCCGTTGCTCAGAACCTGTATTTGATGATGTATTGGCGCTATCATTACCACCAATGTATTTTTTTAATTAAATACAGTCCTGCACGTTATAAGGCCTTCACATGAATCTCAATCGGCTGGCAAGAATTGATCTTAACCTATTGGTTTCACTTCATATTTTACTCAATGAAGGCAGTGTTTCTCGCGCCGCTGAGCGACTCAATATTACCCAGCCAGCCATGTCAAAAACGCTGGGCAGGCTACGCGAGACCTTCGACGACCCGCTATTTGTGCGTAGCAAAAGGGGTATTCAGCCGACCCCGCGCGCTATCAGCTTGGCGGGCGAGCTAAAAAGCATTTTGTCGCAAGTAGACGGGCTTCTGGATGCCGGGGATTTTTCACCCTCTGCCTTTCGCGGCGAGATTAATTTAGCCATTTCCGAGTACGTGGGATTCACCTTACTCCCGCCACTCTCGGCAAGACTCCAATCCAGCGCACCCCGCTTGATGCTAAGAACCATTACGCGAGCTGAGCGACAGCTTGATCAACTCGCCAACGGCGAATTGGATTTCGCGATCCAGATCCAGCGAGAGGAGTACCCACCAGAGTATTCTGTGTCGCCGCTTGCCGCTTCACCACTGGCGATATTCGTCCGGCAGGAACATCCATTGGTCGCGCAAACGCTCAGCGCCCAACTCATTCGACAATACTCGCAGGTCGGCCTGTACGTTGCGGATAGAGAAGAACTCATTGGCGGCCAGGTCCTCGCGCGCGGGCTTTTCGAAAGTGATCGAGGGATTCTGGAGACTTCACACTTGCTCACCGCATTCGAAATCCTCAGAGAGACTGACTACCTGCTCATCTGCCCGGCTTATTTAGCAAGAAATGAAGGCGCCACCCGCGACATCGTCGCTTTGACGCTGCCCGTTGATATGACGTTCAGCGTTCAGTACTCACTGATTGCTCATAAACGGACAGAGCATTCACCTATGCATCAATGGCTGTGGGAGGAGATCATTGACACGGTGCAGTCAATGCGATTCCGCACCGTACACCGCGGATAGCCGAAGGGTAGATCAGGTCATACTGAGTCATTTGTGCCATAATTTGCGCCCGATAATTAGCACGCCCCCATGAGCCAACGTCACCGCCGCGCTATTCCGCAATTCGACACCCCGATTGTCGAAACGCATTGCCACCTTGACTATCTCGAGGAAACCGAACTTCAGGCAGTGCTTGAGCAAGCATTTGAGGTCGGCATTGAGCGTGTTGTGACCATCTCCGTGTCGGCCGATAACTTGGATACCGTCCGCGCACTGGCGGATATACACCCGCAGGTTTGGTGCACTCAGGGCATACACCCTCATGAAGCGGAAAGCTGGGACACGTCGCTCTCGACGAGGGTACGCAATGGCTGTACTCATGATCGGGTAATCGCAGTCGGGGAGATCGGCCTAGACTATTATTACGACCATGCTGATCGCCGAGCACAGATCAGTGCGTTTGATGAGCAATTAGCCCTGGCGGCAGAGCTTGCCCTACCTGTAGTCATCCATACCCGCGAAGCCGACGAGGATACGCGGGCCATTCTCGCGAATCACAGTGGCTCGCTAGTGCGCAAAGGGGTCATTCACAGCTTCACGAGTTCACTGGCACTTGCTGAATTCTGCCTCGAAGAGGGGTTCATGCTCGGCTTCAATGGCATCACCACGTTCCGCAACGCGGATAACGTGAGATCAGTTGTTCAGGCAACGCCCGTTGAGCGAATTGTGCTGGAGACCGACGCGCCTTACCTCACCCCTGTGCCCTATCGGGGCCGCCCTAATGCCCCCTGCTATCTACCCTTCATTGCCGAGACGCTTGCTGACCTTAAGGAACTCCCGATTGAGCAGTTTCTCGAGCACGCCCGCGACAACAGCTACCAGCTCTTTTTTTAGTCCATGAGCGATACTTTTTTTCCTGGCCAACGATGGGTCAGCCACGCTGACAGTACCCTAGGGCTAGGCATTGTCACCCAAGCCGACGAGCGCCGGGTCACGCTGCACTTTCCCGCGGTAGAGGAAGAGCGCGTGTACGCCATAGACAGGGCACCACTGACACGCCTCGAGCTAAAACCGGGCGATCTGCTCACACGGCTCGATGGATCTGTCCTGACGGTCACCGAGCGACACGATAATGATGGCGTCATAACCTACAGCGCAGAAGACGCGAAGGGCTCAGAGCAGCGGGTGAGCGAGGCTGAGCTGGATGCCCACATCGAGCTCAATACCCCTGTTGAACGACTGCTGAATAATCAGCTGGGAAAGCCCAAAGACTTTGGACTGCGACAGACGACACTGGAACATGCGGCAACCGGCGATGGCTTTGGGCTACAGGGGCTGCTTGGCGCCCGCACCGCTCTGCTGTCACATCAACTTTATGTAGCCGCCACGGTCGGCAGTCGCTTTTCTCCCAGGGTCTTACTGGCCGACGAGGTAGGCCTTGGAAAAACGATTGAGGCAGGCCTGATCCTGACGCAACAACTGCATCGGCAGAGAGCCCAGCGCATTCTCATATTGGTGCCCGAGACGCTGGCCCATCAGTGGCTGGTCGAGATGCAGAGGCGGTTTCACCTCGCCTTCTCTCTGCTGAACGCTGGACGCCTCGAAGAGGCCGACTCTGAAGCCGAGTTCGCGGACAACTCACTCGTGATTGCGCCGCTCTCACTCTTCGAGTCTGACATCACTTTGCAGAACCATGTTGGGGCGCTTGACTGGGACATGGTAGTCATTGACGAGGCGCACCACATCACCGGCATTGGCGACCAACCGACGCCGCTGGGTGACTTCATTCGCAACCTTTCCGCGCGCAGTCGCGGCTTGCTGCTTCTCACTGCCACCCCGGAACAGGCTGGGCTGCGCAGCCACTTTGATCGTTTGCAGCTAATTGACCCGGCACGCTTTTCCCACTTCGAACAATTTCAGGCAGAACAGTCGCAATTTGCAGAGTGGAGTCGCGTTGTCGAAAAACTAGAAGCTGGCGAACCTGTTTCACTGCCTGATGGCGTTGACCTGGATGCGAGTTCGGATCAGCAAATCCAACAAATGCTGGACCGCTTCGGGCCCGGCCGCGTGTTGTTTCGCAATACACGACAGAGTATTCAGGGATTCCCCGCGCGTCATCGGCACTACTACGCGCTGGCCGCGCCAGAAATGTATGCAAACATCCCTGAGGCGCTTCATCCAGAGACTGGCCATGAGGAGCAGGATTGGATCGCGGGGGATCCTCGTGTCGCGTGGCTACAGGAACAGCTGAGGGCGCTTCGACCCCAAAAAGTGCTGGTCATTTGCGCGCACAAAGAGACTGCTATCGCCCTAGAACATTTTCTCCATCTCAAAGCGGGCATTCGATGCGCCGCCTTTCATGAAGATCTCAGCCTGATAGAGCGAGACCGGGCTGCTGCGTATTTTGCCGAGGACGCCAGTGGCGCACAGGCACTGATCTGCTCGGAGATCGGCAGTGAGGGACGGAACTTTCAGTTTGCACAGCATCTAATCTGCTTTGATTTGCCGCTGCACCCGGATTTACTGGAGCAACGCATCGGCAGGCTCGACCGAATTGGCCAGGGGAGCGACATTCAAATCCACGTCCCTTACCTGTCGGGCTCTGCTCAAGAAACACTTTTCAGGTGGCTCGATGAGGGACTAAACGCGTTCAGCCAAACCTGCTCCGTCGGGCATCAGCTCCACACAGAATTTCTCGATCAACTCAATAACGCGATAGCGGGCACTGGGGACCTTGACGCGCTGCTGACCAGCACTCGTACCCGCCGGGACGCGCTACTACAAGAAACTGAGTCGGGGCGAGATCGATTACTGGAGCGTCACTCGCACAATACAGAGACGGGCGCCAACATCATCGCCGCCCTCGAGGAGCGTGAAAGCGGCGAAGCGCTTCAAGCGTTTAGCGAGCTGCTATTTGATCGACTTGGGCTCGAGCAGGAGTACCTAGACGAACATCTGTGGCTGGTCAGGCCCACTGAAAATCTAGCGACCGGCCAACTACCGGGGCTCGATGAGGATGGCGTGACCGCGACCTACCACCGCCCCGTCGCATTGAGCCGCGACGAAGTCACTTTCCTGACGTGGGAGCATCCCATCATCATGGAGACCATGGCGGCGCTGCTAGGTAGTGATATTGGCAAGGCTAGTATCGGCACTTTCAAACACCGAGGCGTGCCTGCAGGCACCGTCTTGCTGGAGTCCCTCCACCGCGTCGAGTGCTTGGCACCCCGCCATTTGGAGGCCGGGCAGTTCCTGAACCAGCAGCCATTACGCATGTTGCTGACGCAAACCGGAAACGAAGTGGGCGGCAAGCTGTCTTCCCCGTTTTTGGAGGAGGCCCTGAAAAGCGTCCCCAGTGCGACCAGTGCCACCGCACTCAACAAGCTAAAGCCCGTTCTAGAGGCCCTACTGCCCACCATCGATCAACGCGCCAGCGCCGTAGTCGCAGAGCGTGCCAAAGAAGCACTCACGGCGTCAGGCGCGCACTACGACAATGAACTCAGTCGCCTATCTCACCTGCGGACCCTTAATCCACTCATTCGAGAGGATGAGATCACTGACCTCATCGAACAGAAATCAGCCTGCCACACCGCCCTTTCACAAACGAAGCCAGTGCTCGAGGGGTTACGAGTGTGTATTGCGGTGAACTAACCGCGGCCCTAGGGTCGATACCAGATAGCAGACGTGTAGGCCCGCTCCTGAATCGTATCTGGCCTCCGAGTATCTAGGTCTGGGTCACCGAGGGCCAACTTGTCTAGCAATGAATGCCGCGCTGTCGGGATCTGCAACACCCGCACGTAGTAGAACGCAGCTTGGCTGGCATCAAACTCCGGATCCTGCCAAGCAACACTCAGGCTCGCCGCGCCAATGCTGTTGGCGGTCAGGCCGGTCTGCAGATCGACGCTCGACCCGATCGCAGCCAGAGAACCGTCCGCTTGCAAGCGGTCAGTGCCCGCCCACGCCACATCAAAAACACGCTCCTCTGTATTTCCTGCCCGATCAAGCCAGCCCTTGACGACCTGAATACGGTCCAGATTGGCGCCCTTGGGGTCTGCCTGTGCCTCGATCAGGAGCGTAAAGCGATCACCCGCTGAGGAACCGACGATTTCACCACCCATTGGTACCGCCATGTCGCTGACATTGTCAGGGAAAGCGGGAACTTCCATCACTGACGCTGGCAAATTCAGCCCGCCATAGGTTCTCACCCCGATCCGCGGACCGCTGGTGGCGTAAACCTCTCGACGTCGCAGAGCGGCGACAATCGCTTCCCGGGTGTTTTC
>Ga0181606_10001570_pt1 | contig 19997 bp, 11 predicted proteins | sample 041ome_10_FD_132994 | JGI IMG/M metagenome (GOLD analysis project Ga0181606, IMG submission 132994) | Coastal salt marsh microbial communities from the Groves Creek Marsh, Skidaway Island, Georgia - 041412US metaG (megahit assembly) | ecosystem: Environmental > Aquatic > Marine > Intertidal... | reverse complement strand
GACACTTGTTATATGTCTAAAACCTATTGTACTGTTGAACAGCATATTTGCTAATACACCGTTCCAGCCTCCAAATATAATGCAATTAACATTAGAAACATGACTGTGCTTTTGCAATGTTTCAACTAACCATGCCTTAGATCTTAACTGGCCTCCCCAGAAACTTTCAAGTGTGCGGTCGCGGTCTTCGCTATTACGAATTGCGTCCATCCAAAATTTAACATCTTCTAAATCAATCTTCATAATCTCTCACTAGATGAACAAATTCTTCATGCTGTATCTGAGCATAAAGACTCACATCTCTATCAATACCTTTATCAAACATAACAAATTCTTCGCCTGATAAGAACTTACCCATGTCTGTGTTAATTGTTTGCAACAATATGTTTGGATTATTAACTTCAGTTATGTATAAATTCTTTGAATCTATAAACAAATGACTTAAATTAACTTCTATACCATTAGGTATTAATTTACCTTTCCAGCACTTACTAATTTTATCTTGAATAACATATAGTGTATTTTCTTTAAAGGCAAATCCATTGTATTCTTTTATTTTTTTAAACTCGTGTACACTTTTTCCTATATCAAAATTGTCATCATCTGTCTTTTTAGGTATGATGCGTTTATTTGTAGGTGTTGATATAACACGATAACTACGCATATTCTTCTTGCCTGTGACAAATTCAACATACGTTTCTTCATCTATCTCTATATGATGTCTAGCAGTATCAAGACTGTTTGATAAACCAGTAATTTTCATATTTTCTGGATTATAATAAGCGTAATATGTCATACATCCTCCAGTCTGGCTAGAAGTTCATCAGTTAAAAAGTTCTTCTCAACATAATGCACTGGTAAATCCTGTGCGTAATTTCCTAAAAATAAGCGGCGATCGTTTGTTATATACTTCCCTAAAATAGATAACCAACTTGAAGGTATAGTATGCCATCCTTGTATATGACGCTTCATATGAACAAATGACACTATTGAGTTAGGATTTGTTATTTCTTTTTCGTTTCCTAATATCTTTGATGCTATTGCACACGAAACATCATAACTAGACCAATTTTGTTGTGACTTAGGTGCATACTTTTCATAAAACACTTCCCAGTTTTTAGTAATTTGTTCTACAAGATAAAAGAATTCTTTACATTTATCGGATTTTTTAAAGAAGTAGATACCGCTATATAGGTTAGGAAGGTTATTTGCATCAAATGTTTTTCTATAAAATCTACTAGTAATTAAATCGCCGCGATAATTCTTTACATTACTAACAAAAAACAGATCTTGTTTTTCTAATTCCCACCACCAATGTTGTATATTAGTCATTATCAACATATCAGCATCAAACACTATTGTTGACTCATACGGCGATACGTGATAAACTTTCCATCTATTTTCAATTTTCCAAGATGAACTACACGCCATATCTCCCCAAGGTATGGGAATTATCTGATCAAATACATGTTGATAAGACTTTTCTACTTCATCATCAGTAATTAACGATACCTTTGCTGTAGGATTATGTTTAATTAGGCTTAATGCTAGAGCGTATGCACATCTTATATAATCTGTATCAACATTACTCTGTGCAACAATACAATAACCTCTATTCATTTTCAAACTCTCTGTCTATTGCTCTAATTAAACTAAACTTATTCATAACATGAACATTTTTATCGCTAAGTCTAACTGCAAATGATTCTACATCTTTTACTTTATCAGCAACTACTACCAATGTATTGTTGTCTATACTGGACAATATATCTCTATCAGATACAAAGTACACTTTTCCTGGTAACGAATTAGGCCATTGTTCTTTCTTAAATCCGTTCATTATATGAATTGCTATGCTGAATGCATAATCATTACGATAAACAGGTTGTGCTATTTGATAAGTTAATCGATAGTATTCCCAGTTTTCTTGTATGTGCTTTACTAATTCAAAATATAAGTCCATCTTAGGACTTTTAACAAAATAAAATCCTGTAGCCCAAACTAAATCAATAGATCTATCACTTACACGATTAAATGGTTGTAAAGATCTACCTTCTGCAATTTCTGTAAAATTTTTGTAAATAAGAAAATCATCTTTAGTATCAAATACTGCATTTAACTGATTATTACATATAATAAGATCAGTATCTATTACCAACGTTTGATGGAACGGTGTTAGTGCATATGCATCTGGCCTAGCAAGGTTGTTCCAAGTTAGTTTTTTAGTCGTATAGGCGCCATCATAGAATGTACGCACTTGTTTACTATGCGTATCAGGTATAACAATAATCTCGTCTATGTAATCTTTGTAAAAAGGAAACGTAGATTGCAAATAGGGCTTATTTGGTGTAACTAATGCTACTGGTAATCCTAGATGCTCTTTAACCTTTTTGGCACAAAATATTGCCTGTTTTACATAGTCTATTTTATCGTTATTAACTGCAAAAAGAAGTACTCCCTTTGTCATATATCTAATAACCCAGCAACAGACCTTTGTTTTTTAATACTTGTGTATTTTGTCAAATATTCATTTGTTGCTACAAAGTATATGTTTATTAATTCTTCAAAGAATGTTTGCAAGTCTTCAACTTCAATAGGTATATTGTTATCGTCAATTAATACCGCAGTAGTTTGATTGTTTGCTAACAATGTGTTACAGAAGTTAATTAACTCCTTTGTTACATTAAATTTTCCGCCATTTAAATAATGAACAGAACTATCTATATACGACTCATGCAACAACCTTTTTTGGTTGTTAAGTGTTGACATATAATTGGAAAATTCAAGTGCTTTTTCTAAACGTTCATCCATACTAAACTCCACAATTTAGTATATTATATATTAAAACTTAGTAGAAGTCAAGAGTAATACTGAGATTAAATTTCATCAGCAGGATCTGGTGGATTGCCTTTTCTTAACGGAGTTAAGAATACATAGTTTGGTGAAGGAACAACAACTGGACTAATTTCTACATCTTCTTCTTCTGTAGACGATGAAGGATCTGCATAGGGTCTATGTACTTGTGCTGTTATAGAAATATCTCCATCAATTGGGGTTGCATCTTCTGTTCTAGGATCTCTCCAAGTACAACGTATATCAATTTGTCCGTTGGCTGGAAATCTTCTAGCATCTATAACAAATTCATAACCATCAATAACTTCGTATATGGTTGGTCCTTGAACGTGAGAATATATACGCTTCCACTGGTTTGTTAAATTATAAAAACCAATATTTTCTGCTACTGTTGTTTGATATACCTCGTCTCTAGGTTCACCAGTGTCTGGATCTAATTCCCATCCTCCAGTATGTGTTGTAGTAAAAGCACCTAACGATATAGTTCCTGCTTCATCTAAAAACTGTTGTATTTGTAAATCCTTTGTGCTTGAGGCGCCTGACATTTCTGTAAAAATATCAATTGTTCCGCCTGCATTAAAAAAATGTCTAGCATGTGAACCTCCGGGTACTACAACCTCATTTCCATCAATATCATCAACTACATAACCACCTGAAAATGCAAATCTTATAGTGCCAGTAAGATTTTGAAATCTATCGCTATATCGTGCATTGCCATCTACTGCTGGATCAACTATTGTTTCAATAATTAAATTTGTTGGTGCAACGGTTGCTTTAACTTTATCGTCTATAGAATCTCTGTAGTAACGAACATCTTCAATTTCACCTGTTACATCTCTGTAATCAACCTGACCTTTATTTTCATCAGGGTTAACAATAGTAAATATATCTCTTTCATCTCGAGATATTGTTGTTCCTGAACCTATATTAGATTCTTGATTACCTATAACGTTTCCTGGAAATATTTTATTAAGACGTGTTTTTAAATAGTTGTCGTTTTCATCTCTGCCGTTTTGAAGTTGATAAACAGTATTAAGATCTCGTCGAAGTTTATTCCAGTCTTCTGCCAAAATAATAGGTTCATCTACTAATAACTTTCTTGTTGAAAGAGTTCGTTGTCCTAAACCAGCAGATCCCGTACCCATGCCAAGTATATCGTTAACACGTGAAACAATATTATTGTAAAAAACTACGTTTACGGTTGGTTTGGCCATACTACAACATCTATCCTCTTCTAAGTATGCTTATATTTATTCTAAGAAGAGTCTTAGATTAAAGTGTCTGAACTGTAGTGAAATATGAAGTTCCAGAATCTGTATCTCCTACAAATGGTACATTGACGCCGCTTAACCCAGATGGTCTTACGTAAGTAATGAAGCTCGTTGTTGTACCTGTTATTGAACTAGGTATTGTGGATCCTTCATAAATGGTAATTTTGAAGTATACTCTATTTACTCCTTCTATTTTTGCTTGTACTAGATAGGAGTTATCAGCATATGTGTATCCTGCACTGACATTTCGATAAATTTCTTGGTATTCATTAGTTAATTCATGAAACCCAATGTTTTGTGGTGTTCCTTTGTATGCAAAAGTACTATGAGCAGCAAACTCCCAAAATCCTGAAGAACTTAAAAACGATGCCATTAACGCATCTGCTGCTGAAGTTCCTGAACTTATGTTGCCTTCGCCTCTTATTTTGCCGCCTGCATTAAAAAATACACGCCTATGGTTTTGTGGTCCAACAAACTTGCCGCCTGCTGTAGTGTATCCTGGAAATTCAATGTAAAATTCGTGTACTACTTGAGTAGACCAAGGAGTAATTCTAGTATTTTCAGTTCCTTGGTTAATAATTGATTCTGTCGCTGCTAAATTAAATCTTGTTGTTTCTAAGGAAGCAATTTTATTTTCGTAATCGTTAAAGCCTTTAGTTGTGTCGCCGCCACTACCGTTTGAACCAATTTTGTCTTGCGGATTAACTGTATTAAGTCCTGCTCCGTAACCAAACTGGTGCGTACTGACTGTGTTTAAATCAGCATTTAAAACTCTCATATTTTCAGCAGTTACAACATCAGTTGGATTTACTGGTCTACTTACTACATCCTGACCGTATCCACTATCACCTGTAGCAGTGCCCAATACTGTTCTAACTCTAGTTTGGAGAGCATTATATGCAGCAGCCGTGATGATATCTTGAGGATTAACCATTGGCGATTCCTAGTCTATTACTTGTGAAAATATTTATACTTTGAGTACGCATTCAACTAATTTTTCACCTTCGTTAATATTTGTTTCAAGTGCAACACCTACGAGTCCGGTAGTTTTATTAGTTGATCCTACTCCGTTTTTCCAAACGTATACTAAATCGCCTTTGTTTATTGGACCATCTATCCTTACTGGAACACGACCTTTTAGGCCAATTGCTTGACCATCACATGCCACATTCATCAAGTAAGCAGGTTCTGCTGATATTACACCTATTGGCATATCTTCATCTGATGCTGCTTCTGTTTCGTGATCAGCATGAGCGCACACTGCCATAATTGTACCAACAGGATACTCTTGATCCGTTGTATATTTTTCTGCTAAGTCAGCAAATTGTGCTTGAGTTGCAATACCTACAAAGTATTGAGCTTTTAGCGAACCTGCTGGAATTGTTTGTCCATTAACAACTTCACTTGCTTTAGTTCTAATTGCAGCAGTTGTAGACTGAGCACCTTCTGCCGCTGTATAAGAAGTTCCGCCTTTATATAAAGCAGATGCGTCAGTTGCTACACCAGTAAATGTTGTAGCGTAAACGTTGTTAAATTTATGTTCTGTAGTACCAAGTGTTACAGTTTCTGTAGATACTAGGTCGTCTGCTAGACCTGGAACTACTGCGTTTGCTACAATTCTTAAAGGATTTTTAATTGTACCTAAAGAATTCTTAACACGAATTTGTATAAGTTGTCCAATTTCGTTTGCAATAACTGCTTGGTTATCATTTTCAATTTTAATTCTAAAATCGTCTGAGTTACCAACTGCAATACCTGCATCTGGGAATCTTACGAGTCCTGTGAATATAGCAGGGTCCTTTAATACATAATTATTTGCATCGTAACCGCCTAATTTTAACGAGTTACTTGCTGTACCCCACCAATAATAATCTGAACTTGTTACGCCGCCTGTTGCATTAAGTGTATCTTTTAATGTTAAACCCTTTTTAATTCTATCAAAACCTGGAATAGCATTTGATACATCTGTATTATCAACTGTAAACTCTAAGTTACTTAAAACAACGCCTACTTCATCGTTTACAACACCGGCAATAATTGGTCTACTTGCACCAGTGTTGTCCCTAACTGTTTGACTTCTCCACTGGGTTAGTGCATCACCAGCATCCTGGGGTCCAACAAGGATAAAACTAGTACCATTAAATGCGTATAACTGATCGTTTGCAGAGTCCCACCAAAAATCACCTTCTGTTAACCCAGTTGGCTGTGTAGGACTTACTTCTGCGCCACCTGTTGTACGGAATTTTGTGCCGTCATAGAATTTTAATTTTCTAACAGAACTATCAAACCATATTTGACCTGATAATGCTCTTGGTGGTGGAACAGTTCCTGAGAAATTCTCTAACAGGAACAAGAAGTTTTCGTTTTGAATTTCACCATAACCTGCATAGTTACGACCTACAAACTTTAGATCAGATGTTTGATCTACAGTTCCGTCCTCAACTAATGTAAGTTGGGTGTTATTATATCTGTCGATAGTATACGCCATTATTTAGACCCCTAATTCACTTTACTATAAGTTACAAGTATTTATCGTATTTATGGATAAACTGATGTTGGCGGATTGTGCGTCCAAACTGTTCCGTTACTAGTAAACTCCATAGTATATCTATCTGGTGATAATGTAGCAGTGCCTGTTACTCCTGCTGGATCATATGTTAAATCTTCTAGTACCGATACTGCTCTAGACACATTGTCCTGATCAACATCTTCATACGTTTTTACTGTGCCTGCTATTAAACTTGCCTGAGGAACTGTAACTGACGTTGCTGTATAACTTGTACAATGAATTCTTGCTATTGCTCCTGTTTTTGTTGCTGCTGGATACAAACTTTCTAAAATAGCTCTTACGTCATTTACTGGTCCGTTCCCTACACCGGGAATAAACGGGTCGCTAAGACCACTAATATCTAAACTAAATCCGATAGTTTCTGATGCAATTTCTGTATCAACATAATTCTTTGTAGCCGCATCTGTAAGTGAAACAGGTTCTGCTAATCCAGTAATTGTATTATTATTAACAATTATACTGCCAGTTGAATTAAATGTCAATGTATTTGTTGAACTTATTGCTGTACCGTCAATACTTATTTCATCTACATTTAAGTTCTCGAGTGTACCAATACGTGCTAAACCAAGTGCATCAGTAATTGTAGACCCTAAGTATGTTTCTCCTAGTACAGGAATTGAATTAATTTTAATTGCAGGACTAGTAACTGTAGGAGTTGCAAGTAAATCAATATTTTGATTTGATGTCCAACTCTTTGTAATGTTAGACCAAATCCAATCTTTACTACCATCAACTGATCTTACAATAATACCTGCACCATCAACAGTAATATCGTTTCCTTCAGTGCTGTCATTTAACAAGCCTAGTTCAATATTTTTATCTTCAACGGTTAATTTATTAACATTAAAATATGATGCTTCACCTAAAACTGTTAAACTACCATTGACTGTTACATCTCCAGTAAACTTTCCGCTACCGTCAACATCTAACTCTACCGCAGGTGAACTATTAAATATACCAATGCGTTCATTAGAACCATCTAAGTAAATAGCAGATTTCGTTGTTCCGTTTTTGTATAAAACATTTAGTGTGCCATTATTTTCAAGTGATTCAATTTCAAATGCATGAGTACTTGTATTAACTTTTACTGCACCGTATTTGTTGCTACCAATTCCAAAAGTAACACCTTCACTACTTCTAACATCAATCTTTCCTGCGGCTGAAGTATCAATATCAGTACGCATAAATTTGTCTAATGAAAATGCCGTACCAGTTTCATCTATAATTGCAGATGCAGATGCTGCATTTCCGTGCCACCAAAACTCTTCGTCTACTGTATTAAAACCTTGTTTAAATATTTGTCCAGGAGAATCAGACAAATCTGTTGGATCTGTTGGAAAACCAGCAACTGTAGAATTTCCAGGAACTGTAAATTCGCTATCTGCAAATACACCCTTTAATACATTGCCCATTACTAGTTTAATTAAAGTTTTAGAATTACCGTCTTCATCAACAACAGAAATTGTTTCAAATGTTGTTTTACCTTGATCCTTTGTATACATAGGACCAATAATTTTTGTGCCTGTGGCTGTTTGAACATATACTTGTTCTGTTTCACTGTTAAGCCACATATCTCCTGCAATCATTGCAGGTTGTTGATCTGCTACAATAGCAGCACCTGTATTTGCAAAAGTTTCACCGTTATATATTTTTAATCTTTGAGCAGCAGAATCATACCAAGTTTGTCCAACTAATGGAGCACCAGGTGCTGACGATCCTGCAAAGTTTTCTAAAAGTTTGATAAAATTTTCATTAAAGTATTCACCAAACCCGCTAAAGTTTTTGCCAACTAATGTTAGGTTAGTAGTTGTAGTATCTATTCTACCGTCAACTAGTTCAACTAAAAGGTCGCCGTTTGTTTTATTAAGTTTATAACTCATCTCTCATCCTTATGCCGTTGCAATCTGTCTCCAAGTACTATCTAGATAGACTACCATAGACTTGACATAATTACCTAATGGGTTCCAACCAATGCCGTCTGCAACAGCAACCATACCTTCTTGTGGACTTGTTGGTGCAGTATTTCTTACTTCCAATGTAAATAGATTTGAAATTGTGACATCTTGTGCTTGGATTGACGCAGTTTCTATTGAACTGTTTACAATAGGACCTACAATCCTACTAGCAACACCGTCGATAAGTACTGTACTGTCATCACCAACTACACTACCTGTTAAGTCGCCTGTAACATTACCAGTTACATTACCTGTTACGTTACCAATTACATCACCGTTAACTTGACCTACAATTCTACCTGCAACTCCGTCAATTAATAATGTACTATCATCAGCATATACACTACCAATTAAATCTCCAGTTACATCAGCAGTAACTCGTCCACGAATGACATTTCCTGGAATAGTGCCACTTACACCATCTACTATTAGTGTGCTATCATCGGCAAACACTGAACCTGTTAGATCACCTGTTACGTTACCTGTTAAATCACCTGTTACATTTGACTCAACTGGACCAATAATTTTACCTTCTCTGCCATCAATTAGCATTGAGCTATCATCAGCAAAAACTGAACCTGATAAGTCACCACGTATATACGTTGGGACTAGGATTGTGCCGTCACCTCTAAATGTTGTTGTAAACCCACCGTGTTTAAGTTGTACTCTATAACTGTTTGCATCAAGCACAATATCACTAGTGTTTGATTTAAGTTTTATTTCGTTTTCTGTTGTAACATTAAGTCCTGTAGAGCTAGTAATTGAATTTGTTTGTAAATTACCGTACAGTATTTTGCTAACAGAGTCAACCATCGGTGTACTGTCATCAGCAAATACTGAACCCACTACATCGCCTATTAATGACCCAGTAATACCTTGCTCTGCAATTAGTACACCAGCACTATCAATTACAACATCGCCACCATCTACTCTAAATACAACTGTATTTGTTGGTCCATTTGATGCATCAAGTGTAAAATCATTGTTAGCATCATTAATACTCATTCCGCCTGAGAATGTTACGCTGTTTGTAAAGACATTGTTACCAACAGCATCAATAATTGTTGTGCTATCGTCAGCAAATACTGAACCTGTTAAATCACCTGTAACTTTACCTGTTACGTTACCTGTCAAATTACCAATAACATTTGCTGTTACAACATTGTTTACTGCATCAATTATAAGCGAACTATCGTCAGCAAATACTGAACCAACAACATCGCCTGTTAATCTATCAGCAACTATTTGACCTGCATTAATTGTATTTGATGTAGTTATATTGTTTAATACATCACCTACAATTTTGCCTGTAATAGCATCAACCATTGTTGAACTATCGTCTGCAAATAATGATCCGCGGAAACCAGCAGCAATAATATCAGTATTAGTAACGTTACCATTACCTGTAACGTCTGCTAACGTCTGAGTTGAACTAATTGTTATAGCACCTTCTAAGTCACTAGATGTAGAAATACCTGTTCCACCTAAGAACGAAATGCTTTCTCCTGAGTAAATTTCTCTTAACGCACTATCGTCAGCACCAACTAATAAGTTGAATGGCTCGTTGCCACTTCCGCCGCCACTGCCAACGTTATCTGCTCTAGGAACCCAAGCAGTACCGTTCCACTTAAGAACTTGACCAGTTTGCGGAACACTATCGTAAACAATGTCTGCTAATTGGTCTGCTGTAGGAGCACCGTGTGTTACTTCGCCTGACGTTGCATTATAAGTTAATAATGTTGTCCCAACAGCATTTCTTATAGGCTTAATTACTAAACTTTCTGCTGTTGTGTTTTCTAAATTAGCATCTGTAGCATTAATTACAATACTTTTTTCTGCTTGGTTATTTCTACCAGCATATCTACCAATTGCAACTGAGTTTGCACCCTGATTACTATCACCAGCCAATGCACCAATTGCTATCGCACCTATTCCAGTAATATCTCCCGGATTCGCATTTTGTTGTGCAAATGCCCCAAGTGCAACAGTATAAACTGTGTTATTATCTACGTGCTTAGTACCTGCAAATGCGCCAACAGTTACACCGTAACTGTCTGCTTGTGAATCTTGACCGACTGTAATACCGTAACCATCTTGTTCTGAACCAGTACCAATTGCAATGCCATAGAAGCCATTAGTAATAGCATTAGTACCCATTTTAACTTTAGAGTCAGTTGATACAAATACACTAGCATTGACCGTTCCGTTAACTGTACCTGTAACGGTACCTGTTAAATTTCCATTTACTGTTGTTACATATAAGTTATTCCACTTTTCTGTAGCCGAACCTAAATTGTATAATTCTGTTGCTGCTGGTTTAAAGTCACTATTAATTGTACCAGTAAAGTCAACTGTATCTCCTGGTTCGTTACCTAAAATAATGTTACCATCAAGTGTAATATTACCAGTAGCATGAACATTACCTACAACATGCAGGTCGTATGCTGGTGTTGAGGTGTTAATACCAACTCTATTATTAACACTATCTACGTATAAAACATTGTTGTCAAAGTAAAAATCACCGGGTGCAATTTTTGATGGAGTAATTGTTCCGTCAACAATTTGTGTATTAAGTTCTTTAATTAATCCACCAGTATCACCGTCAAATATAATGTCTGACAATGTATTAACTTCACCAATAATTCTAAATCTAGTTTGATTCGTTAATCTGTTTGTGTTTCCTGCACTACCGGAAACGTTACCAGTTACATTACCAATTAAGTTACCTTGGAAAGTTGTAGCAAATATTTCGTTATATTTGTTTGCAGATGTACCTATATCGTACAAGTTATTGCTTGCAGGAATTACATTATGTGTATTAACATCACCTGTTGCAATAACGTTACCACCAACATTTAAATTTTTAGCAACTCCAACGCCGCCTTTAATAATAACACTACCTGTTGAAATAGTGTCGCTTTGTGTTGTTGAATCAACACGCAATGTTTGTGAAGTTCTTATATCACCTGTAACATCAAGTTTATATTGCGGATTAACATTGTTTATACCAACCTTACCATCATCTAACATTCTTAATACAGATGTAGGTACTCCGCCTTGTTTTGTTGTAAAGTTAAAACCTTTACCTGTAATGTCATTACGAAAAACTGCATCGTTTGCATTTATAAAAATTCTTAGTGGTGAATTTGCACCTATTGTTATACCAGTGTCGTGTTTTACATTTATTGGAAAATCAAAAGTTGAAACTGTATCACTTCTTATAAATTTTGATGCAGGAACATTTAGACCGTCTACATATAAGTTTTCAGCAACGTCTGATAATCCATAATACTTTAATGCACCAGATCCGCTAATATTGCTAGAACTAATATTAAAGCCTGGTTTAATAGTAGAAAATCCTGGAAGTGCTGCTTTAGGTGTAAATGAATTAAATCCTAAAATCGCTACTGGTTGATTTAAAACATCAAATTTGATAATAACATATTCGTCATTATCAGTTCCTGTTATTGTAGTAGCATAAGCACCAGTAGACAACCCGTTACTATATTCTGGTCCAACTAGTACCCATTGAGAACCTGTGTAAAGGTATAATTGATGATTGTCTGTATCAACCCATAAATCGCCTGCGACGCCGCCGACTATTTCTGCTTCAGTATCTGCTTTCTTAACACCGGCTGCAGATACCCAGTTGTTGCCGTCAAAAATCTTTAATTGCTGTATACCTGATCCAGTATCATACCACAACTGACCTTGTATAGGTCTTACTGGTGGAGTGTCGCTTGCAAAGTTTTCAAGTAAGTGTAAAAAATTTCCAGAAATAATTTCGCCGTAGGCTGTGGTGTTACGACCTAGAAAACCTAAACTGGTTTCCTCGTTAATTGTTCTGTCTTCTACAGTTATGGTGCCCTTGTTAGCAACATCTGAAAATGGAATGGTATAAGCCATTTATGTTATTCCTCGTTAAAACCAGATAAACTTTGGATTCGTACAGTATAATCAATCTGTATTAATCTGTTTAAACTTTTTTGTACTGGATGGAAAATAACGTGCGTTAATAATCTTCCATCTCCACTTGAACTATAAGATTTTAATCCCAACTCATCAAATACAAATAAAGATTCATTGTCTGTCGCAGCATCAAAAGCATCTTGTCCACTTGGCTCACCATAGTCTAACAAGCAACTAATAAACACGTCAGTGTAATTTGTTCCGCTTACATGGCGAGTTTCTATCTTATTTCTAACAGGATCCGGATTACTAACACTTCTATCATCAACAATTTTACTAAATGTTTGGTTATATAAACTAGCATTTGTGCCTGTACTATTAGGAGTTAAATATGTGATGATACCTGTTGGATCAACTGTAGTTCCGCCATTGCCAAATGCCATTTCATTTATCCAACCTTGACCTCCGTTAGCAATACTTTCTGCTAACGAAATACTCATGTTTTCGTAATGGATAGCATTACGCTTATCCACTAGAATATCATTAGTCTCGGGATCAAATATTTTAATATGACCTTGCAACAATATTCCGTTCATTTCGTTAAATTTATCCGTCATTTCAATTCCTGTTCAATGTATTTATCGTAGTAAGTCAACATATGCTAAACGTAAAAATTTAGCAATATCGGTATCAGAATCGGCTAGTGATTTACCAATCTCATTCCAAATTTTGCCTACCTTTTTAACTACTATTACCTTCTGATTTTCTTCTGGTATAGTAGTTAGCGTTACTATAGAGCCAGCAACTGTGAATTCTGGTGGTAACACCGCATCACCAATTGGGCTATCTTGTGCTAGATTTGGATCGAACATCTGTAACTCACCTTTACGCAAACGTCTACCTGCTAAAAATACTTCAATTTCATGTTCCGAATTCACATCAAAATCTAATGTGAAAGAGTTAGTTTCTCCGTCTGTATCAAAGGCCTTACTAATATATTCATCCATATAAGGCACAGTTACGTGTTTGTTCTGATCAATAACTGTTGATCCTGCAGGAATGTATTCGCTAACACTAGTACCCAATGTTCCTCTACGCAATTGCTTTAATACGTTACCTTCTTTTACAAAGTACTCAATGCGCTCGCCGTTAATCCAAATAATACCTGGATATTTTTTATCTTCAGTTGGTGCTGTAATTGTTTCTCCGCCGTCTAAAGTTATTGTTTTATCGTACCAATTTAGATCATTAGTTAACGCATAGGTTCCATTATTGTCTAAACGCTTATAATGAGTTCTATTAAGCATATCTTTAAACTGTCTCCAGCCAAACTTACTAACTAGTGTTTGATTACTAAAGTGTAATGTTTCGATAATATCGCCGTCTGCTGGCTCTGAAACTAGTTATACATATTTTCCATCAGACGTAATTGAGTAATCAATACTTGGTTTTAGCAACACATTGTTTTGTACTACCCAAACATTATTAACATTTCTTGCAGGAGATTCTAACTTTAAGAATCCTCTTCTTAAACGTCTGTAGTCATACCAGTCTGCTGTATGCTCAGGTATTTCATACTTTTCTTCAGCAATAAATTGTTGTCTTTGCAATTTTTGCGATTCGTTATTACTAAACTGATAAACAGTAATTGGCGTGCCAAGCGGATATACCTCTGCAAGTTGAAGTAGTCCTGGTGTGCTTGTCCATTCGCCACCGTCATACTTTCCAAATGCATATTCGCCTTGATCAACTGTATAAACGTGTAGTATATCACCTTCGTTGTATTCTGTAAGAATTTTAATAGTTGATCCGCCTAAAAACTCCCAATCAGTATCTTGTTCAAGTTCTGTTCCGTTTAGATATATCTTAAACACACTAGTTGCATCTAGCGACAACTGCCAAAAGTTTAATTCATATTCTTTGTCATTTGTTAATGTAATAAGCTCATTGTAACCTGCATTTAATACGTCATCATTGTCAACTACAACTAATACGTTATATGCTCCAGGCTCTTGTGAGAACGGAGTTTGGCTTAATGCAAATTCTGTTTGCGACCCATCTGCTATAAAATTGTCAATACTTACTTCACTGTAATTGATATCACTAGTTGTTGTATTTTCAAATAGTGCAAATCTTATAAGTTTATCTTGGGCTGGAGGAGTTTCCATCACAATATCTGTGTTTCCATCATCGCTTTCAATTAGAGAAGCATTAATTTTTACACCATCAACTGTAATTAACAACTGATTATCTGCTTTCCATCTAACTGGTGTTTCAATGGTAGTTGTACTGCCGTCGCTAACAATAGTATCTAATTCTAGTACCTTGCTTCCGCTTAGGTTAAGCAACGTTATTGATACCTTAGTTCCCCATACAGGTGTAGCACTTAATACTACAGATTTAGTTACTCTATCTATCGTATAATCTGCAGAGTCTAAAACATCGTATCCTACTTTAACAAACAAGTAATTGTCTAGTAAAGGATTTTCACCTATTTCAAATACATTATCTAATCCATTAGCAATATAGTTTCTATGAATAATAGCACTTGATCCTTCTTGAGGTTTTTCAAATACTTGAATATCCACAGTATCTAACACTTGTCCAGGAACTACTTCTTCCGGTCCTTTTGCTCTTAATGGTGTAACAAACCCGTCACCGTCAATGTTAATTTCTTCTGCGTTCAAACCTAGTGCAGTAGTGTAGTTTAAGTTACCACCTTGAACAACGGCATCAAAACTTTGAGGATCTGGTTGATAACTTCCATCACTTGTTATTTTACGAACAGCAAATGTGTCGCCGTCACCTGCAGGAATATCATACATACCCAAATCTACTACTTGAGTTACGCCGTCTCCTGTTATACTAGGCATTAGCGCATCTTCGTTTGTCTGTTCCTCAGTACCGTAATTAGGATCGTCAAGTCGTATACCATTTCTGTAAACATTATATATTACTCCGTTTTCTAAAGGTTTACTTAATTCTAATGCAAGGGTTGATCCATCTAATACAAATACTTCATCTTCAAATGTACTGTCATATGCATCGTATGTTCCAACACCCCAAGGTAATGAATCCCAACCTGTGGTTCCACCAAAGCCGTAACTATTAACTTCAACACCGCCGTAATCAACGCCATCCATTAACTGTCCTAAGTCTTTACCGTACTGGCCAGTCTTTGGATCATAATAGAAGTTTATACGATCTGCGGCATCAAGTGTAGTTATTGCTCTATTGTATTTTACTGATACTGTTGCATCCTTTGGTGGCGGATTTCTAAATGTGATACGACCAATCTCTTTAGTATAACCTAAAGAATCATCTACTACATTTTCATATGTGTATTCATACTTTGATATAGCATCGCCGTTAACATAGATTTCTATTGTTTGTGTTCCTTGTTCAATTGGAAATACTGTATTAAACGTAAACTGATTTTCGCCACCAGTAAATGTTTCTTCTTGTGTAACTGTTGTTACAGTAAATCTACCTGATACTCTATCAAACTTAATTGTAGTGTTAATACCTCTGACAACAGGCTTACCTAATTGTGCTAACAATTCACCGGTACGGCCGCCTGCTAATACAGGGCCAACTAGATTAACTACTGGCGCTTTTAAATAACCTCTGCCCGGATTAGTTATAACAACTTCGATAATTCTTCCATTGCCACCTAATCTTACAAATGCTGCGGCGCCTGTTCCGTTTGTACCTGTGTTATCAAATTCAACTATTGGTGCTTCGTTGTAGAACAATCCGGCATCTTTAATTAACACTTTGTCAATACCAAATCCAACGTTATCTAACCAATTCTTATTTGGGTAAACTGTTAAATCTGTATCTTCGGATACAATAACACCATCAATAACTTTTACTATAGGAGCAACTACGGTTCCTGTTTCATTGTTAAACAGTGCTGGTAAATCAAAGTCTGTTACTACTGTTGAATTAGTGTCTAGTTTATCATAAGAACTAATAAATTGTCTTACCTTTGTTTTGTAAGGTTTAACTTCGTTAATGTAGTTTTGATAACTTATTAACGAATCATTCTTAAATGCAGCGGCTGTTCCAAGACTACCTAAGTTATGTTTTGCTCTAACAAAACTTGTTTTAAATGCCCAATCAACAAACGGCTGTTCTGAGAATACATAACGTAAACTTGCTAAGAATAACTGATTATATTCAATTAACAATTCTTCAATAAACAAATTATCTCGCACAGTTTCAAAAATTATTCTTAATTCTTGTGTTGGTTCTAAATCATAAAAGTTTGTGTCATATGTTCCAACATCATATCCGCTGTACAGATCTGGTGCATATAATAAATTAGAGAATTGGATTGTACCGTTTTGGCGACCTACTGTTTTATAGTTAATAGTATAATCAGCATTTATTTGATCGTCTATTTTTTCAAGTAGTAACCATCCACCTGATCCAATGTTTGATATCTTAACAATATCACCACGATTGCTTGGTAATGCTAAAAGGTCTTGACTACCATCGATGGTGTAATCCGGTGCTGTAAATTCACTGTATCCTGTAGCATACCAGTCTACATAATCCCAGAACAATGAAACATCATATGATTGACTTCTAACTCTTTCAAAGTTGCTTGTAGATGTTGCTTTAGAATATAATGACCATTTACCGCTTACATTATCGTCGTTTAGTACTAGTACGGTAAATCCTCTAATTTCAATGTGTAGATATGTGTATCCTTCACCTTTGTTAATAACATTTACAGCATTAATGCCGCCGCGGGTGTTTAGTTCAAACTCAATTTCTGCACCGGTGCCGTCGCCAATAATGTTAAAACTAGGAGATGTTAAATAACCTCTGCCTGACTCTGCAATATCAACTCTAGTTAATTCTCCGTCAACAAGTACTGTAGAAAGAACAGGCTTCTTAAACAAACTTGTTCCAACTAAATCTAATTCAGCAAATGTATCAATTGCAATATCATATAAGCCTAACTTAAAGTCTGGTTCTGGATCTCTACTTTCTAATCTAGAAATATCCTTATCATCAACAATTAAATTCTTAATAAGAACATTGTTAATTCTTTCAATCACCTGCTTACAGGCCTCTGTTCTATTAACAAACCAAGACTGATAAGTTAATACACCATAACGCTCTTTTGGTGATAATTCTGGGTTTGGAATTCTCTTTTGATTTTCATCGTAACCAATTAAACTATCAAACCACTTAGTTTCAATACTAGCAGTTGGTCTACTTTCTGCTAATCCGTCTGATATTAATCTATATTGTGTATGGATATTAGACTCTGTAGCATCACCAGTCCAGTACTGTACACCAAACACTCTATTAGTGCCAGCAAACCAACTGTTACCATTATACATTGTAAATTCAGTAGGACTAATAAATGCAACAAATGTATAACCCTGGCCTGCTGGGTCTTTAATTAGATTTGCAACATCTAATGCGGACAGATATCTATTTGGTAATTGAGGGACTACACTTGCATCTTTAACCCAATAATAATACTTGTTAGTAAATGTTTGTGTTATGCTGTCATACACGCGATTAGTTACGTAGTTAGTATCACCGTATCTTGAAGTACCTGAAACTCCTTGATCAAATCCTTCACTTGTACCAGAAATTTCATCCCATTCTGAAGGTAGTAATTCGCTCTCTACCCATTCATAAACATCAATTGTGCTACCTTCAAATTGTGTATTCCATACAGAAGTACTATATGTAATAGTGCTTTGATAAGGATTTATAAATTTAACTGTGCTTGTATCCCACCATAACTGTCCTACTTGAGCGTTTGACCATGCATTATGTTTTCCAACTGTTACTGTTGTTCTATCACCTTCTGCATAAGTTGCCGGATCTCTAAATGTTTTATAAGTTAATTCTTGCTCTGCAGGGCCAGCAATTTTACCTTGCAATGGATCAATATAATCTAGTGTTTGATTAAATTTATAATCTGACTTATCATAAACAATTACTCGTTTAATTTTGTTAACATCTACTGTATTTTTAGGTTGGGCATGAGTTTCCCATATATTTTGCGACGAAGATTTCTTAAATTCTATGACGCCGCCAGGATAACCTAATATTGCCTCATATGTTGGAACGCCTACATATGTATTATCTGTAGTGTGTTTAACAAATAAACCAAAGTCTCTTGTTGATTCTTGTACATTTAATGTTTGTCCGTAAACAAAATTGTCATTAAATCTTTCATACAAATATACACAACCTGTATCTTCAATAGTTTTACCTAATGCTGTAAAACCTTGATCTAACAATGTAGTATTGTTATCCATTGTTGTTGTAATAATCGTATCTGTATTACGTCCAGTAACTGCTAACGAATTATTAGTTAGTTCTACATTATAACCAAATAGTTCAACTCTTTCGTCATTTTGGCTGTAAAGTGTGTCAATCTTTTGATATCTTCCATCTATTTGTTTATAAATGTTTACCTTACCTTGGTCTAGTTTTATAGTATCATCATAAGGAATACCTATAGCCATATAAGTACCATCTGGGCTTAAAGAAACTGATTGTCCAAAGCCTGTTGTATTGTCAGTTGTTTTCATAGCCTGATACAACTGGTACAATCCTGATATAGATTTACGATATACTGCTACTCTATATTCAGACTCATCTTTATATGTAACAGATGCTACTAATATTTCTCCGTCTTGTGATACTGAGAAACTGTTTCCAAACTTACTAATTTGATTTTGGCCTAAGATAAATGCCATATCTTCGTCATCGAATGTAGGCACTAATCCTAAATCATTTGGAACGTGTCCTACATAATCAAATGCAGACGACACTACCGACCAGTCACTTAATTGAAATACTCCAGGTTCGATATTAGTTTTTGCTTCATACATAAAGTTGTTAATGTATGTTATATCACCGGTAGAATATCTCCAAGATGAATTAAATGCTCCAGTAAAACGAGTACTTCTTGTTGATTCCCAACTATAATCGTTTCCGCTGTTGTCAGTACCGTTTCGTAAAATAAAAATTCTACCAACTGTATCACTTTCGATTTCTTTATTACCTGCGTGTACAAATGTAGTAATTAAATTGTTAGAACTTGTTGACTTAATGTTATTACCAAAGAAATCAAATTCTCTAGGAGCAGGACTTATAAATGTTTCTACTAGATCATATTTTCCTGATCTTGCGTCTGCTTCATAGATTCCTATATAACCGTGATTTGCTAATCCGCTAGGAGTACCATCTATACCTGCTGGAATCTTTGTTACTGCTTTCCAATCTTTGTTTTCGTTACTTGGAATATTTGCAGGAATAGGACTTCCTTCTACAACTCTAGTAGAATATAACCAATACTCTTGTCCTGTAATTTCATTTGCTGTGCCAACCCCTACTTCTTGGCCTGCATCAAATACTAATAATTTTCCAATTCCGTTATCTACGTTGGCAAAGTTT
>Ga0181606_10001563_pt1 | contig 20039 bp, 20 predicted proteins | sample 041ome_10_FD_132994 | JGI IMG/M metagenome (GOLD analysis project Ga0181606, IMG submission 132994) | Coastal salt marsh microbial communities from the Groves Creek Marsh, Skidaway Island, Georgia - 041412US metaG (megahit assembly) | ecosystem: Environmental > Aquatic > Marine > Intertidal... | reverse complement strand
GATAATCGGATTGGAGTCTGTGGGTGTAGTGTTTACCGCTTCGTTCAACGCATTTGCCATTCCAGTGAATCTTGCAGCGAGAGATGTTCCAGCCACTAAACCCAGCCGGGTAAGGAAGCTTCGTCTCGGAAGTTTACTTTTCATATCAACCGTGTTTGGGATAAAAATAACAATTGCCCCATTTTTTTGTTCCTTCATCGTTTTGTTGTAATGATCGGTAGTGCAATTCGTCAAACGAAATCATGATGAAATGGAAATGGATGTGCTTCTTCGCTGGAATCTTATTTCTTCAATCCTGCGCGATTGATAAAGTAGCTTCTGAATCCGATCCCATCACGCACGAGGCGTTTACAGAGATTCTTCAGACGTATGTTGATGAGAATGGCTTGGTAGATTATGCTCGACTTCAGAAAGATAGTAGCCGACTGAATGATTATTTAAACTTACTATCAAGTCACCATCCGAACGACAAAAAATGGACAAAAAGTGAGCAGTTGGCCTATTGGATCAATGCTTACAACGCCTTCACATTGCAGTTGATAATTCGGAACTATCCCATCAAAAGCATTAAAGATTTAACAGCAGTCACCATTCCATTTGTCATTTCACCTTGGGATAAAGATTTTATCAATATTGAAGGACATCGCTTTACACTCAACGATATAGAACACGGAATAATTCGATCGCATTTTAACCAACCCATGATCCATTTTGGATTGGTATGTGCAGCCAAATCTTGCCCAAAATTGCGCACTGAGGCTTACACTGCCGATGAAGTTAACGATCAATTGAGCGAACAGGCCAATGAATTCATCAATGATCAAATGAGAAACATAACCTCAACCGGAACTCCGCAGGTTTCTAAGATTTTTCAGTGGTATAAGGGTGACTTCACTGACTCGGCTTCACTAGCAGACTACCTCAATCAGTTTTCTGAAGATTCCATTGCATCTGATGCTGACATTGATTATTTGGACTACAACTGGGAGTTGAATGAGCAGCGTCCTTAAGAGAGGTTTAATCAAATAAATTTCAAAATTGTAGTAAAATCTCTACATCAAATATTTACTCCTTAGTGTTTTGCTTGAATGACAATAGAATTGATTTTTTCTGTCTATAAAATTATTCGAAAGATCATTTTTAGAAGTAGTAAGTAAATATTTATTGAACCAAAAAAAAGCCCATCATGTCTGACGGGCTTTTCAGTAATTTCTGGAAATGATTTAATCAATCACCTGCATGCGCTTGCTGTCAATCATCGAACCATTCTCCCACAAAGAGTAGAAGTAAATGCCTGATTCTAGCTCACCATTTATGGTGTATTGTCCAGTCTTGTTGTTCAGCGTTACTTGCTTAACCAATTTTCCTGTCAAATCATGAAACTTTAATATTCCGTTTGCTGAGGCCAACTGGTAATTAATTACAGTGAAACCATTTGATGGGTTTGGAGCATTTTGTGAAATGCCACTAGCGTATGCACTTGAAATACTATTTACACCTAGAGGAACATAAGTTCCATTAAACAATTCAAAAGTATCGCCATTCACCACAATTACGGGCACTCCGTTTACGAAACCTTCAATAGTATCGTTGCCATTGCCGCTTGATGCAGTGCTCACTGTGAATGAGGTGCACTGAATGGTATTGGCAGAATCGTTTACATCATAAACACAGAAATTGCTCACACCAACGCCTGAATCTGTTTTGGTATAGATATGGTGAAAAATTTCGAATTCGCCATTGGCCTCAATAAATATATCACTGAATCGCTTAGTTGTTGGCCAGCAAATTAGCACTCCTTCGCAGATGTAATCTTCCCAATTTGGTACAGTCGCAAATTCAGCTGTCATCCGCCATCTCAAGTTTAAATCACTGGAGGTGTTGTTTAAAATGTTAAAGTCAACATTTACATCACTGCCAACAGTAGTGTTGATGGAGGTGTCTCCTAAAAGCTCAAAAGAAAAGTCCTGAGAGAAGCCCAAGACAGGTAAAATCATAAGAGCGAACATGTATATTTTCTTCATATAATCGGTGTTTATACAACGAATTTAAGGCATGGAGTTCATTTCTGTAATCAAAAACCTTCGATTCTTGTTTGTTTAACTATAATTCACGAACTCCAAAAACAAGATAGTATATCTTACTTTTGGAAACGCTGAGAAAAAACAAACAACGATGAATCAGAATAAATCCCTCTATAGTGCAGTCCTTCATCTTGGTGATAACGCGCTGATTCTTGGGCATAGACTGTCAGAGTGGTGTGGACATGGACCTGTGCTTGAGCAAGATATTGCCATGACAAATATTTCCCTCGACCTGATCGGACAGGCAAGGATGTACCTCGACTATGCAGGAAAGCTAACGGGTGAAAACAAGAATGAAGATGACCTTGCTTACCGAAGAGATGTGTTGGATTTTAAAAACTTTTTGATCACTGAAATTCCGAACGGTGATTTTGCAGACACCATTGCACGTCAGTTCTTTTTTGATCAGTGGAATGTGCTTTACACTAAAGCTTTGATGGGGTCCAAAGACGAAACATTGAGCGCCATAGCACACAAAGCTCACAAAGAAGTTTCATACCACCAACGCTGGAGCTCTGAATGGGTGGTTCGATTGGGCGATGGCACACCAGAAAGCAAGGAAAAAATGCAGCGCGGCATTGACGATGTATGGATGTTTACTGGAGAAATGTTTACCCAAACAGAAGAAGAAAAAGCATTGGTAGTTGATGGTATTTTGCCTGATGTCGCAGCCTTAAAAGCACTATGGGAAGAAGAAATCAAACGCCTATTGTCCGAAGCCACTTTAGAAATGCCCTCGGATGACTTTATGCAATCGGGCGGAAAAGAAGGTGTGCATACAGAATACCTAGGATTCATTTTGGCAGAAATGCAATACCTGCCGCGTGCTTATCCCGATGCGCAATGGTAACAGCGGAGTCGCTTATATCGCAAGCTTGGGAGGTTCTCAATAAAGTGGAAGACCCAGAAATTCCTGTCATTTCAGTGGTCGAACTTGGCATCGTGAGGGACGTGATTCAAATGGATGGTGAGTTAGTAGTGAATATCACACCTACATACAGTGGTTGTCCGGCCACGCAGGTGATTGAAGAAATGGTGATTGAAGCGCTGCACAATGCTAAGCTCGAGCCATTCAAAGTGAACACGGTTCTGAGTCCACCTTGGAGCACCGACTTGATTTCTGACGAAGGAAAACGAAAGCTCAAGGAGTATGGTATAGCTCCTCCAGAGGACGAATCGGTAGACAAAAAAGCCCTTATGGGTGAAGAACGCCAGGTTACATGCCCTAATTGTGGAAGTAAGAATACGCATATGGTGAGCCAGTTTGGGTCAACACCTTGTAAATCACATTTTAAGTGCAAAGAATGCCTAGAGCCATTCGATTACTTTAAATGCTTGTAGGCATGCCCCAAAAATCCTCGACATTCCTTTTCTTTGAGCCAAACTTTAGAGAACATGGAGTCCAATACTATTTCTTTTGAAATCATTGATTCAGTGGCAAAGATTGCGCTGAATAGACCCGAGGTATTCAATAGTTTCAACAAAGAAATGGCCATGGCATTTCAAGCTGCCTTAGATCAGTGCGTGGCAGATACTTCTGTGCGCGCCATATACCTTACTGGAACAGGAAAGGCTTTTTGCGCAGGACAAGACTTGAGTGAAGTGATCGATCCCAAAGGGCCGGGCATTGATCGCATTGTTGAAGACCATTACAACCCCATCATTCTCAGGTTGCGAAAAATTGAAAAACCCATTGTATGTGCTGTAAATGGTGTGGCGGCAGGAGCCGGAGCCAATATTGCTTTAGCATGTGATGTTGTGGTAGCAAAAGAATCAAGCGCATTTATACAGGCGTTCAGCAGCATCGGCTTGATTCCTGATTCCGGTGGGACTTATTTTCTTCCTCGATTAATTGGAATGCAACGAGCATCCGCATTGATGATGCTGGCCGATAAAGTTGGAGCAGTAGAAGCAGAACGAATGGGTATGATTTACAAAAGCATTGCAGACGATGAGTTTGAAGAACAATCTTGGGCGTTGGCAGCAAAATTGGCGAACAGACCAACCGTTGGTTTAGGTCTTACCAAGCGACTGCTCAACGAAAGTTATCAAAACTCATTGGAAGAACAACTAAAGCGCGAAGGCGATGAGCAAATAGCAGCGGCTTCTTCGAAAGACTACAAAGAAGGCGTGCAAGCATTTTTAGAGAAGAGAAAACCAACTTTTATTGGAGAATAGATTAGTGATATGAAAATGGAGATCGGAATCATTGGTGCAGGGATAATGGGAAGTGGAATTGCTCAAGTTGCTGCTCAGGCAGGGCATAAGGTGTGGTTATTTGATACCAATCATGCGGCTTTAGAAAAAGCTGAGCAGAGCTTGAAAAAAGTGATGAACCGCTTGGTTGAAAAAGGAAAAAAGACGCACGAAGAAGCGAATGAAATTATAGGCTTGGTGCACACCACACTCAATTACAGCTCATTCAATGATTGTGGGTTAGTGATTGAAGCCATTGTGGAGAATTTAGAAGTGAAAAAGAAAGTCTTCAAATGCCTTGAAGAAGAAGTTGCCGATGACTGCATTTTGGCTTCAAATACCAGTTCTTTATCCATTGCATCTATTGCCGCATCGATCGAAAAATCTGACCGAGTGATCGGAATTCACTTTTTCAATCCTGCACCCTTGATGCCGTTGGTTGAAATTATTCCTGCTGTGCAAACGAGCGATGAAACTTTGCGGAAAGCCAAGGAAATGATTGATAGTTGGGGGAAGAAAACCGTTGTTGCCAAAGACACTCCCGGCTTTATTGTAAATCGCGTTGCTCGACCATTTTATGGCGAAGCCATTCGCATATATGAAGAGGGAATAGCAGATATGGCTACCATCGATTGGGCCATGAAAGAAATTGGTGGCTTCAAAATGGGGCCGTTTGAATTGATGGATTACATTGGAAACGATATCAATTACACCGTCACCGAAACTGTTTGGACAGCATTTTATTATGATCCACGGTACAAGCCTTCATTCACGCAAAAGCGCATGATTGAAGCCGGTTACCTTGGTAGAAAAACAGGTAAAGGGTATTATGATTATTCGGAAGGTGCAGAGGCGCCAAAGCCTGACACGAACAAAGTGGTGGGCGAAGCCATCGTTTGGCGCATTTTGATCATGCTGATCAACGAGGCAGCCGATGCGTTGCACTTGGGTGTTGCTTCTCGAGAAGACATCGATTTGGCCATGACCAAGGGCGTAAATTACCCTAAAGGCTTATTGCAATGGGCCGATGAAAAAGGCATTCAAGAAGTATTGGATGGCTTGGATAAATTGTACTTAGCCTACCACGAAGAGCGCTACAGAGCAAGTGTATTGTTGAGACAATATGCTGCTTTTAAGCGCAAGTTTTATTGAGCTTAGTGTTCAATAACAGCTTCCATCAAGGTTTCTACTTTCTTCATGATTTCTGATTTTCGATCTTCATCGTAATCGTTCATCATCAAGCAAAAAGCAACGGTTTCTCCGTATTTATTTTTTACGTATCCAGCATAATTGCGCACACCGTTCATCGTGCCGCTTTTGCCAATTATATTGCCAGCTACTTTGCCAGATTTGAAATAATATTTGAACGTACCAGATTGTCCTCCAACGGCCAAGGTTGATTGAAAGTCTTCTTTCATCGGACTTCTGTACATTGCTGAAAGTAAATCAATCATGACCTGAGGCGTCATCCTATTCATCGGTGAAACGCCACTGCCATCCAAAAATCGATTTCCCTCGTATCGAATTTTGTTCTTCGTTAAAAAGGCTTCAAGCGACCGTACTCCACCTTCTACAGATTTTAAATCTTTTGCGGTATCTGCAATAAGGTTCAGCGCTTCAGCATAAAGGTTGATGCTTTGCTGATTGGTAATAGTGATGATTTCTTTCAATGAGGGAGAAGTAAGCTCAATCAATGTTCTCGCGCTCGCATATTCAATGTGCGTGTAGTTGCGCTGAATAGAGATGTCTTTTAGTCCGAGCAATTTTTCCAAGTGTGCAGCATAAGATTGCACCGGATCTGGATCTGAAAGCTTTACTGTAAAACGATCCTTATGTGCTGGAATAGTTCCTTTTCCATAGATGATATTTCCTTTGGGGGCACTATAAAACCAGGCGTTGTCTTTGTTGTCGGTAGAGGCTTTAATATCAATATCCAATTGGTATTTACTATCGCAGGGCCAACTGTCAGCCAACATCACAGCAGTTCTGGCTTGTCCGCTTCTCAGGTCTAAATTGATGGTGTTATCGGCCCACATGAATGCTGTTGGCGTTGAACCAAAATAATTGCCCATGTCTTCCCAAAGCCAACCGCTTGGCGTGGTGTGTTCGGTGTAAAGTGAAAGGTCAAAGATTATTTTTCCAGTGATTGACTTGATTCCAGCCTTTGTGGCGGCCTCTTTAATGGTTTGATCATGGTTTTGATTGGGAAAATACCTTGAGTTGAAAGTGGGGTCACCTCCACCATAAATCACCAAATCCCCGTGAAGCGTTCCTTGAATGATTTCGCCTGTGTATGCGATGCTTGTTTTAAATCGATAGTTACTTCCCAAGGATGCAAGAGCAGTGCTGGTCGTCAACAGTTTTTGAATCGATGCAGGAATCATCGCCCGGTAACTGTTGTGTTCTGTGATGATGCTTCCGTTGTCAAGATTAACGGCCACGAAGCCTACTTCGCCATGCTTCAATCCTGGATCTTGTCGCAATCGCTGTAATTCTACTTCAACAGAAGATAAAGAACGGTCTTGAGCAATGGCGTTTAAATTGAGCAATGCGAAGAGGAAAATGGAAAGATGTTTCATCACTTTACGGTATTGAAAATAGATTATGCGAATATTGTACTGAATAATCCAACGATTCATGAAAGACGAAAGTATTGCGAAAAAAGTAGTCGACAGAATGTTCAATAACGATCCTTTCAGTCAGTGGCTCGGAATAGAGCGATTGGAGGATGGAGCGGGACGTTCAGTGTTGAGAATGACGGTAAGAAAGGACATGCTCAATGGATTTAATATCGCCCATGGAGGTATTTCGTATTCGTTGGCAGATTCTGCATTGGCCTTTGCAAGCAACGGTCATGGCCGAATGGCAGTGAGTGTTGAAACTAGTATTTCTCATACAGTATCGTTGAAAGAAGGAGATGTGATCACTGCGGTTGCTAAAGAGAAGAGTCTTTCCAATAAGATAGCGGTTTATCACATCACCATTTCAAATCAAGAAAACAAGACAGTAGCGCTTTTCAAAGGCACGGTTTATCGTACGTCTAAAGATTGGTTTCCAGAATCAAATTGATTCAGCCACCTTTGCACAATTAAAGTTAAAACATGAGAGACGCCTTTATAGTTGACGTAATTCGAACCCCAATTGGAAAATTTCAAGGAACACTTTCAGCGGTTCGCACCGATGATTTAGCCGCATTGGTCATCAAAGAATTAATGAAAAGAAACCCTTCAGTTGATTGGGAAGCAGTGGATGATGTAATCTTGGGCTGCGCCAATCAAGCGGGAGAGGACAACAGGAATGTAGCACGCATGGCGTTACTTTTAGCTGGCATGCCATGGAAAGTGCCGGGTGAAACGGTGAATAGACTCTGCAGCTCAGGTATGAGCGCTGCGGTGCATGCCAGAAGAGCCATCGCTGCCAATGAAGGCGATTTGTTTGTAACCGGTGGAGTAGAGAACATGACCCGCGGGCCATGGGTGATGAGCAAAAGCGCTAGTGCTTTTGGCAATGATAGCAAGATGTACGATTCAAGCTTCGGTTGGCGCTTTGTCAATCCGAGAATGAAAGAATTATACCGCACCCACGCCATGGGCGAAACAGCAGAAAACTTGGTGGATGAATTTGGCGTGAGCCGAGAAGATCAAGATAAATTTGCGCTATGGAGTCAGCAAAAAGCAACGGCAGCTCAGAATAGTGGTCGATTGGCTGAAGAAATTGTTTCAGTGGAAATTCCACGTAGAAAACAAGATCCCTTGATTTTTGGTCAGGATGAATTTATCAAACCAACCAGTACCTTGGAAGGACTAGCAAAGTTGCGTCCTGCATTCAGAAAAGAGGGTGGAAGCGTGACTGCCGGAAATTCCTCTGGGTTGAACGATGGAGCAGGAGCAATGCTCGTTGCCAGTGAAGATGGATTAAAGCAACACCACCTCACTCCAATGGCGCGCATCGTGTCATCGGGAGTTTCAGGCGTTGAGCCTCGCATCATGGGAATCGGCCCTGTAGAGGCGTCAAAATTGGCTTTGAAAAGGGCCGGGTTGACCATGAATGATATGGATATTCTAGAATTCAATGAAGCCTTTGCTGTGCAGACATTATCGTGTACAAGAGCATTGGGCGTTGCCGATGACGATGCTCGAATCAACCCAAATGGAGGAGCCATTGCCATTGGCCATCCGCTGGGAATGACAGGATCGAGAATCCTGCAAACTGCGGCCATTGAATTGCACAAACAGAATAAGAAGTATGCCCTTGTGGCGATGTGTATCGGTGTTGGTCAAGGGTATGCAACTATTATAGAGCGCGTATAATGGCACATCACTCAGGCTTTGTAAATATTATCGGGAATCCTAATGTTGGGAAATCATCCTTGCTCAACGAGTTTATTGGAGAGAAACTGGCCATTATCAATCCGAAGGCACAAACCACTAGGCACCGCATTTTTGGTATTTACAATGACGAGGAATACCAAATCGTGTTTTCCGATTTGCCAGGCGTGATCAAGCCTGCCTATAAAATGCAGGAAAGCATGATGGGTTTTGTGAAGGAAGCTTTGCAGGATGCAGACTTATTTTTGTTTATGGCCGAGCTAGGCGATCGTGAATTCAAGGATGAACGCATCTTGCAGAAATTGCAAGAAGCCGAAGAGCCCTTGTATGTGGTGATCAATAAAATTGACTTGGGAGATCAGGCGGCCTTGGATGCTGAAATGGCTTATTGGGCAGAGATTTTCCCAAAGGCGAAGAAGATCTTTCCGATTTCTGTTACCGAAAAGTTCAACGTGCAGGAGCTTTTTCGTTCGATTAAGGCTGAAATTCCAGAAGGGCCGGAATGGTTTCCCAAAGACCAGCTTTCCGATAAAAACGATCGCTTCATCGTGTCTGAAATCATCCGAGAGAAAATTCTGTCCAATTTCCAACAAGAAATCCCCTATTCTGTAGAAGTGGTGATAGAGGGTTTTCAAGAAGAGCCAGATATCATTCGCACCAGGGCGGTGATTATCGTTGCCCGTGATTCTCAAAAAAATATCATCATAGGGAAAGGTGGCTCTATGATCAAGAAGTTTGGAACCCAAGCCCGTAAGTCTATGGAAGATTATTATGGTAAGAAAGTCTTCTTAGAGACTTTTGTTAAGGTGGATAAAGACTGGAGAAACGATGACCGTAAATTGAAGAAATACGGGTATTAATCGGCACCAATGCCGATTGGTAAGACAAACTTGCCATTGCTCATTCTCATCACGTCACTGCCATTCGAAAGCAAGCAGTTGAATTCTGCTTCAACCTTCATGCTTGTGCGGTTAGTATTTGAAGTGAACGGATCGAGGTATTCTTCCACATTCAGCACTTTGAAACTTGATGCTTGATCTTGCTCGACCAGAATTGACTTCCAAGTATCTCCGTTTCCATCGGTGTATTCGAGTTCAATTTGGCCTAAATCATCCTGCAATGAGCCTGGAACAACAATGGATTGAACCTCTATGCTCTTGCTAAAATTGATGGTGCAAGCGGTTGAGTTTTGAGGGAATAATTGATTCCACTTGTTGCTTGCTCTGCAGTTTTCGGTTTGAATGCTCAACTGCACTTCATCAACGCCATCAGCTGGAGCATTATCATAGTAGTAGTTTACTTCTGAAGAAGATGCCGGGCTACCTGATTCAAAGTTCCACATGTAGTCAAATGAACTTCCACCAGTTGCCACAGCTTTATAATTTAACTGCAACGAATCAATGATTTTTGCTTTGATATCGCAATCACATCCATGGTTTGGTAAGTAAACAGTGTCTGTGATGCTCGAAGTGCAACCCGAAGCATATGTCGCTTCGAGGGTTACAGGAAATTTGGTCATGTTACTTGTCGATGAAAATTGTACTTCAACCGATTCGGTAGCGTAATTAACTCCTTCAATTGTCCAGAGATAGCTGGAGACAGCCGCACTCGGCTCAGCTTGGAGAGTTACATTATACACTTGCTGCGTGTCGGTATTGAATGCATAGCGATAGGCTGGTTCGCGGTCCATTACGGTTGCGTTGATGCTCGGATTTTCCTTGTCGTTGCTTCTCCACCTGAAAGTAAATTCTGACTGACAGAAAGCACAAGGAGCCATATCTCCTGCGTAGAATGCAACACCTAAGGAATCGGTGTCAAAAGAGCTTGTCGAGATGAAACCGGCATCGGCATCCATCAAAATGGGATTTCCATTGAAACTTGCGGCCACGCTAAATACAGGATTGGTGCTGGGCTCAATCGTATCGGGCTCGTACGGTTTACAGCCTCCCAATGTGAATACCACCGCTATGAACAAGGAAAGCTTTTTCATCGGGTTAAGTTCATTTTGATGTAAAGGTCAAATCGGTTATTACGGTCGGTAAATGCAGTTCTATCAAATACATCGTTGAGACCATAGTGGTATCGACATCCTACAAAATACGTTGAATTCAATTGATAATTGACATCGATAGGGATGGAAACACGCATGGAATTGAGGTCTTTCCAATTAGCAAAACCAACATCTTCTATGGTCACTGTTTGGCTGTTTTCCTCTTCAATTCTGGAGGAGAGAAGGTAACCGAGCTTAATTCCTGATCCAACCATCAATCGATTTTGACGAAAGTAAATCAAAAGAGGAAGTTCGGTTAAGAGCATCTCTTTCACGCGAACCGTTTGCTCGAACACATATTTCTCATAGCCGTATTCTGTTCTGGTAGATACTTCTTCATAATTTACCATATCTCGCGCGATGCTTATTTCTGCCGCCAGTAAAAGCTTGTTCTGAAGTTGATAGGTAGCGCCAATTCCACCTCGTTGTCCCCAGCGACTAAAGCCTGATGCAGCAGGTCGGTCAAAAGATTTTGAGAAACCTATGTTGAGGTAGGTGTTGAGCGATCTTTTGTTTGTGATATTAGGAACTGTGCGGTCTTCAAAAGCTATTTGATCAGTATTATTTTCTATTGCAAGAATGGGCATCAATTCTAACAGGTCATTGGATGGTATCGTTTCATAGAAAACAATGCTAGGAACACCTATGTCTTCCATTGAGGCAACTGTCAACCTTTCGGCCGGTGATGTTTCTGAGATGTTTTCTTCTATTGATCCTTCATTTTTAAAAGATGCAGATACTGCCATCGTTGGCGTTTCCACCGATTCAGCGATCGATGGTGTTTTTTCATTTTGTCTGCTGAACGACTCTTTGGTTTTGATGGATGCAGCATTGGGTTTTTCAATTTTTTGTGCTTGAGGGGTTTCCTCGGAAGCGACTGTGTTCAATGGATTCTGATCAACAGAAGAATCATCCACTTTGACCTCGCTGGAAGATTGCCCGATGCTTTTCTTGGCTAAAGCAATATCAGCGTGAATATGTTCAGAGGTAAATTCTTCAAAAGAAAAATTATTCTCTCTTGGCATGTACGATGCAACTGAATGGAGCTGTAAAAAGTAAATGCCTAGTAGTAATGCAAGGGCAGCTGTTCCGCCCGAAAACCATCCAAAGAACAACTTTCTTCTGCGTTGTGCGATCAATAGTTTATTCATTTCTTGCCAGGCGGCATTGTCGAATGGAATGGACTCTGCGGCAAAAGCTTCATTGAATATGTCTTTTAAATTGTCTTGACTCATAGCATTAATGTGGTTAGGCTATTCATACTTTTTTTGAGCATCGATTGCAATGTTTTTCTGGCGAAATGCACATGCCATCGGCATGTTGCTTCTGAAATTTTTAGACTTTTTGCTACTTCATCGTAGGGAAAGCCATCCAACACGGCCATGTTAAACACCTGCTGACTTACTGAAGGAAGCGATCTAATCAGACTGCGCAAAGATTCAGCATCCATGGATTGCGAACCTGCATTGCTAGCAGTCACTTTAGCACTCCAAAATTCTTCTGAAAAATTTTGCAGATCGGTTGTTTCGTTCCTGGTTTTGTTCTTTCTGTATTCATCAATACATGTATTGATGGTTACACGTTTCATCCATTGCTCAAACGGTGCTGTCCCATTATATTGATCAATGTTCGAATAGATTTTTAAAAAGGCTTGGTTTACCAAGTCTTTGGCGCTGTCGTTATCCTTTTGATAACGCAAGCAGATTTTCATCATAAGGCCATAACATTCCCTATAGAGCTCAAATTGGGCTTTTTGCTCTCCTTTTTTTGTTCGTTTTATCAGATCATCGGTGATCTTCAATGGACCTTATTAATTTAAGAAAGGAGGACGCTGTCCGTTGACTGCGCCCCCCATTCTCGTTAGTGGTTGCTCTTCATAAGCATTATTCTTTTACAAGAATTTGATGCTGCACACCGGTTTCATTTTGAATTTCAACAATGTATTGTCCCGAAGCCAGTTCAGAAAGATCAATGTTCAATGTGTTGCTGTTGGCTTTTGTTTGAATCATTTGTTCTCCCAATACGGAATAGATAACTACTTGCTGAATGTGGTTTTCGCTTTGAATCGTCAATTTATTCTTTGCAGGATTAGGAAACAATTTAGCACTACTTAGTACTATCGACTCTACACCTGTTGGAGACTCTGGTCGAATGTAATCAGCATACACCAAGAAGTTAGCATTTTCTAGACCTTCATTCCCTTCATCCAATGTGAAGATATTTGGGTAAGATGTCTTGTTCAATATATCGACATACATCTTATAATCGCCATAAGCCAAACCTGTCATTTCGTAGGCGCCTTGAGCGTTTGTTCTAGTGAACGCTACAACGTTATCATTCATGTCAGTGATAAATACTTGAGCGTTTGCAACTGGATCACCTTCTCCTCGGTTACCGCCACCTATCACTGATCCACCTACAAAACCTGGTCCGCCAGTATTGGTTCCAGCGAGAAGCGAGAAATCCAAGTTAAAGATGTTTGAATTACCTACAACAATGGCATTGGCCGAAGACCATAATGCAGCACTGTCATAATACGTTGGGATGTATGAGGCATACATTGGGTGAGCAGGAAGCAAAGCAGCTTTTACGTAGTAAGTACCTGGACAAGCTTGGAAGTAATAAGCTCCAACACTGTCAAGAATCATACTGTCAACAGCAGAAAGCACTCCACCATTTTCTTCGATTAAATAAACGACTGCAGGAGCATCCTGAGTAATAAATCCGCTGATGTAAGCACAACTGAAAGCTGAAATTGTAGCTGAAGCCACTTCAGTACATCCAGAAACTGCATCTGTAATTGTTACCGTGTAAGTTCCAGGACACAAGCTTGATTGGTTAGCGCTTGTAGAGCCATTGCTCCAAGCATAAGTAAATGAGCCATTACCTCCCGTTGCAGATAATCCTATTTCACCGTCACAACAAGAAACACATGTTTCGTTTATAGTGCTGATGGAAGGGATTATTGGGGATTCAGAGTTAATTTCAACGGTATCAGAACCACTGCATCCATTAGCATTAGTGGCTGTAACGATATACTGACCAGAAGAATTAGGATAAATGGTGCTTCCGATTTGACCAGTGTTCCACAAGTAGGATATTCCAGGACCATTAGCAGATGCCGTAAGCACTACTGAATCATTGGCACAAGGAGTCAAGTTGTTTGCGGTAATACTTACAGCTACATTGCCTCCAACTCCGTTGATAACTACCGTTGCCGCTTCATTATCTCCATTGGCATCGGTAACGGTCACTGAATATGTACCAGCACAAAGCCCTGAAATTGTTGCGGTAGTTGACCCGTTGTTCCATGCATAAGTATACGGAGCCACACCATTTCCACCAGGAAAAACAGTGGCAGAACCGTTGCACGAACCACATGTAGTTGGTGTGCTTGCAACAGAATCTATGGTTGTTACTCCTCCATTGATAGTAACTGTAGTGCAAGCACTATCTACACAAGCCCAAGTACTATCATACCAAACCGCACATATCGTGTAGGTGCCTGGGGTCCAATACTGCACACCGATTGAACTTGTTGTGTCCCACGTTGTTCCCGAAGAAGGGGCGCCACCAGGCATAGTCCATGCAAAATAACCATTGTTACTGGTGCTTCCATAACCATAGAGACTGATTGTGTCTCCAATATTGGCAACCGAAGGGTATGCCGCTACAGAAATTGCGCACTGACTGTATCCCATGTAGGAAAGAGCAGTTAGCGCTAAAATTGATAAAATTCGTTTCATGATGTAAATTGTTAGTGATTTACTCCCCTACACGAAGACGAAGATCGCATTGTTTGGTCGCCTCCAAATTTTTTTTCAAAACCATTGACATCAAAGGGGTTAAAAGAAGCCTACCTTTGCACATTCAATGGCATTAGTAGCAATAATAGGAAGGCCGAATGTGGGCAAATCCACACTCTTCAATAGACTCGTAGGCAGACGGCAAGCAATCGTTGATGAATATTCAGGTGTTACACGCGATAGGCATTATGGTAAATCAGAATGGGGAACCCGAGAGTTCTCTTTGATTGATACAGGAGGATTTGTCAAAGAAACAGACGATCTTTTCGAAAAGGAAATCGCCAAGCAGGTTAAAATTGCTATGGAGGAGGCCACCTTGATCTTGTTTGTGTGCGATTCGAAACACGGGGTGAATGATTTAGATCGCGATGTTGCTCGAATGTTGCGTCAAAGCAATAAGCCAGTAATGATGGTCGCCAATAAGGTTGACAATCCCATGAATCATGCCGATAGTTTTGAGTTTTACGAATTGGGGTTTGACAAGATTTATCCTGTTTCTGCCATCAATGGTGGTGGTACTGGGGATTTGTTGGATGATCTCATAGCCTTATTGCCAGAGGAAGAACCAGAGGAGGAAAACGAACTTCCAAGAATTTCTGTGGTAGGCAGACCGAATGCGGGAAAGTCAAGTTTCGTGAATGCACTTTTAGGCATAGATAGAAATATAGTTACTGATATTGCCGGTACCACGAGAGACACGATTGACACGCATTACAATGCCTTCGGTTTTGAGTTTACCTTGGTAGATACTGCGGGAATCAGAAAGAAAGCCAAGGTACACGAAGACTTGGAGTTTTATTCGGTAATGCGCGCCATTAAGGCTATTGAGAGCTCAGATGTGTGCATTTTGATGATTGATGCCAAAGAAGGTGTTGGTCAGCAAGACTTAAACATATTTGGGTTGATTGAAAAGAATCGTAAAGGTGTATTGGTGCTAGTTAATAAGTGGGATTTGATCGAAAAGGAGACCAATACTTCTAAGGTTTTTGAGGATAACTTACGCCAGAAGCTCGCTCCATTTGAGGATGTTCCGATCATCTTTACTTCTGTTATTAACAAACAAAGGATTCATAAAGCATTGCAAGAGGCGTTGGATGTGTATAAACGCAGAACACAGCGATTGAAAACCAATCTGTTAAACGAAACCATGTTGCCTATCATTGAGCAAACACCACCTCCAGCAACCAAGGGCAAATACATCAAAATAAAGTATGTACAGCAGCTTCCAACACATGCGCCAACCTTTGCCTTTTATTGCAACTTGCCTCAGTACATCAAAGAGCCTTACCGTAGGTTTGTCGAGAATCAAATGAGAAAGCATTTCAATTTTAACGGTGTGCCAATTCAGATTTTCTTCCGTCAGAAATAGGGTTATAAGGATTACTAACATTCTTGTAGTCGATTCGAAGAATGTCTGAATTACTTTTGTGACGTGAAATTATCGGGAATCTTTCTAGCTATTTTTTACTTCATGAGTTCCATTGGTTATGGACTGGAAGTACATTATTGCTTGGGAGAAATTTCTGATGTCAATTACGCGTTGTTTGACACGTATTGTCCTTGTGACGAATTGGTTGAAAAACCAATCAAGGGTTGCTGTGAGGAAAAGTCCTTCTTCGTTCAGCTTGAAGAAGACCATAGCACTCCGACAGAGTTAGATGTTTCAAAAACGATCTTGCCATTGATTTCGACATTCCAGTGGAGTCCAGTTATCATTGCCGTTGATTCTAGTCCAAAAACATACTCTTTTTTAGAGCGTGGGCCGCCCAAGGCCATTGATAGAGTCATTCAATACCATGCATTAATAATTTACGGATAAGTGTTTTAGTCATTCCCTCAGATTGAATTAAAACATGTATTACTTAAATTATTCGTTATGAAATTGACATTCATTTTCCCCGCTCTATTATTTCTTTTTTTCTCGTTTTCATCCTTTGCTCAATCAAAAGTCGTTGAAGACACACTCATCGTTAAAGGCATTTGCGGCATGTGCAAGGAGCGCATTGAAGAAGCAGCCTATGGCAAAGGAGTAAAATTTGTGAGTTGGGATAAAATCACAGACCAATTGGTTTTGGCGTACAGGTCAGATAAAACCTCAATCTCAGAAATTGAAGAACGCATCGTAAAGGCTGGTCATAGTACCAATAATCGTGAAGTTTCAGAGAAAGACTACGCCAAGCTTCCTGATTGCTGCCGTTACGAAGAATTGCACGACCACTAAGTCATGAAAAGAATTATTGGTCTCCTCGGATTAGTGATCCTTGGATTGAATATGAATGCACAGCAAATGGTGAGTGGCATGGTCATTCAGGAAAGCAAAAAGGCCACGTTTACTCCTGTTGTTTTTGCGAATGTGTATTGGTTGGGCACGCAAGTGGGCACTTCCACAGATACAAATGGTTACTTCGAAATTCCTATTTCAACTTCTACTAACAAATTGGTATTCAGTTATGTGGGTTATCGCAGTGATACTGTTGTTGTGGAGCAACCTGATAAGTTGACCATCATCCTCAAGCAAGAAAAACAACTGGATGGAGTAGAGGTAATCTATCGCCAAAAATCAACGGAAATTTCCTACATGGATGTGCTCAAAACTGAGAATATTGGCGAGGAGGAGTTGTACAAAGCAGCCTGTTGTAACCTCTCTGAAAGTTTTGAAACCAATCCGTCAGTAGATGTAGTATACACGGATGCCGTTACTGGAACTAAGCAAATTCAGATGCTTGGATTGGATGGAAAATACACCCAAATCACCAGAGAAGTTATTCCTGACGTGAGGGGATTGTCTACGGTTCAGGGCTTGACCTACATTCCAGGTGTTTGGATCGAGGGAATACAGCTCAATAAGGGTGCTGGTTCTGTTGCTTCGGGTTTTGAAAGTGTGACTGGTCAGATCAATGTGGAGCTGCATAAACCAGAATCGATGGATCGATGGTTTGTAAACGGGTATGCCAATCAAGGAGGAAGAACAGAGCTTAACGTCAATCTATCGCAAAAGTTGAATGAAAAAGTTTCAACTGGATTGCTCTTGCATGGAAATATTCGCCCGTTTGAGGTGAATGGAAACGGAGACTCTTTTTTGGATTTTCCAGTTGGCGAAACGTTCAATGTTTTAAACCGATGGAAATTCAATAATCAAAAAGGCTGGGAAGGACAGTTGGGCGCTCAAGCCATCAATGAAGAGCGCAGAGGAGGTCAAGTGAGCAATGAGTTCGTCATTCCTTACCAACTGGGATGGAAGACACAGCAATACAGCGCTTGGGGTAAAACGGGATATGTCTTTCCTAATGCGAAGTACACAAGCGTTGGTTTTCAGGTGAAAGGCTTGTATCACGAAAATGAAAACTATTTTGGTAATACGGTATACAACGCCAGTCAGCAATCACTGTATGCAAATTCCATATATCAGTCGATCATCAGAACTTCAACCCATAAATACCGAGCAGGCTTGAGTGTTCAGTACGATAAGTATGACGAGCTTCTCGACTCAGCTTCGTTCAATAGAGAGGAGATAGTTCCTGGAGCATTTGTTGAATATACTTATACGTATTTTAAAAAGTTCTCGGCTGTGGTTGGTTTGAGAGCCGACTACCACAATTACTACGGATTCTTTGTCACACCTCGAGTGCATTTACGATACGAAATTCAAGAGGGCTCTGTTCTCCGCGCTTCGGGCGGGCGGGGGCAACGGACGGCCAATGTTATTGCAGAAAATATTTCATTGTTAGCCTCTTCCAGAACTTGGAATATTTCCGGTAATCCAACTATTCAAGGCTTCGGGTTACAGGCAGAGGTGGCGTGGAATGCCGGATTGAATTTTACCCAGAACTTTAGGATTAACTATAAACCCGCAACATTGAGCATTGATGCCTACCATACCGAGTTTGAGAATCAAACGGTGATCGATATGGAAGACCCAAGACAGGTAAGGGTGCACAACTTGGTAGGACGCAGCTATGCCACCAGCACCCAAGCGCAATTTGATTATGAAATAGCCAGAAGATTCGATGTGCGGTTGGCTTATCGTTGGTATGATGTGATGACCGAATACAGCGGTACACTCTTGACCAAACCATTCGTTTCAAGGCATCGGGCATTCGTCAATTTGGCTTATGAAACTAGAAACGATTGGAAATTCGATTACACGGTTCAGTGGCAGGGTGAAAAGCGAATACCTAGTACAAGTTCGAATCCTGTGGTCTATCAAGTGGCGACAAGGTCACCGGCATTGTTGTTAATGAATGCGCAAGTTTCCAAAGGTTTCAAAGAACGCTTTGACGTCTATCTGGGTATGGAAAACATAAGTAATGTGAAACAAGCCAATCCAATCCTCTCAGATCAAAATCCTTTTGGGCCAAACTTTGACAGTTCCTTGATTTGGGGCCCAGTGTTTGGAAGGATGACTTACGTAGGGTTTCGTTTAAAGTCAAAGAATCGTTAGACGCAAAGAAGGGCAGAGGGAAGGATTTTAGCCGTTAATGATTCACCAGCATTCAATCTGGCAAAGAATTCACCGTCTGTTTCTATAGGAAGGGTGCCTTTGCTCACTGTGATTTTTATTTCTGCGCTTTTGTGATAAAAAACACGCGGATCTTTGATGTAATCGCAGCGTTTTAGGGTAGATTGATACTTTAAGAAATCAATTACACTTACGCTTCCTATAAGAGTAATTCCCATCAGCCCATCATCGGCAGGCGATTGGGGGTTTAATCCAAGCCCATTTCCAGCATATGATCCATTTCCGATCGCGGCCATGAAGGTTTCTGACTGAATAGTCTCGTTGTTAAAATGGATTTCCAATTTTGATGATTTGTACTTCGCTAACCATGCCACTATTGCAGTATAATAATTGAACGCGCCTGGCATTTTAAATTTTCGCGCATTTACTGTATTGGCAATTTCAGCTCCAATACCGCAGGTTGTCATGTTGAGCACGTAGTTTTTCCTGGCATTATGCTCAAGCTCGATGAGGTCTAGCCGGTTGAATGTTTTGTTTTCACAACGTTTTATGATTTGATCCAACGGACCAGATGGGTATACTCTGGCGAAGTCATTGCCTGACCCCGAAGGAATAAAGCCTAGTGCCGGTCTAAGCTCAGGCGTGATGTTCATCAGTCCATTTACCACATGATTATTCGTGCCGTCTCCACCACAGCTGATCACCAAATCAAAACCTTCACTGGATTGGGCTAGACTTTTTGTGTGATTGGCATTCTCGGTAAGAGCGACTTCAATGTTTAATCTGCTGCTAGCGGCCAATTGTTGCAATTTAGCCTTTGCCCTTGATCGGCCATGGATAATCATCTTGATCTTCACGATTCAATCTTAATTAAAAAAGGCGCTCATTCGAGCGCCTTTTAATGTTCAGCGAACAATTTCACTTACATCATTGGATGGCAGTGGAAACTAAACGAGAGCTTATCAAATCTGGTGTTTTAGAGAAGGGTGGATGCTTAAAGTCAGACGGAGTGAATGACGATTTAGATCGACTTGCTTTTACTCCGCACGATCTTCGCACACTAGACGCAATAGAAGTCGGGGGCACGAAAGTTAAATTGGTGACTGATCATCCTTC
>Ga0181606_10001562_pt1 | contig 20040 bp, 16 predicted proteins | sample 041ome_10_FD_132994 | JGI IMG/M metagenome (GOLD analysis project Ga0181606, IMG submission 132994) | Coastal salt marsh microbial communities from the Groves Creek Marsh, Skidaway Island, Georgia - 041412US metaG (megahit assembly) | ecosystem: Environmental > Aquatic > Marine > Intertidal... | reverse complement strand
TGGCCAGTAATATCATTGATTGGCTACGACCAATCACGGGGAGGCCTCTTGCGGCAAGCGTCGCTTGCAGGCTCTCATCCATCCATAACAAGGCCTGAAAAAGGAGTAATTCAAGATGTACAGCTTTAGACTCTTTCATCAACGCGCCTCTTATGCCTTCTCCCAATAGGGCGCGCGCAACACATTTTTAAGTATTTTTGCTGAAGGACTTACAGGAAGGGGCTCGGTACGAAACTCAACGCTTCGCGGCAACTTATAGCCTGCAAGCCACTCTCGACAATGCGCAATAATGCGGTCGCTCTCCTCTACAGCACCTTTTTCAAGGCGCACAATTGCATGCACTTGTTCACCCCACTGATCCGACGGAATACCAATAGCAGCGCATTCGATCATCCCTGGATATTTCATCAGAGCGTTTTCAACCTCAGAGGAATATACATTTTCGCCGCCGCTGATGATCATATCTTTCACGCGATCACATATAAATAAAAATCCAGCTTCATCGAGATACCCTGCGTCACCAGTTCTCAACAGCCCATTACGAAACGCCTTTCTGGTCTCTTCTTCATTATCCCAGTAACCAATTGTGACACCCGGGCCTGATACACAAATCTCTCCAATTTCTCCGGATGGAAGTGGGCGCCCCTCTTGATCAGCAATCAACAGCGAGGTTCCGATGACCGGCTTTCCGGCGGAACGTATTTTGGGATGATCCCCTTGATGACACTCCGGAGGCAGTATGCTTACCGTTGGACCGCCCTCTGTTTGACCATAGACTTGAAACAAATCTGCGTTAGGAAATGTTTTCTGTGCCTGCGCCAAAGCTTTCTCAGAAATAGGTGAGCCTCCATAAGATATTTTCCGAACAGAAGACAAATCATAATCTGTCAAAGTTGGGTGGCGCCCGATCATCTCCAACATCACGACGATCAAACCCACTTTTGTAATCTTATGCGCCTGTATGGCTCCCAACATCGCATCAATATTAAACGCACCCATGAAGTGCACACCGCATCCTAGAGCGACGGCCCCAATAGCATTCAAAGCACCGGCGGCATGAAACATTGGCGCAACCACCATTAATCGATCGTTTTCCGATAATCCGAGCGCCGCGATCCACTGAAGTTCATTGGCCACGATTCCATTGTGGGAGAGCATTACACCTTTGGGCCGACCCGTCGTTCCACTCGTATAGAAAATTGCGGCAAGTTCATCGCCAGCACCTGAGGACATGTTAACGGGCGACTGCTCCAAATGATCAATATGAGGAAAAGCCTGCGCAGAACCAATCGCCTCTTCACCATCCACTAATGGGCAAAAAATCAGCTCTTCAACGGCACTTTTAGATAAATCAAGACCAGAAACCGTTTCCCACAGATCAGACTGAACAAACAAAAAGCGTACACCACAATCGGTCAAGCAATCTAAGATTTCCGGTTTAGCAAATCGAATGTTAATCGGTACAATTGTACAACCAATACGCGCCGTCGCAAAAATGAGTTCCAGAGCGCGGATGGAATTCACCATAAATATCCCAATCCGATCACCCCGCTGAGCTCCCAAGGACACCAGCTTTCCAGCCATTTGGTCGACGCGAGTCTGAAAACTTTGCCATGTTTCGCAATGACCGTCCTCAGTAACAATCGGCTGAGTACCATTTATGAGGCTGGCACGAGACAAAAGAGCGGTGAGCGAGAACATTTTGAAACTCCTTATTTAGTGCATTAGCGACTTTGCCATGACACTCACACCACACGATGGCGCAAGCCTTGGCCGGTCACCGTCGCCCGCGCATTCTCCATGGCAATCGTGAGACTGCGGGACCATGTTTGCTGGGTTAACCATGCAATATGGGGCGTGACGGTAACGGTTGGCAGACGGAATAGAGGATGATCGGAGGGCGTTGGCTCATCGGCAAAAACGTCGAGACCCGCGCCACCTAAATGGCCCGATTGCAGCGCGGCGAGCAGAGCGCCCTCGTCAACCAGGCCGCCGCGGGCCGTATTCACCAACACCGCGCCGCGCTTCATTTTCGCCAGCGCCTGCGCATTTATGCAATGCTCAGTCTCCTGGGTCAGTGGCAGATGCAAGCTGACAATGTCAGATCGCGCCAATAAGGCGTCCATGCTTACGCGTTCATACGGCACGTTTTTTTCATTCCGATTAGCGTAAATAACCGTCGCCCCCATAGCGGTTAAAATAGGGGCAAGCACTTGCGGTGTAGCTCCGAAGCCCAATAATCCGATGGTCAAACCTGTGACCTCGCGCAATGTTTCATTGATCTGTTGGTCTTGCATCCATCTACCCGAACGTAAGTTTTGATCGATCGTCGGCAATTGGCGGAGACAAGAGAGCATCAGTAACAGCGTCATTTCAGCAACGGCCTGGCTATTGGTGCCGGGCATATTACACACAGCAATCTCGTGCGCCCGCGCATAATCAAGGTCAATTGTGTTAACCCCGACACCTATTTTTTGAATGAGTTTGAGCCGGGGGGCGTGCCGAAGGATATCGGCTGTGAGCGGCTGTAAGACATGCCACACAACATCAACATCACCGAGAGCCGAGACCAGCGGTTCAAGGGGACCCTCTGGCACACACATAATTTGCGTCGTCTCATCTTCCAGCGCCATCAGCGTTTCGCGTAGCCGCGGTCCGGCATCATAGTGAAAGAGAATTTTCATTGCTATTCCATCATTGCTTAGGTTCGCACAAACTTTCCCAAGACATCGCCGCCTGCATAGTGTGCCCGCGCGCCTAGCGACTGTTCGATCCGCAACACTTCGTTCCACTTCGCCATACGCTCTGATCGAGAAAATGAACCAACCTTCAACTGCCGCATTTGCCAGCCGATGACGAAATGCACGATGCTCACATCCTCGCTCTCTCCCGACCGGGCCGACACCACAACATCCCAGCCCGCTCGCCGTGCTGCATCCGCAGCCTGCTTGGCACGAGAGACAGTTCCTGCCTGATTGGGTTTACACAATAGAGTATTGCACGCTCCAAGCGCAGCCGCCTTCTCGACGCGGTCCACATGGGTCACCAAAAGATCATCTCCGACCACTTGTGCACGATGACCGTTTTCTTGGGTGAAACGCCTGTGCCGCTCCAGATCCGTCTCATCAAAAGGATCCTCGATCATTTTAATCGGATATCGATCCAACCACCCCCTTACCGTGCCATACCACTCATCGGGTGCCAACTGGCATTTATCGCGCGCCAGATTATAAAGCCCATTTTCAAAAAATTGCGAGGCGGCCACATCAATCGACATACCCACTTGTGTATTCGGACAAAATCCGGCTCGTTCAATGACGCTCAACAGGGCTTCAATGGCTTCTTCATTGCTGCCGAAAACAGGCCAATACCCGCCCTCATCAGCCACCCCAAAGCGCAAAGATTTCTCATCGAGAAACGCACCCGCCGTATGATAAATATGCGCTGTCCATTCCATCGCTTGAGCAAAACTCTCGGCCCCGAAAGGAACAACCATAAAGTCTTGCAAATCCATTTGCCCTGCCGCATGTGCCCCGCCTCCAAAAATTTGTATTTCGGGCACGGGAAGCATCACATCAGTCTGTGTTTCACCCAGCAAATGCGACCAAAGCGGCTGATGTGCCGCCGCCGCTTGCGCCACCGCCATAGAAGTGGCGATGGTGGCATTTCCCCCTAGTCGGGCAAAGTTAGGCGTGCCATCACACTGCTCCAGCGCGCGATCAATCGCTTCTTGATCCCGCACATCGTGTCCGATCAAGGCATCGGCGATCTCGGTGCGCACGGCGTGAACGGCATCTAGAACATCATAGCCCCCAAGAAAACTTCCGCCATCGCGCCGATCAACCGCTTCACCCGATCCAGTAGAGGCTCCTGCAGGCGCAATGGCGCGCCCTGTAATCCCACTTTGTGTTGTTATACAAACCTCAATCGTCGGTCGCCCGCGACTATCCCACACCCGCAACGCAGACAAACTCTTAATCTTCATGCCAAACTCCACACATACCGTCCTGCCACAGTCGCAGCACATCATCGAGATGGGTCACACCCTCCGCCATAATAGCTGGCACCAAAATATCACGCATCCGCTGTTTCACGGCGTCATCGGTAATATACTCAACCGGAGACTTGCCATCGATCCGCGCCAACAGAAGAAGAAGCAATAGTCGCGCTGCACGACCGTGCATGTGAGCCGGGTCTTCCCAAGCAACATGCTGAAAATAGGCGTTCGTAAATTGTCGATAACTCTGAGCGAGGAGGTGGACGGCCGACGGAACCCAGATCATTTTGAGCAAAAGATGATTTAAGCAAAAACTCAGATCAAAAACGGGGTCACCATGCGTGGCGGTCTCTGCGTCGAGAAAAATTGGCCCTTTCGGCCCCTTGAGAATATTCTTCGGGCTGACATCGCCGTGAACCAGCGCCACCCGATGCTGGTTTAAATCATCGATTCTCGCCTTAACAGCTGAAGCGAGCTGAGGATGACGTGTTAATAAATGGCGCAAATAGGGATCGATACGCAACGCGTCGAATTCTGCGGAGGTTTCGAACATGGTTCGAATAGAAGGATCATCTGCGGTCTGTGCGTGAATGACCCCAAGCGCATCGCCGGTTTGCTCAGCAAAGCTCACATCAACATGACCACCAGCCAAATCGGATTTCCAGACAGGAAACTGATCCGGCGGTAAATAGGTCATCGCGAATAACCCCAAATCGGGATCATGCGCCAAAATATCGGGCACCGCTTGAGGTGAGATTTGTTGAACATACTGAAACCAGCGCACTTCGGTTTGGTTTCGCGACACGGGAGCATACCAGGGTTCGCGCGTGCGCAATTGCGGCAAAGCCGCTTTGACACAAATTTCGCGCCCTCCCGTGCTGACATACCAAATGTCAGACGAAACCCCTCCTGAGAGAGGGGTTATCAGAAGTTCCTTCTCGCCATCAAATAGCAGAGCATCTCGTAGAAATTTTTCAATATGATCGATGTGTTGATCCTTGTGGTGATCTCTGTCGTGATCCCGGGTCTCTCGAGGGGTCCCCAAATCGGGTGGACTGCGTACCAAGGCTTAGCGCTCCTGCATTTCAGCGACCGCAGCATTGACGTGTTTGAGGCTCGCAATAACAATCATACTGGCAATAGGAATTAAGATGGCAGCGCACAGCGCCATGGACTTACCCACCGCTGCGTCATTTTGAAAAATATAATCTGTGCAAGCTGCAAGTATCGTTGGGCCCAATCCAAATCCAATAAGATTTGCAGTGAGAAAAAAAAGTGCAACGACCTGACCCCTCATTTCATTGGGCGTTAGCAATTGTAGCAATCCACCAGATAGCCCCCCTTGGAAGCCTGAGAAAAATGTTGCAATGGCCAAGCATGTGAGGGCGACGGGAATACTCAATTCAAATCCGAGAGCTACGGTAAATGGCAAGGTGCCAAACATCGAATAAAGGATCACTCGGCTATAGGCATCATATTGCCCAGCAGAAAACCATCGATCGCCCCAATACCCTCCGGCCGCTAGTCCAGCACCTGCGCCCAAAGCAAGTATCAGCCCCATTGATAATCCTGCTTGAGCTGGTCCGAAGTCGAATGTTCGGATGAGATAGGTCGGCCCCCAGACATTAAGGCTGTAGACGACCATAATGAAGATCGAAACACCAACAATATGCAATACAATTGCCCGCCAACGTTGCATTATGAATGCCACCACATCTCGGATCGGAACAGACTCTGCCTCACTTATCTTTCCCTGACGCTCTGGCTCGGTAATCGTCAGTAAGAAGATTGCAGCTAACACTAGACCTGGAACGCCAACAATAAAAAAGGTCAGCTGCCAGGGCGCTACGGCCCCAATAATTGGGACGGTAACGGTATCGATTGCGGTCACATAGGCAACCACCCGTCCACCAATGAGATAGGCGAGACCGGAACCAATGGCCACGCCAAATGTATAGAGACTAAAGGCTCGGGCGAGCAGGCGTTTGGGGAAGGTATCGGAAATCATAGAATAGGCCGCCGGCGACAAACTCGCCTCGCCCACACCTACGCCCATGCGAGCCAAAAATAGCATTCCATAACTATTCGCCGCGCCGCACAATGCAGTCATAATGCTCCAAAAGGAAATGCCGATAGCAATAAGCCATTTCCGAGAGTAGCGATCCGCAATTCGAGCCAATGGAAGTCCCATGAGCGCATAAAAAATTGCAAATGCAAGGCCGGCGAGTAAGCTAAATTGTGTATCAGTTATATCAAAGGCCGCCCGAACGGGGCCAACTAAGAGCCCTAAAATCATCCGATCGATAAACGATAATGTCTGTGCAAACATAAGCAGCGTGACAACATACCATGGGTAAAAGCTCATTTGTTTCTCTGACGATGACATCCTATTCCCCCCTAAACTGACGCCACATGTTATCACTGCTCGCACAAAAGACGAGCATGTAAAATCTATTTGCCGCCTCACGATCACGGGCATAACCTAGTCGTACGGGAGGAAGATCATGACGCTGAAGATAATCGGTGCCGGCTTCGGGCGCACGGGAACTAGTTCTACGAAACGTGCGCTCGAGCATCTGGGACTAAACCCCTGCTATCATATGGTGGAGTTAATGCGAAATCAGCACCATCTCCCCCATTGGCAAGCGCTTTGCAATGGCATGGACATGAATTTGGAAGATATATTCGGCAATTATCAGGCCAGCCTTGACTGGCCGGCATGCCGATTTTGGGAAGTCACTGCGCGTGCCTATCCTCACGCCTACATTCTGTTGACGACCAGAGACCCCCAAAAATGGCATGAAAGTTTTATGGCCACGCTCTACCCCGCCATGACAAACCCTGATGCCCCTGAAAGTCCACTGCTTACCCTTGCTCGGCGAATTGTTTTAGAAGACACCTTCCATGGTCGCGCCGACGATGCAGATTATGCTATCTCGGTTTTTAGTAAACATCTCGACTATGTTCAACAGACTGCACCCAAGGATCGTCTTATTGTCTATGATGTGGTAGAGGGCTGGCCCCCTTTATGTAAAATACTAGGCTGCGATATACCCCTCGAGCCATTTCCTCATAGCAATACGCGAGAAGATTATCTGGCATCTCGCACTTCACAAAATAAGAAACATCCCAATCCATCAACAGATACGGGCGGGCATCCGACCAAACGCTAAAACTTTCCGAGGGCGGCCGTTATAAAAGAGTTACCTTGCCAGGAGTTTAGATGTCTGAAGAAAAACTTGATAGTATTCGCGCGCGCATAAAACTCTTGTCGACATGGCTCGAACAGCGCGAATACGAGAAGCAAAATCATACGATTGCCCCAACCGAGGACAATAGTTTTTTATCTTCACTGGTTGCCTCCCCCTCGCAGGACGAGGCAAAACAGGAACCGATCGCGCCCCCCAATCCAGCTACGCAAGATCTTGAAACGCGAGCTGAAGAAAAAACTGGAGACCTGAACGAAGACCTGAACGAAGACCAGAGCGAAGACCAGAGCGATGCCGCGCAAGAACGCGATGCGTCCGGAGAGCTCGAGACCCCTTCCGAGCGCTTACTCCAGCAGGATGAGAATGCGCCTCAAGAGAATATCGAAGAGAATATCGAAGAGAATATCGAGGAAGATGACGAAAGGGAAAGCGATATCGAGACAGATATTGCCAGCGAGACAGATCAGTCTGAGGCATTTTCTGAGTTAGACAATCTTCAATCGAGCGATCCTCAAGAGAACGACCCTCACGTAAGCGATGCCATTTCCATTCCACTGATCGGCGCTGTCCCCTCGGACAATAGAGAGGATGGAGCGGACGGAACCGACAGAGCAGATGAAGCGACTAAAGCGGACTAATAAGCAATTAAGTAAAACATAGAGACAAAAACATAAGAACAAAACGAAAAGCTCTTCCGGCTTTCGCTTCGGAAAAATAATCCAGCTCTAAAAGGCGCCTCAGCCGCCAACCACGCATGTGCCGCGCGGCTAGCAGCTAGGCTGACGTCAGCTTACTCCGACTGACCTTCGTTAGAGCCAGCTTCTTCTGAGGAAGCCTCTTCCGAAGTGGCATCCTCTGAAGCACCATCTGGCGAAACCGCATCATCTGACATGGTTTCTGTTGACATGGTTTCTGTGGCCGTGTCTGCCATTCCGGAATTTTGGCTATCCATATATCGATTGTAACCAAAAAAAGCGATGGCAGCGATAATGAGAATAATGATTAGACGCATCATAATATGCACCCCCTAGTGTTTAATGCACTGCTAAGATTGGTCTGATTTTACGTAATCTGTCAAACACCGAACGACTATTCGTCAGGATCTTATTGGCGTGTTTTGACAATGCCTCTGATGAAAAAGCCTCTGATGAAAAAGCCTCTGATGAAAAAGCCGCTCATGCGAGAGCGTTGCTGCATCGCGTATGTCCCGTGGTCGCGTGACGACGTTAAGCCCGAACAATAGCGCTTGCCCATATGTTTCACTTGAAATTTTCTCGGCAAAGGCGCACCATTTTGAAGCGAGTGGAATAAGGAGGGGTACCATGAGTGAAGCACTTAAAATAGACGATATTCCGTCATCCGGTTTTGATATGGCCAAGCCGGAGCTTTATGCCAATGAAGATGTCCTCGAGACTTTTAAAATTTTGCGCGCCAAAGACCCCGTGCATTTTTCAGAGAATAAACAATTCGGCCCCATGTGGCATGTGACCCGCTACCATGACTGCATTGCCGTCGACACGGATCATCAACGGTTCTCATCATCCGATCGGTTTGGGGGTATTCAAATTGATGATGAGATTGTGACCGCACCCACGGGCGAGGGCACTGTATCTTCCTTTATTACGAAAGATCAGCCACACCACGCGCCGATCCGCAAAGCCGTGCAGCCCATTGCCTCTCCTCCTGCGCTCGACAGTTTTAAAGATCAGATTTGGCAACGAACAGAACGTGTGCTCGATCAACTACCCGAAGGCGAGGCCTTCGATTGGGTCAATGCCGTCTCGATTGAGCTGACCACACAAATGCTCGCCACTTTATTGGACTTCCCGTTTGAAGATCGACATTTATTAACCCACTGGTCAGATATGACGACAGCCTCGGAAGGTTCAGACCATTTTCCAGGCAAAGAGAAACGTCTAGAGAGCCTAATGGAGTGCCTCGCCTATTTCACGCGGCTGCGCGAACAGCGCGCCAATGGTGCTCCTAATTTTGACCTCGTCTCCATGTTGGCCCGAGACGCCAATACAAAGGACATGGACGCAATGAATTTTCTTGGCAATCTTTTGCTCCTGATTGTGGGCGGGAATGACACCACACGAAACACAATGTCGGCCAGCATTCATGCGTGGAATCGCTTTCCCGATGAATTTGCGAAGTTACAGCGCGACCCCTCTTTAATCGACAATATGGTTTCTGAAGTCATACGCTGGCAAACCCCATTATCGCATATGCGGCGAACCGCTCTTGAGGATGTCGAGCTCCAGGGCAAAACCATTAAAAAAGGCGATAAGGTGGTGATGTGGTATTACTCCGGCAATAATGATGAGGAGGTCTTTGAAGACCCCCGCACTATCCGGTTTGACCGACCCAACTCGAAAAGCCATTTATCTTTTGGTTTCGGCATACATCGCTGCATGGGCCTGCGGGTCGCCGAGCTTCAGCTGCGCATTTTGTGGCAACATATTCTCGAGAAATTTGAAAAAATCGAGCTCGTGGAGCCGCCGGTTCGCCTGAAGTCAAACTTCGTGAACGGATATACCGATATGAAAGTTGTCGTGACGCGTCGTTAAGTGATCGATCTGCAGGGTGATCCACAGCAAGCTGTAACGGACATCGTTTTTTCACCTCGGCTTTGTGTGACCCCGAAGGTTAAACAAGAATTGCCGCGCTCTTTCTATAAAAAGGGTCCTTATCGGAGACAGGGCATATTCACCCACGGTAAAATTGCTGTTGAACAGGCGCTCGATTATCTTATTAGGGGAAGAGCTCTTAGGGTGGCTTTGCCCAAATGGGAAAGGAGTAAAGGGTAATGAACGAAACAGTGGCGCCGCCTTTAACACGATCCGATCTAGAGCAAACTGCTTCTAGACTGGCCCCATTTATTATTCGCACCCCAACTTTAAAACAGTCGATCGCGCCTCTATCGACCTTCTATCCGGATACCGAATTTTACTTCAAATATGAACTCTTTCAGCTTGCTGGAACATTTAAGTCGCGTGGCGTCTTAAACAACCTGCTGGGCCAAAACGAAAAGCCAAAAGGTGTTACCGCAGCGAGTGCAGGTAACCATGCGATTGCTGTCGCTATCGTTGCTCGCCAGCTTGGGCTGAAGGCGCATGTTGCGATGCAGCAAAGTGCCAATCCTTTGCGGGTGAATTTAACCCGCGAGGCGGGGGCGACGATTGATATTATGCCGACTGGCAAGGAAACATTTGCTCGAGCGGAGCAAATTTCTGCTGAAAAAGGATATCAGTTTGTTCATCCCTTTGACGGTCCGGCGGTTACTCAGGCTGCCGCTGGGATTACCCAGGAGATCTTTGAGGATGTCGGCCCTCTCGATGCTCTATTTGTCGCGGTGGGTGGCGGCGGACTGTCGGGGGGCGTGAGTGCAGGCGCAGCATTGCTTGCTCCAGATTGTGCCGTCTATGGCGTTGAGCCGAATGGCGCACCGTCAATGCACAAAAGTTTTGCCGCAGGCCACGCAGTCACGCTCGAGACGGTATCAACTGTCGCTGATAGTTTGGGGCCGCCAATGACGACGCCCTATTGCTATGAGGTCAATCGGGCGAATTTGTTCGCTTTGATGAGCGTAACAGATCGCGAAATTTGTCATGCCATGCGCATAATGTGTGACACCATGCATTTGGCCGTTGAACCCGCAGCGGCAACCTCGCTTGCGGGGTTGATGGCGCATGCCTCGGAGCTTGCCCCAATATTAGAGGGGAAAAAAGTTGGCGTAATTATTTGTGGAAGCAATATCGACTACCCCTCATTTAGAGCGCTTGTTGATTCTGATTGCGCGGTTTCGGGATAAGTCTGGTTTCACACATGGAAACTGTAGAGCCCTCGCCAACCACGAAAGCGGCGATATGCTCTCTAAGCGCAGGCGTGCACGGTATATGGGGTAGAGGCATATATTTGGGCTTTATTGAACAGACCAATTTACCCACCCGAGAAAAGACGATCAGAGCCGTCACTTGGGACATTTTCACTATTATGTTGCTGGTTAGCGGTTGCTCTTTGGGCTTTGTCGCCTTTAACACCCATGCCAAATGGACGATGTATTGGTTTCTCCAACACAAACTGAACACACAAATTTATTAACGATAATGTTTTGACGATTGCTTCTAACCAGGAGCCTTCTGATCGATTTGTTTATGACGTTTTCTGGAAACGACGATAATGATGATCGCAGTTACATACATTGAGAACAGATAAATAATCGCCGGGATGGACATTCGCGGCTCTTGAAGCATACCAAGCGCTATGACAATTCCTAACACATAGTTCTGAAAGCCAACTTCAATACCGATCGTGCTGATAGTCCTAGACGCGAAGCCAAAAGAGCGAGCCGCCAGCAAGCCAAGTGTCACCATTATTAAATTCAACAAAAAAACCGGCGCTAGAGCCTCTCGAAGAAGATCGCCAAGTATCGGCCAAATTTCTCTTAACGTCATAAACATCACGCTCAGAAGAGCTAGAAATGACAACGGAGTGAGTATTTTTTCCAGCAGCTCGGCCAATGACGGGAAATAATGCCTGATCAACATTCCAAAAATCACCGGCAACCCTGTGAGTAAAAATATATTCCATATCGTCGATAAAATCGGAAGCGAAACTCCCTGAGCATCTAACTCAAAAAAGGACAAGGAAAAATCTAAAATGAGGGGAATTGTAAACACCGTAATCAGCCCAGTGACTGCGGTAAGCGTAATCGATAAGGCAAGTTCACCGCGCGCCAGATAGGTCATAAAATTAGATGTCGCCGCCCCGGGACAGCTTGCAATGATCATTAGGCCGACAGCAATATCTGCTCGTAAATCGAACACAAGGCATAATATGAATCCCACCAAAGGCAGGAGTAATAGCTGACCACCCAAGCCAACAAAAATCGGCCCAGGGCGTTTAATCACGTAGGAAAAGTTTGAGACACTGAGGGTTAGACCCATGCTGACCATGATGACCACTAAAGCGAATTTAGAAAATTCGCCCACGGGTACGCCCCACATATTGAACGTCAAAACATTTATACTATCCAAAGTAGAACCGCCATGAGTGAAAGGTCGCAAGGATGGCGCTAAACGACCTCATTTCGCAGAACACCAATTCCCTCAACCTCCAATTCGATTACGTCTCCCACCTCGAGAAAGCGACCTATTTCAAGTCCGCAACCGCTGCCCACCGTGCCAGACCCAATAAACTCTCCTGGTACCAGTGTCTCAGAAACAGACATATAAGCAATCACACTTTCAAAGGAACGGGATATGGAGCTTGTATTACCGCGGCTCACTTCTTCTCCATTGATTCTTGCAATCATATTACAGTTATATGGGTCTATACTGTCCGCCGTGACAATGCATGGACCGATAATATTGCCCGTATCAAAGTCCTTCCCTTTAGCCGGGCCAAGCTGACCTTGCATTTCTTTGGATTGAACGTCTCTAGCACTTACATCATTAAAGATAGCGTAACCGAAGATAGCTTGCTCCGCGTCTTGTTCAGATATGTCCTTAACACGCCGCTTCAAAAAACAACCAAATTCCAGTTCAAAATCGAGCAGAGAAGTATATGAAGGCTTTATGATTTGCTCATCGTGGCCAATCACTGAAAACCTGTTTGCCTTGTAATATAGAGGAATATCGTACCAAATATCCGGAATTTGATAGAGACCTTTAGCCTCGAATTCCTTGAGCGCCGTCTCAGGATCGGACTCCATTTTTGCTCGTGTTTCACGAAGGCCGCGGTAAGAATTCTGCAAGTGCTCTTCGAAAAGAAGACAATCGCGGATTTGTGGGGGTTGAGGGATGGGGGATTTAAACCGGACGGCAGAAGGGTCGGCAAGCGCCGCCTCGGGAATATTACCGGATTTATACCGATCCAGTATTTGATTTGCCACATCAAGGGTTAGGTCAGCATTCTCGATGAACCGAAGCATGTCACCGAATGGCGACAGGTCACCCCCATGGTCCAGTAGCTCCAGTGATTTCCTTAAATCGACAAATTGAACGGGAGTTCCAGAGGGACTGTCGATCTGAATTCCAATCCACTCCAGAGCACTGTTGGCATGAGTCAGAGTTACAAGTTTCATCGATTCCTCTTTTTCAATCTTTCAATAAAAACCAAGTTCAAAACACACTCATGACAAGACGACTGATTTGAAGAGTATTGCGGTTAATAATGCCCTTTTTCGAGAGGCCAAATAGGGCAAACCTGTACAATCTCTAATTTTCATTAGTCGATGATAGCAACCGCTCGCGTCCACCCCGCCGAAGCGCCCCTAATTTTGAATGGAAAACATGAAATGGTATATCCCTTATCAGGAAGACTTTCGAGGTTGTGCAGTTTCTCCAGATGGCAATAACCGATCTCTAAACCCGCCTTATGACCTTCCCAGATTAGATCAACATTTTGCGTCTCTGTGAACTTTTCGGAAGTCTTATCAAAGGGCGCATCCCAGCTCCAAGCATCTGTGCCCGTCAAACGAACACCACGCTCCAATAAATACAAGGTGGCTTCTTTGCCAAATCCGCACCCTGCAGAAACATAGTCATTATGTCCGTAACGTGACCCAGCACGAGTGTTCATGAGCACGATATCTAGCGGCGATATTTCATGATCAATACGCTCTAGCTCGCGCTTCACGTCGTCTGCAGTGACCACATAGCCGTCTTCTTTGTCTCTAAAGTCCAACTTAATTCCTGGGCGGAAGCACCAATCCAGAGGAACCTCATCTATGGTAATCGCTCGTTCGCCTTTATTCATCGTCGACGCGTAATGATAAGGTGCATCGAGATGCGTGCCATTATGCGTAATCAAATTAACACGTTCGATCGCCCAGGCCTCGCCCTCGGGCATATCCTCCGGCGCGATACCAGGGAAAAAATTCACAAGGTCATCTATCGTATCAGTATGACTTATATATTCAATTTTAGGCCGATAGGGCTCCGGATCTGAAATGACATCATTCTCTAAATATATTGAGAGATCTATAAACTTTCGGTTAGACATTTTTTCCCCTAAGCGCTCAGATTAAATCCACGATAGTTATCGGAAGCTAGCTCGCGAGTATAATCTTTGTACGCAGGGAAGCCGCCCAAATAAAGCTGCATCACTTGAGCCTTACCATCAACGTTTGCGCCGATATACCAATTGTTAGATCCCCAAAAAAGAGTAGGCTCTGCCACCTCGGCCATATGGCGCGTCCAATAATCGTCACCAGATTTGTCTGACTCAATTGTTGGTTTGCCTTGATTATTTGCGTGGTCGATCAGATCCGCAATCCATTCGCCTTGATATTCAACATTAAGAACGGGGTTGAAGAAACCTGTACAACTTCCTGGACCATTCACAAAAAACATATTTGGAAAACCATTAGTCATCAGGCCTGCGTTTGTTGTGGGACCGTCTCTCCAATCCTCTAACAATGTCCGTCCAGCACGTCCACGAATGTCCATATTCACAATGGCGCCGGTTATAGCGTCAAAGCCAGTGGCAACAATGATCATATCGAGATCGTATACTGCTCCCGCGGTTTTAATTCCATCGGCAACAAACCTCTCAATCGGATCTTCTTTAATATCTACGATGTGAACCGAGTCTTTATTGTAGGTCTCATAATAGTTTGTATCGGCACATAATCGCTTTGTAAGAATGGGATAACCCCGAGGGATAAGTTTCTCAGCCTTCTTAGGATCTTTAATTTTTGCTCTAATTTTTTCGCGGAAAAAGTCCGCCAACTTCTCGTTTAGCTCTTTATTTGTGAGCAAATCGTAAAATGATGTGTAGAAACTTAACCCGCCAGACGCCCACCTGAACTCAAATTCTTCCCTAATCTGATCATCTGTCATGTCCGCTCCCGCATTCGGGTTTGGAATCATGGGTTGAAAATTTACGGACACATACCCGCCAAATGAATTTTTTTGAATTTCTCTCCACTCAGGATACATGTTTTTCACTCGGGCTTCATATTCAGGATCTAAGGGCCCATTATTTCTAGGCGCACTGAAATTCGGCGTCCTTTGGAAAACATAAAGCTCCTCAGCCGTCTCAGCTATTATCGGGATGGCTTGAACCGCAGTTGACCCTGTGCCAATTATGCCGACACGTTTTCCCTCAAAGCTCTGCTTTTCATGAGGCCAATTATAGGTCTCTAGAACCGCCCCTTTAAATTCGTCCCTGCCCTCAAACGCAACTTTCTTCGGTGACGACAGCAAACCGGTTGCCATTACACAATAGCGGGCAACAATCACTTCACCTGAACTGAGTTTAAGCATCCATTTCTGGTCATCTTCCAGCCATTGGATAAAGTCCACATGAACCTCGAACTCTATATCTCTGTTAAGATCAAATTTATCGGCCACGTGCTCCAAATAGGCTTCCAGCTCAGGTTGAGAGGCATATCGCTCTTTCCACTTCCACTCCTGTTGAAGCTCGTTGGAAAAGCTATATGAGTACTCGAGGCTTTCGATATCACTTCCAGCTCCTGGATAACGGTTCCAATACCAAGTGCCGCCTACTCCTTTGCCTTTTTCAAAGGCTTTAACCGTCAAGCCTCTGTTGCGCATGCAAAGGATCATATACAGGCCCGAAAAGCCCGCTCCCACTATTGCCACATCAAGTTCGCGATCAAATTTAGCTGTCATTTTTTACCCCCCAAGAAGCACAATTTACCTATTCACCAAAATTCCCTGGCATTCCTCGTAACGCCGCATTGGTAAATGAAATCAATTTCTCAACCATACAATCAAGATCACTGGATAACGCTTCGCCGTAGGATAGGCGATCAATCCGTCCTGTCTTGGCAATCGCATTCGTCAGGCTCCCAAGGAAAAAACTAAAAGCCCAACATACATCGCTGCGAGTTAAATGATTATTCGTTTGCCATAGAGCGTCTATGTACTCTTCGGCCACTGGATCATAGTGGCTTTTAAAAACTAGGTCCTGCCACCGTCTAGAATTCGAAACCAAGGCGATTAGGCGCCGATAATTCTCCAGCTCTATTCTTTCGGAAATATCTTGGCCAATAAGTGGCATAACGAAATTATGCAAAATTTGGCTGTTAACTTGTTCCGGTGGAGCACTCATATCGACCGACGTCAGTTTAAGCATGCGTTCACCGCTCATTTCAGCGACGCGGCGGATCAGCACCTCCTCAAAAAGCTTATCCTTGGATCCAAAATAATAGTTAACCAAGGATAAATCGACATTGGCAGCAGCCGTGATCTTACGAATAGAAACCCCGTCTATTCCATGCTCCGAAAACAACGCTTCGGCAACATCCAGAATAATTCGGCGTTTATCCTTTTTTTCCTTTGTTTTTTTGAGTTTTTCGTCCACTAGCTTGCTCATTTTAAGATCGCGAAAAACGAGTCAAATCGACGGTTAACGCTTTTATTTAAGTCATGGATACGTGCCTGGCTTACGCCAGGCACGTATTACTGTTCTAGAACTTACGAGACACATTAAGTCCATATGCACGGCCATATGAGTCGTGAATGAAAGAACCACCAAACTCTGGCGCCGGAATAATCTCTTCGAGATATTCCTCATTGGTCACATTTTTACCCCAGAGGTTAAGTGTCCAAACACCATTTGATATCACAAAATTGATATTAGCGATGGCGTATGGGTCACGTTTTTGACGTGAGAACTCGCCGTTACCATAACCAAATGCAGTGAAGAAGTTAGGTAAGGTTTCATCTTGAACCGGAGAGAACCATGTTTCCCCTGCATACATAACATCAAGGCGCGACGTAAGTTCCCACTCGGCCGAAACTTGATTGATATATTGCACACCCAAATTCCCTGTCTCTTCCGGAATATAGGGAAGGTTGTTTCCGACCGTGTAAGGACGTGTCGAATATGCAGTGATCTCAGTATCAGTAATGCCATAGCCGCCAAAAATGGTCAGCTCCTCGGATGCCCGCCACTTGAAATCAATTTCCGCGCCGCGAATTTCAGCTTCGTCAATATTGGTAACAACTCGCAAAGATCCAAATGGACCGGCAAAGAAACTAAAGTCTTGCATATCTTCCGTGTCAGTAACGTACACGGCACCATTAATTGCCAAGGCATTATCCAAGAGGCGAGACTTGAAGCCCAGTTCAAATGCTTTGGATATTTCTTTATCGAAACTATCTTTCAAGCCATTCAAGTTGAGCGTGCCATCGGCCAGAGCCAAGTTTCCAAAAAACTCTTGCAGTGTAGCTGTCGTGCCTTGGGAGTTAAAACCACCGCTCCGGAAACCTACGCCATACGACGCATAATAGGTCAGATCCTCGCTCGCACTGTACTTAATCGACAATTTGGGCTGAACCTGATCGAAGGTTTCCTCACGACTTGGGATAAACTCAGCAGTAGGATTGGCGTTGTAGTATGGGTTTATATAATAATTACAAGGTGTTGTTGAGCAAACAGGATTGCCAAAAGCGCCAAAACCGGGAGTCTGAGGATTCAGTTTTGGTACGTTATTGTTCACTTCCCGCTTTTCTTCGTCGTAACGAATAGCCAACCCGACCTCAAGTGCTTGGGTTACATCATACTCGACATTGCCAAAAAATGCAGTCACCTCACTCAACAAATCGTCATCATATAAGAGGTCTGTTGGGTTTGGGCCTGATGTTGGATTAAACCCTGCAGGATTTGCACCCAAGCCTAAGTCACCACTATAGGCCACAACGAGATGGCGCTCGACGTCGAGATAGTTAAAGCCTGCCATCCAACGCAGTCTCTGATCTTGGTTTGAAGACAGCCTGGCTTCGAATGTAATATCTTCTTGGTCACGCTGCTGGTATTGCCAACCGCCGCAAGCAATCGGGGGATAGGGAGGCAAGAACGATGCACCGATATTCCCAGGAACATAATAAAACGGAGCAGGAACCGGACGGGAACCAGTGGTCGCAGCTTCATTATACTCTGCTAGACAAACGTCATTCGCACTGTAGATGCCGAAATTATTACTTGTTCCTGCACCAAGGAAAAAGTTATCCGCTTTATTGTAGGCCAGATAGGTAGTGAACTCACCTATGTCGAGGTCAAAAACACCTCTGACCGAGATGTTGGTGGACTCTTGCAAATTAGTCGGATCATTTCTGTTGATATAGACAAACTTATGGTTATTTGGGTCAGCCCAGAACAAATCCCCAAAACCGGCCGCGGCAGCGTCTTTAAAAGCGAGAGACGCATTAAATGCAAGACTACCGGCATCAACTTCTGAATAACGAGCCTTCACGTCAATCATTGAGCTATCAGTGGGCTCCAGTATCACACGACCCACTAAACCAAAATCTTTGAAATCGGTCTCGCAGCCATCGCAGTCAAGATAGGAATTATATGCGTAGCCATCCTCTTCGGAGAAGTGATAACGCAAGCTCGCACGGACCTTATCATTGATTGGCCCGCCAACGCCAACAGCGCCCCTAACCTTGTTATAACTACCGACACCAAACTCTACAGAGGCTTCAAATTCTTCAGGTGGCAATTTTGTAGTCAAAACAATCGCACCCGCAAGAGCATTACGACCATAGATAGCGCCTTGAGGCCCCTTTAGAACCTCAATTTGTCGCATATTGTCCATTTCCTGATTGAGGGCATTTGGGTTTGTTACCAAGACGCCATCAATGACCAATGCAACACTACTCTCTGTATCGCGACCCGAGTTAATACCTCGAATATTGACCTGCATGTCGCCAACCTCAAGAGTTTGAACTTGAGACAAACCAGGGGTCATCATGATAAAATCTTTGGGCCGATCAATCGCGGCGTTTTCAATCTCCTCGGAGGAGAAAGCAACAACCGTTGCCGGCACTTCCATCATGCTCTCAGATTGCTGACGAGCCGTCACAATAACTTCGTCGATTGCCTGAGAAAATGCAGGCAACGAGATCGCCGTCATTAAGCAGGCACCAAATAGAGCCTTCGTAATTCGCTCGCCTGGTTGATGCGAGCCTATTGTTCCTAAAAATTTGTTGGATTTCATTTTACCCTCCCAACGCACTAACGCTCACAAACTATAGAGGCACGTTACGGTATGTCAACGAACGTTCAATTAATTTTGGGCAGTATTACTTTTAAAGTTCAAACTGTGGCATTTTGAACACATCCTTGCGCTTTTGCTCAACGAGAACCCCGCCTCGCACGGTCCGAGGCACGACACAAGCGATTAGTAAGGGCTACGTCACTTTCAGCTGCAGCTGATCTAATCTTTAATTTAGCAAAATTGTCTGACAATGATAGCAAAATTCAAGATCATATGAGGATGAGGGTCTAACGTTTTATGCCAGTCGCTATTGATTACTTTTGGCGCAGCCCTTCCGTAATTTTGTTTCTCGACATCTGCTTAGATTTAAGGCCTAGACCCCGAAACGCGGCACCCAGGTTTCTTTGAAGACGTTCTCGATGGCGTGAATTTAGCTAACGGGTTTGTGAGAATCTCGGCGGACGGGAGCATTAGCCTTGAGGGACACGCCGCAGAACACCGTCAACGCATCATACTGCAGCAATCATACGTCCCTGAGTTAACCTGCGAGTACCATGGTCTTTGGGGGCAATTATGGGAAGGGTGTTTTGGTAAAAGTCACGGAAAATTATCCTCCCTCATATTACAAATATGGGGAGCAGCGATTTGCGGAATGGGTACACGCCTTTTAGCGCCACAGGCATTCATTTTCTACGGAAAATCAGCAGCTAATGGCAAATCCGTAATGTTATCCGTTCTGCGCGAAATATTACCATCGAACGCTGTATGCAGTATAACGCCAGCTGATCTAGATAATGAGCAATATTTGGCCAAGCTCATTGCCAAAAATGCAAACCTATCTGACGAAATGTCCAGCA
>Ga0181606_10001558_pt1 | contig 20061 bp, 32 predicted proteins | sample 041ome_10_FD_132994 | JGI IMG/M metagenome (GOLD analysis project Ga0181606, IMG submission 132994) | Coastal salt marsh microbial communities from the Groves Creek Marsh, Skidaway Island, Georgia - 041412US metaG (megahit assembly) | ecosystem: Environmental > Aquatic > Marine > Intertidal... | reverse complement strand
TGGCGACAATGTTGAGATGGAAGTTGAGTTGATTGTGCCGATTGCGATGGAGGAGAAACTCCGTTTTGCGATCCGTGAAGGCGGTCGTACCGTCGGCGCCGGCGTCGTCTCATCAATTATTGCATAAGATTGTGTTAACTCGGGATTGAGATTAAGACCATGGTACAAAGCCAAAACATACGTATCCGCCTAAAAGCCTTTGATCATCGTGTGCTCGATAATTCGGCACGGGAGATCTTGAATACGGCGAAACGGACAGGTGCCGCGGTCCGCGGTCCGATCCCGCTCCCAACACATATTGAAAAATATACAGTGTTGCGGGGTCCGCATATTGACAAGAAAAGTCGCGATCAGTTCGAAATTAGAACGCATAAGCGCATGCTCGATATTGTTGACCCAACGCCACAGACTGTTGATGCCCTGATGAAGCTGGACCTGCCTGCGGGTGTTGATGTCCAAATTAAGCTTTAAGGGGTGAGGAGAGTATCGATGCGATCGGGACTAATCTTACAGAAACTAGGGATGACGCGCGTCTTCACGGAAGACGGGACGCATATCCCTGTGACTGTGTTGAAATTGGATAACTGCCAAGTTGTTGCACAGCGCACCGTCGAGCGCGACGGTTATACAGCGGTGCAGCTTGGCTCTGGTTTGGCTAAAGTTAAGCGGACAAGCCGCGCGATGCGCGGGCATTTCGCGAAGGCCCATGTCGAGCCAAAGCGCCGTTTGGCTGAGTTTCGGGTATCGCCCGATAATATGATCGATGTCGGTGCTGAGTTGATGGCCGATCATTTCATCGAAGGCCAGCGCGTGGATGCAACGGGTGTTAGCATTGGTAAAGGGTTTGCCGGTGCGATGAAGCGCCACAATTTTGGTGGTTTGCGGGCCTCACACGGTGTCTCGATTTCTCACCGTGCACATGGCTCGACGGGCCAGTGCCAAGACCCAGGCAAGGTGTTCAAGGGCAAAAAAATGGCCGGTCATATGGGGGATGTGCGTGTAACGATGCAGAACCTGACCGTCGTCAAAACCGATATTGAGCGTGGTTTAATTTTGGTCAAGGGTGCAGTGCCCGGATCAAAAGGAGGCTGGGTCTTATTGCGTGACGCCATGAAGAAGCCTGCGCCAGATGGTTTGCCAATGCCGGCATCTATTCGTTCTGCTGCGAATGACGCGGCTCCCGTTGCCGAGGACGTGGCAGCCGAGGATGTGGCTGATCAAGTTGTCGCTGATGATGCTGTGATCGAAGAGCATGGTGATGCAACGTCGGAAGCCTCAGGGGCTGACGCTGCAGCTGTAGCAAATGAGAAGGATGCCGAGTAATGAAGGCGGATGTTATTACGCTTGATGCGAAAGCCAGCGGATCTGTCGATCTGAACGACGCGGTCTTTGGTCTTGAGCCACGCGCCGATATTCTGCAGCGCATGGTTACCTATCAATTGTCGCGTCGCCAAGCAGGCACGCATAAAACAAAAACCCGCAGTGAAGTCACGGGCACCACGAAGAAATTTGGCCGTCAAAAAGGTGGGGGTGGCGCGCGGCACGGTAACCGCAAGTCCAACATCTTTATTGGTGGTGGTCGTGCCCATGGTCCGGTTGTACGCAGTCATGCGACTGATTTGCCCAAAAAAGTTCGGGCCCTTGCCCTGCGCCATGCGCTGTCGGCAAAAGCCCGTGCTGAGCAATTGATTGTGTTGGAAGACACAAACACAGCGTCTGGTAAAACCGCTGAATTGCGTGGTGCGTTTGGTAAAATGGGTATTTCTAACGCCCTAATTATCGACGGTGAGACCGTGAATGATAATTTCGCTCGCGCGGCACGAAACATTGAGAAAATCGATGTGTTGCCAGTTCAAGGCATCAATGTCTTCGATATTTTACGGCGCGACACCTTGGTTTTGACGAAAGCCGCCTTGGCCCGTTTAGAGGAGCGCTTAGCATGAGTAAGATGACACATTACGATGTTATTCGTGCCCCATTGATCACAGAGAAGTCGACTTTGGCGTCCGAGCATAATCAAGTTGTTTTTCAGGTTGCGATTAATGCGACGAAGCCATCCATCAAAGCCGCTGTTGAGGCGCTGTTTGATGTCAAGGTCAAGGCTGTGAACACAAGCATTCGTAAAGGCAAAGTGAAGCGTTTTCGCGGTATTGCTGGCAAACAAAACGACGTCAAACGAGCCATTGTGACACTCGAAGATGGTCACAATATTGACGTGACAACAGGCCTATAAGAGGGACGGAGAGTTATTATGGCACTTAAAAGCTACAAACCGACCTCACCTGGACAGCGCGGTCTGATTATTGTTGATCGCAGCGGTCTTCATAAAGGTAAGCCGGTAAAACAGTTGACGGAAGGCCTGACCAAGTCAGGCGGTCGCAATAATGCAGGACGTATTACGGCACGGCGTCGGGGCGGTGGCCACAAACGGACCTACCGGATTGTTGATTTTAAACGTCGCAAGTTTGATATCGCGGCGACGGTCGAGCGTTTGGAATATGATCCTAACCGCTCTGCCTTTATCGCGCTTGTTAAATATGATGATGGCGAATTGAGCTACGTGCTTGCGCCGCAACGTTTAGGTGTTGGCGATAAAATTATCTCTGGCAACAAGGTTGACGTGAAGCCGGGTAATGCGATGCCGCTAAAAAGCATACCGGTTGGCACCATTATTCATAATGTCGAGTTGAAAGCCGGCAAAGGCGGACAAATTGCACGCTCTGCTGGAACCTTCGCCCAATTGGTGGGTCGCGATCAATCTTATGCGATTTTGCGTCTGACCTCGGGTGAGCAACGGCTTGTGCATGGTGAGTGCATGGCAACGGTCGGCGCGGTGTCGAACCCTGACCAGAGCAATATTAATCTTGCGAAGGCCGGTCGCTCGCGCTGGTTGGGCAAACGCCCCTCCGTTCGCGGTGTTGCGATGAACCCGATCGATCACCCACATGGTGGTGGTGAAGGCCGGACCTCGGGCGGACGTCATCCTGTGACGCCTTGGGGTAAACCGACCAAAGGGCGGAAGACCCGCAGTAATAAAGCAACCGATAAATTCATTCTGCGTAGCCGCCATTTGCGGAAGAAACGCTAGGGAGCGCATATTATGTCACGTTCTGTTTGGAAAGGTCCTTTTGTCGATGGCTATCTGCTTAAGAAAGCAGCGGCTGTTCGTGAATCAGGGCGGACCAATGAAGTAATCAAAACATGGAGCCGTCGCTCGACAATCTTGCCGCAATTTGTAGGTCTGATTTTTGGTGTTCACAACGGACAAAAGCATATTCCGGTTTCAGTGTCGGAAGACATGGTGGGGCATAAGTTTGGCGAGTTCGCGCCCTCACGGACCTATTACGGCCATGCGGCTGACAAGAAAGCGAAGAGGAAGTAACGATGGGTAAAACATCGACACCACGTAAGCTTGCTGATACCGAAGCGCGCGCCGTTGGTCGGATGATCCGCACCAGCCCGCAAAAACTGAATTTGGTTGCTCAATTGATCCGCGGCAAGAAAGCCGAGCGTGCGTTGGCCGACTTATCGTTCTCGCGTCGCCGGGTGGCTTTACAAGTGAAGAAGGTGCTGGAAAGCGCGATTGCCAATGCCGAGAATAATCATGATTTGGATGTTGATAGTCTGGTCGTGAGCGAAGCCTATGTAGGAAAAAATTTGGTTATGAAGCGCTTTCGTGCCCGCGCCAAAGGTCGTGCGTCGCGGATCTTGAAGCCGTTCAGCCAATTGACGATCGTCGTTCGCGAAGTCGAGGAGAAAGCGTAATGGGGCAGAAGGTTAATCCGATTGGAATGCGCCTCGGCGTAAACCGCACTTGGGAATCGCGCTGGTATGCGCGCAAGGGCGACTATGCAGGTCTGTTGCATGAAGATCTGAAAATTCGCGATATGCTGATGAAGCGTTTGCGCCAGGCCGGTATTTCGCGTGTGGTGATCGAACGTCCGCACCGCAAATGCCACGTGACCATTCATTCGGCGCGTCCAGGTGTGATTATCGGCAAAAAAGGTGCCGACATCGAAAAGCTGCGTCGCGAAATTGGTAAATATACTGAGAGCGAAGTTCTGTTGAACATTGTTGAAGTACGTAAGCCTGAGATTGATGCACAATTGGTCGCGGAGAGCGTGGCGCAACAACTTGAACGCCGCGTCGGTTTCCGTCGCGCGATGAAGCGGGCGGTACAGTCGGCGATGCGTTTGGGTGCCGGTGGTATTCGGATTAATTGTGCCGGTCGTTTGGGCGGTGCCGAGATTGCGCGGACTGAATGGTATCGCGAAGGCCGCGTACCGCTTCATACATTGCGCGCCGATATTGATTATGGCGTTGCCGAGGCCATGACTGCTTATGGTATTTGTGGCGTTAAGATTTGGATTTTCAAAGGTGAGATTATGGAGCACGACCCAAGTGCTCGTGATCAGCGTGAAAGTGCGGCGGGTGCTTCCTCATCCAACCGTGCGCCGCGCCCAGCCGCAGGGAATTAAGAGATGTTACAGCCGAAACGTACAAAATTTCGTAAAGCCCATAAGGGGCGGATTAAGGGCAATGCCAAAGGCGGCACGTCCCTCAATTTCGGTTCTTTTGGTTTGAAAGCGACCACGCCAGAGCGTGTGACAGCGCGTCAAATTGAGGCCGCGCGTCGGGTGATTACACGTCACATGAAACGGGCGGGTCGCGTCTGGATCCGCATTTTTCCTGATGTACCGGTATCGAAAAAGCCGACTGAGGTTCGGATGGGTAAGGGTAAGGGCTCGCCAGAATATTGGGCATGCCGGGTGAAGCCGGGACGCATCATGTTTGAAGTAGACGGCGTTCCCGCAGAAGTTGCAACCCAGGCGCTGAGCTTGGCGGCTGCAAAACTGCCCGTACAGACCCGTATTGTATCGCGACCCGGCGAGCAGGCGTAAGGAGCGAGACGATGGATTTGAATGAGATCAAGGCCATGACCCCGGATCAGCGCTCGGATGAGCTGATCAAGCTGAAAAAAGAGCAATTGAACCTGCGCTTCCAAAAAGCTTCGGGACAATTAGAAAATACGTCACGTGTTCGCACGGTACGCCGGCTGATCGCCCAAATTAAGACAGTTCAGCGCGCTAGTGCTGGGCAGGCCTAAGGAAAAGGAAACGCATTATGCCGAAGCGGATATTGCAAGGAACAGTCGTCAGCGACAAGGGTGACAAAACGGTCGTGGTAAATGTCGAGCGTCGTTTTACGGACCCGGTGATGAAGAAAACAGTACGGAGCCGCAAGCGCTATCACGCGCATGATGCGGATAATAAGTACAAAATTGGTGACACGGTTTTGATTGAAGAGTGCCGGCCACTCTCCAAGCTTAAAACTTGGGTTGTGATCGAGCAGTAGGTAGCAGGTTTTTCGGAACCGTAGATAAAAGGAATTGGGTCATGATACAGATGCAAACCAATCTGGATGTAGCCGATAATTCGGGTGCGCGACGGGTGCAGTGCATCAAAGTCCTGGGCGGCTCAAAGCGCAAAACCGCAGGTATCGGTGATATCATTGTGGTGAGTGTGAAAGAGGCCATCCCGCGGGGACGCGTGAAAAAGGGTGACGTGATGAAAGCCGTCATCGTGCGCACCGCTAAAGAAGTGCGTCGGCCGGATGGCTCAGCCATTCGGTTTGATCGGAACGCTGCGGTGTTGATCAATAATTCCGGAGAGCCAATCGGTACCCGGATTTTTGGTCCGGTGACACGCGAATTACGTGGGAAAAATCACATGAAAATCATTTCCCTCGCGCCGGAGGTGTTGTAATGGCTACCAAGCTGAAAATTAAAAAAGGGGACCGCGTGGTCGTTCTTGCCGGTCGTGACAAGGGCAAAACAGGCCAAGTTTTGCGCGTATTCCCGTCGGAAAACCGAGCACTCGTGCAAGGCGTGAATGTGATTAAACGCCACCAGCGGCAAACGGCGCAAACCGAAGGTGGTATCATCTCTCGCGAGAGTAAAATCCACATTTCGAATATTGCCCTTGCCGATCCAAAAGATGGCAAGCCAACGCGGGTGGCAATGCGAGTAAATGATGATGGCAGCAAGTCGCGGGTTGCCAAGCGGTCGGGGGAAGTGATCAATGGCTGATACGCAAAATTATGTACCACGCCTGAAGAGCGCTTATGACTCTGCTATTCGCGCGGAGCTCATTGAGAAGTTCGGGCTGAAAAACCCAATGACAGTGCCAGCCTTAGATAAGGTTGTGATCAATATTGGTGCCGGCGAAACAACCCAGGACACCAAAAAGATCAACTCAGCGCTTGAGGCTGTTGAGCTGATTACGGGTCAAAAGCCGGTGATTACGCGCGCCCGTGTGTCGAATGCGAGCTTTAAGATTCGGGAGGGAATGCCGCTCGGTGTGAAAGTGACCCTGCGTCGCGCCCGCATGTATGAGTTTGTTGACCGTTTGGTGAATATTGCTCTCCCGCGCGTCCGAGATTTCCGCGGTCTTAGCCCGAAGAGCTTTGATGGCAATGGTAACTATGCGCTGGGGATTAAAGAACACATTGTTTTCCCAGAAATCAATTACGACAAAGTCGATACAATTTGGGGCATGGATGTTGTGGTGTGTACCACAACGAATGACGATGCTCAGGCGCGGGAATTGCTGCGCGCATTAAATTTCCCGTTTACGGATTAAGAGGAAGATTATGGCTAAAAAGAGCATGATTGAGCGTGATAAGAAACGTGTCCGCATGGCCAAGCGTTATGCGAACAAACGGGCCGCACTTCTTGCCGCAGCGAATGATGAAGCACTCTCGAATGAAGAGCGGTTCAAGGCCCGTTTGAAACTCGCTGAACTTCCCCGTAATGGTGCGCCGATCCGGCAACGTAATCGGTGTGGTGTTTCTGGTCGTCCCCGCGGTTATTACCGCAAATTAAATCTGTCGCGGATCGCGCTGCGTGAGTTGGCCTCGAAAGGGCTTGTTCCGGGCATGGTCAAGTCGAGCTGGTAGGAGATAAGAGAATGAATGATCCGCTAGGCGATATGCTGACCCGTATTCGTAATGCGCAAATGCGCGGCAAAGCTACGGTTGTAAGTCCGAGTTCAAAGCTGCGTATTTGGGTGCTCGATGTGCTCCAAGAAGAGGGCTATATTCGTGGCTATAGCGAGAGCGAAGAGGGCAATGGCACTAAAAACATTGAAATCGAGCTCAAATATTACGAGGGTTCACCCGTTATTCGCGAGATTCAGCGTGTGTCCAAGCCGGGCCGTCGTGTGTACTCATCGGTGAAAACCATGCCTGTTGTCCGCAATGGTCTGGGTATTTCGATTGTTTCAACCCCAAAAGGCGTGATGTCGGATACGGCGGCGCGTCAGCAAAATGTCGGCGGAGAAATCCTCTGCCGAGTATTCTGATCTGGAGGTCTAGGAGTATATTATGTCTCGAATTGGCAAAAAACCTATTCCTGTCCCCAATGGGGTGGAAGTCTCCCTATCAGGGCAGTCGGTGACCGTTAAGGGACCGAAAGGCGCGTTAAGTGCCGTTTTGTCTGATCAGGTCACCATTGCTCAAGGGGATGATGGTATCTTAGTGCAACCGATCAACAAGACGCAGACGGCCCGCAGTTTCTGGGGCCTCAGCCGCACCATGGTGTCGAATTTGGTCACGGGTGTTAGTGATGGTTTCTCAAAGAAATTGGAATTGCAGGGCGTCGGTTATCGTGCGCAAATGCAAGGCAATGCGCTGAAACTGTCTTTGGGTTTCAGCCATGACGTCACCTATGACGTGCCGGAGGGAATTAAGATCGAGACCCCCTCGCAAACGGAAATTATTGTGACGGGCTCGGACAAGCAAGTCGTTGGTCAAGTTGCTGCGGAAATTCGGTCATACCGGAAACCAGAGCCTTATAAAGGCAAAGGCGTTCGGTATTCGGGCGAATATGTCTACCGCAAAGAAGGTAAGAAGAAGTAACGGAGCGAGATGATGGGGCAAAAAATTACGAGCACGGAACGGCGCAAATATCGTGTACGGCGTCAGCTGCGCAAAGTCGCCAACGGTCGTCCGCGGTTGTCGATCTTCCGTTCGTCGAAACATATTTATGCGCAAGTGATTGATGATGGTGTGGGCCGCACATTGGCTGCCGCGTCATCAATGGACAAGGATTTTGCCGGCAAAAAAGGGAGCGATTGTGAAGCCGCTGCTTTGGTTGGTAAGTACGTCGCTGAACGTGCAGGCAAAGCCGGGGTTACCGATGTTGTATTTGATCGGGGCAGTTATCTCTATCACGGTCGCGTTAAAGCGTTGGCTGAAGCCGCGCGCGAAGCCGGTTTGAATTTCTAAAGGAGAAAAGCGTGGCTAGAAACGAAAACAGAGAAGAACGCGAAAGCGAGTTCGTCGATCGTCTGGTTCATATCAACCGCGTTGCAAAGGTTGTTAAGGGTGGTCGTCGGTTTGGTTTTGCGGCTTTGGTTGTCGTTGGCGACCAAAAAGGGCGCGTTGGGTTTGGCCATGGCAAAGCCCGCGAGGTTCCTGAAGCGATTCGCAAAGCCACAGAAAGTGCCAAGCGTAAGCTGGTTCGTGTGCCGCTGCGCGAAGGGCGTACGTTGCACCACGATATTGCCGGGCGCCATGGCGCGGGCCGCGTTGAATTGCGTTCAGCCCCTCCCGGAACCGGCATTATTGCGGGTGGTCCGATGCGTGCAGTGTTTGAAGTTTTGGGTATGCAAGATGTGGTCGCCAAGTCGATCGGGACATCGAACCCTTATAATATGATCCACGCAACATTTGATGCTCTGTTGAAACAGGCTAGCCCACGCTCTGTCGCGGCTCGTCGGGGCAAAAAAGTCAGTGATGTTATCGCGCGCCGCGCCGAAGAGGTGGTGGTAGATGAAGAGGCGGTTCCAGCTCAATAGGCTGGCGCAGTAAGGGAATTTGATCATGGCGTCAAAAAATAAAACGATCACCGTTGAGCAAATCGGCAGCCCGATCGGCCGTCCTGAACGTCAGCGCGCAACATTACGCGGGCTCGGCCTGTCGCGTCCTGGGCGTCGGCGTGTGCTTGAAGACACTCCGGCTGTTCGCGGCATGGTCAATAAAATTAGCCACCTCGTGCGCATCGTCGACGAAAGCTAGTCGGCTCGGTACTTAGTAGGGAAAAAGACAATGAAATTGAATGAGCTACGCGATAATCTGGGTGCCCGTAAATCTCGCATGCGCGTTGGGCGCGGTTCGTCCTCGGGTAAAGGTAAAACTGGTGGGCGAGGTGTGAAGGGTCAAACATCGCGTTCCGGTGTTGCGATTAAAGGATTTGAGGGCGGCCAAATGCCGATCCATATGCGTTTGCCAAAACGCGGCTTTAATCCTCCGAACCAAAAGAAATTTAACGCCCTTAATTTAGGCGATCTGCAGCAAGCCATTGAGGCAGGCAAGATTGCGAAGGGTTCCCTTGTGACAGCTGAGAGTTTGGTTGCGGCGGGTGTTTTACGTCGCGCGCTTGATGGCGTTCGGATTTTGGCGCGCGGTGAGTTGACCGATAAGCTCGACTTTAACGTGGCCGGCATGAGCAAAGCGGCGTTGGTTGCCGTCGAAAAACTGGGTGGTTCTGTCACGGTTCAAAACGCTTCCGAACACGCTTCCGAAACTGAGTAAGTACAGAAAGTACTGACGATATGGCATCCGCAGCAGAACAGCTTGCCGCTAATTTGAGCTTCTCGGCTTTTCGATCGGCTGATGAGCTAAAAAAGCGCATCTGGTTTACCCTGTTCGCGTTGGTTGTATATCGCCTCGGCACATATATTCCATTGCCAGGTATTGATGCGGGTGCGCTCGCATCGGTGTTTCAGCAAAATCAATCTGGCATTATTGGCATGTTTAATATGTTTGCCGGTGGCGCTGTCGGTCGGATGGCCATTTTTGCCCTCAACATCATGCCCTATATTACGGCGTCCATTGTCATTCAATTGATGACCTCGGTCGTGCCGCATTTGGAGCAGCTGAAAAAAGAGGGCGAGCAAGGTCGAAAACAAATCAACCAATATACGCGCTATGGCACTGTGCTTCTGGCGACCTTGCAGGGCTATGGCATTGCCGTTGGCCTTGAAGGCGCGCAAGGAGTTGTGACTGATCCCGGTTTATTCTTCCGCATTAGCGCCGTCATCACCTTGGTGGGCGGAACTGTATTCTTGATGTGGTTGGGTGAGCAAATCACGGCGCGGGGCGTTGGGAATGGCATTTCGCTGATTATTTTTGCGGGGATTGTGGCTGAACTGCCAAGCGCCCTCGCGGGTACCCTTGAATTGGGACGCCAAGGCGCTCTGTCGACCTTTGTTATTTTAGGCCTGATGATCATGGTTGTGGTGGTTATTGCCTTCATCGTGTTTATGGAGCGAGCGCAGCGTCGGTTGCTGGTTCAATACCCGAAGCGTCAGATGGGTAATAAGATGATGGGGGGCGAAAGCTCGCATTTGCCGCTCAAGTTGAACACGGCAGGCGTCATTCCCCCGATTTTTGCGTCTTCACTTTTGCTGTTGCCGATGACCATCGCTAATTTTAGCGGGGGTGAAGCAGATAGCGTGATGACGACGATCACAGCCTTATTGGGGCGCGGGCAACCCGCTTATATGGCCCTATATGCTGCTGGTATTATCTTTTTCTGCTTTTTCTATACATCGATTGTATTCAACCCAACCGAGACCGCGGACAATCTGAAGCGGTATGGCGGGTTTATTCCAGGCATTCGCCCTGGCCAACGGACCGCAGAATATATTGATACGATTTTAACGCGCTTGACGACGGTTGGCGCGATCTATCTGACGCTCGTTTGTTTGCTGCCAGAAATGCTGATTAACGCCTATAATGTGCCCTTTTACTTTGGCGGCACGTCGGTTTTAATTGTGGTGAATGTGACCATGGACACGGTATCGCAAATTCAAAGCCATTTGTTCGCGCATCAGTATGAGGGCTTGATCAAAAAATCACGCCTGAAGGGAGGGCGTTCATGAGATTGATTTTTCTAGGACCTCCTGGGGCAGGGAAGGGCACGCAGGCTCAGCGGATTGAAACGGAGCTGGGGATTAAGCAATTGTCGACTGGCGATATGTTGCGTGCTGCGGTTGCCGCCGAAACGCCGATCGGCTTGCAAGCCAAGGATATTATGGCGCGCGGTGATTTGGTGCCGGATGAGGTTGTGGTTGGGATTATCTCTGATCGCATCGATGATGCGGACTGCGCATCCGGTTTCATTTTAGACGGATTTCCCCGTAATGTCGCCCAAGCGGAGGCCCTCGACGCGATGCTGGCGCGCAAGGGCCTTGCTCTCGACGCAGTGGTTGAATTAACCGTCGATCCCAAAATTCTTATTCAGCGCATCCTAACCCGTGCGGCTCAAAGTGCTGAGGGGCCACGGGAAGATGATACGGAAGAGGCGTTAACCCATCGACTGACCGTTTATGATCAACAGACAGCGCCCGTTTCGGCGCATTACAAAAAACAAGGCTTATTGCGGGCCGTTGATGGCATGTTGGATATTGATGCGGTGACGCAAGAAATTAAACAAAGTTTGGGCATTTAAAAGGGGTAAGGAACGGTTTATTCGGTTGACTGGACAGGGAATTTTCATATAATCCGCGACTTATGGCTGGGTTATCTGTTTGCTTCCGAAAACTGTCATCCAGCAGGTTTAACGATCTGTTTTTAAATCAAATTCCCTAAAGCGGCCGGTAAGGCTGGAGCAAGGAGAAGCAAGTGGCTCGTATCGCTGGTGTAAACATTCCGACGGCAAAGCGCGTAGTGATCGCTCTGACCTATATCCACGGCATTGGCCCGAAAAAGGCCCATGAAATCTGTGAAAAAATCGGCATCCCGCTTGAGCGTCGTGTGAATGAGCTGAGCGAAGCCGATGTGATTAAAATTCGCGAGACCATTGATGCGGATTATATGGTGGAAGGTGATCTTCGTCGCGAAAACTCAATGAACATCAAACGTTTGCTGGATTTGGGCTGTTATCGCGGCTTACGGCACCGCCGGAATTTGCCGGTGCGTGGCCAAAGAACACATACCAATGCACGTACGCGTAAAGGCCCTGCTAAGGCCATTGCCGGTAAGAAGAAATAGGTCGAGGAGTGGTACGATATGGCAACTGATAAAACACGCATACGTCGTCGCGAACGGAAAAATATCGTTTCCGGCGTCGCCCATGTCAATTCGACCTTCAATAATACGATGGTCACCATTTCTGACGTGCAAGGCAATACGATCTCATGGTCGTCAGCTGGAACAATGGGGTTTAAAGGGTCGCGTAAATCGACCCCCTATGCCGCGCAAATGGCTGCAGAAGATGCCGGTAAAAAAGCGATGGAACACGGCATGAAATCGTTAGAGGTCGAAGTGCAAGGGCCTGGTTCGGGTCGGGAAAGCGCCCTGCGTGCGCTGCAGGCCGCGGGCTTCACGATTACGACTATTCGCGACGTCACACCCATTCCGCATAATGGGTGCCGTCCTCCAAAACGCCGCCGCGTTTAATTTATCGACTTATTTCGCAAGGAAAAAAATCGTGTTTCAAAAAAATTGGCAAGAACTGATTAAACCCAACAAGCTCGAAATCACGCAAGGGACGGATGAGAGCCGTCATGCACGCGTGATTGCCGAGCCGCTCGAGCGCGGCTTTGGCTTGACTTTGGGCAATGCGCTGCGTCGCATTTTGCTGTCATCTGTTCAAGGTGCCGCTGTTACGTCTGTGAAAATCGATGGTGTGTTGCATGAGTTTTCATCCGTACCAGGTGTGCGCGAAGACGTCACCGATATCGTGTTGAACATTAAGCGCATGGCGCTGACGATGCATGCAGAGGGTACCAAACGCCTTATTTTGAGCAAAAAAGGCCCGGGTGTTGTTACAGCAGGTGACATTGAACCAACAGCAGATATCGAAATTCACAATCCTGATCTGGTTTTGTGCACGCTCGATGAAGGCGGCGAAGTTCGCATGGAGTTCACCGTTACCACGGGTAAGGGTTATGTGCCTGCTGAGCAAAATCGCGACGAAGAAGCCCCCATTGGCGTTATTCCGATCGATGCCTTATATAGCCCCGTCCGCCGCGTAACCTATAATGTTGAAAATACGCGTGAAGGCCAGGTTCTGGATTACGATAAGCTGACTCTCGATATCGAAACCAATGGAACCGTTACGCCAGAAGACGCCTTAGCCTTTTCTGCACGAATTTTACAAGACCAACTGCAAACTTTCGTTAACTTCGAAGAGCCTGAAGTGGTTCAAGAAGAAGTATCACCCATCGAGGAAACAGGGTTCTCGGCGGCTCTGTTGAAAAAAGTGGATGAGTTGGAACTGTCGGTTCGTTCAGCCAATTGCTTGAAAAACGACAATATTGTTTACATTGGTGATCTGATCCAAAAATCCGAAAATGAAATGCTTCGGACGCCTAATTTTGGTCGTAAATCATTGAATGAAATCAAAGAAGTTCTGTCCGAAATGGGCTTACATTTGGGCATGGACGTGCCGAATTGGCCACCTGAAAACATCGAAGACTTGGCCAAGCGCCTTGAGGAAAATTACTAAGCGCCGTTTGGCGATTATAGGAGAGTATGATGCGTCACGCCAAAGCTGGTCGCAAATTGAACCGAACAAGCTCGCATCGCAAGGCCATGCTGAGCAATATGGCTGTTGCGTTGATTAAGCATGAGCAAATTGTCACGACTTTGCCCAAGGCAAAGGAACTGCGCCCCTATGTTGAAAAGCTGATTACGCTTGGAAAACGCGGCGACCTTCATGCGCGTCGTCAAGCCAGCGCGAAATTGCCGGAAGAGCAATATGTCGGAAAATTGTTTGAGACGCTCGGCCCCCGCTACGCCGAACGCAATGGTGGATATACGCGTGTTTTAAAAGCCGGCTACCGTCATGGCGATAACGCACCCATGGCTGTGATTGAATTTGTTGATCGCGACCCAGCGGCGCGCGGCCAGGATTCTGGTCCTGTGATCGTCGATGATGAGGACGTTTCGGAAACGGCTTAATCCCATGAATTTTTCGGGGCATTTGAAGAGGCACGCCGTTGGAGCGTGCCTTTTTATTTTAGGCGCATCCTTTTGTGTTCCCGCTTTCCTCTCAAGCACCTCGACCGCGCAAGCCGAAACCCAAATTCCCTCGACGCGATTGGAGCTCCAATATTCGATGGCGCCCGTGGTCGCGCGTGTTGTGCCCAGCGTCGTCAATGTCTATGCAACGCGTATCGTGGCATCGCGTCGTCGGAGCTTGTTTGACGACCCGTTTTTTAACCAGTTTTTTGGCGATGGGTTTGGCCGCCGCGGCGAGCCGCAAAAGCGAACCCAAGAATCTTTGGGATCGGGTGTCGTGGTGGATACGAGCGGGCTGATCGTAACCAATCACCATGTCATCGAAGATGCCGAAGATCTCACAGTGATTTTGTCCGACCGACGCGAGTTTAAGGCCCGATTGGTTCTTGATGATGCACGCACGGACCTTGCTGTCTTGCAGCTGGAGGAGGCGCCGAGTGATTTGCAGGCCATCGCCTTGCAAGATAGCGATCAAATTGCCGTGGGGGATTTGGTGTTGGCTGTCGGAAATCCGTTTGGTGTGGGCCAGACGGTAACAAGCGGAATTGTGTCGGCGCTGGCTCGCACACAAGTCGGGATTTCAGATTATCAATCCTTTATTCAAACCGACGCCGCCATTAACCCGGGCAATTCAGGGGGCGCCCTGGTGGATATGAATGGCCAGCTTATCGGTGTGAATACCGCTATTTTCTCACGTTCTGGCGGCTCGGTGGGGATTGGCTTCGCGATCCCGGCTAATATGGTCGCGCAAGTGATCCGCGCCGCGCAAAAGGGCGAAAAAGTTGTTCGCCCTTGGCTGGGTGCTGAGCTGCAGAATATATCGGCCGAACTGGCGACGGCCATGGGGTTGGATCGGCCGATGGGCGCCGTTGTGACATATGTTCATCCAGCGAGTAGTCTCGCGCGTCAAGGTCTTCAATCAGGCGACGTCATTACTGCGGTTGATGGGGTGGGTGTTGCTAATGTCGAAGAGCTGCGCTATCGCGTGGCGACCCGTGACATTGGGACGAAACTGGAGTTTACCTATTTGCGCGATGGTCGCCGAAAACAGACCAAGCTCACAATGATCGCGCCACCGGATCGGCCCCCGCGCGATGCCTGGCAAGTCGTTGGTCAATCGGTTTTGCAAGGTGCCCGTGTCGCAAATATAAACCCTCAATTGCTCGAAGAATTTCGTTTACCAGTTGATCGGTCGGGGGTGATCGTGGTGGATGTGGTTCGACCGAGCTTGGCGGCACGTTTTGGTTTCCGTGTCGGTGATATTGTGCGCAGTGTTGATGGGACAGCGATCACCTCGGTTGCGGACATGAAAGACCAAGAGACAAGCTTTTCGCGCATTGGTGCGACTGTCGAAATTCAGCGCGGTGAACGCGTGTTAACGGGAACGGTGCGCTAAGATGGTGCGCTATCAAGAGGTCGTGCGCGATGAGGAAGGGATGCGGTTAGACCGCTGGTTCCGTCGCCATTTTCCGCTCATGTCGCAAGGCCTGCTCGAAAAATTATGCCGTAAAGGGCTGGTGCGCGTTGACGGCGGTCGAACCAAGGCAGCCTCGCGGCTGGCGGTTGGCCAAACTATTCGGATCCCGCCAGAGGTCGTTTCGGCGGAGCGCCCTAAAAAAAGCGTCGATTATCGCCTGGCCGATGAACTTAAAGAGAAGATCATTTATCAAGATCGAGATTTGCTGGTGATTAACAAACCCAGTGGTTTGGCCGTGCAAGGTGGAACGAAAACGGAGCGGCATATTGATGCCGCCTTGCCCGCTTTAACATTTGATGCGGAGGAGGCTCCGCGTTTGGTGCATCGGCTTGATCGTGACACGTCGGGCTTGCTCCTCTTGGCCCGAACCCGAGCGGCGGCACAAAGTCTGACCCGACAATTTGCCAGACGCGAGATGCGAAAAGTGTATTGGGCCCTCGTGCAGGGCAATCCCCGTCCATCGCGCGGCCGGGTCGATGTGCCGCTTGCAAAACGTGTGGGCCGGGGTGGGGGAGAGCGGGTTCACGCGGCGCGCAGCTTCGATGAGGATGCGTTGCGGGCCCGTACCGACTATGCCGAGTTGGCGCGCGCCGGGCAAAAATTCAGCTGGGTAGCCCTCTTGCCGCATACGGGGCGAACCCATCAATTGCGTGTGCATATGATGGCTATTGGCCACCCCATTGCGGGCGATCCCAAATATCGTCGGATGGACGATACACAAGAATTTGGCGGAATTATTGAAAAGAAACTGCATTTGCATGCGAGATCGGTTAGCGTGATGCATCCGTCGCGGCAGCAGATTCTTCATTTCGAGGCGCCGCTCACGGGCCATATGGCGCAAAGCTGGTCTGATCTGGGATTTGATCAAGCGGATGGCATTGATCCATTTGAGGAGGCGTAACGTGTATTTGGTTGTTTTTGATTGCGATGGCACATTGGTCGATAGCCAACACGCGATTATTGCCGCCACTGAGTATGCTTTAACGCGTGCGAATTTGCCGATCCCCGAACGTAAAAAAATACTCAATGCCGTTGGCTTACCCCTCGACGCGGCTTTGCAACGCCATGCGCCCGATGCCGATGCCGACCTCTTGGCGAAAATTGTCGAGGATTATCGTGAAGAGAGCGTGCGCTTGGCTCAGCATGATACGCGGGGGCAAATCATGTTTCCGGGGATGCGCGACTTGATTGTCGGCCTTGGACAAGAAAAACAAGTGCGTCTTGGCATGGTCACCATGAAGTCGCGTCGCGGCGTTGAGCGCGTTGTTGATGCCTATGACATTCGTCCGTTTTTTCACGCCTTAAAAAGTGCAGATGACGGGCCCGGTAAACCTGCACCTGACTTATTGCTCGAGGCTATGCGTGAGCTCGATATACCCGCATCGAGAACAATGATGATCGGGGATACGAGTTTCGATATGTTGATGGCACGAGCCGCGGGAACCTATGCCATTGGTGTAAGTTGGGGCTATCAAACCGTCGAGGAGCTTGAAGAATCCGGGGCCCATGAAATTGTCGCTTCGCCCGAGGAATTGGCGCAGTCCATTCATATGTTCATTTCTTAAGCGGTCGCATGAAACGCTTTTACGAACAGGTTAATGTTGTTGGTATCGGGGGGCGCTATCACGTGACCTTGGATGATAAACCTGTCAAAACGCCGGCGCGGCGAGATATTCATGTGTCCGAAGCCTTGGCCTCCTTACTTGCCGAAGAATGGGCCCGACAGGGCGAGACCATTCAAGCGACCGCGATGACGACGATGCGTCTTGTCGCCACGGCTATTGATCGGATTACCGACAATCCAGCTGCGGCGCTGGCGGAGTTTCGCTCCTATGCTGGGTCCGATCTTTTGTGTTATCGCTCGCCCGAGCCTCGCGAGCTGGTTCACCGACAACAGGCGCTGTGGGATCCGATATTGGACTGGGCGCGCCAGCGCTATGATGTGTCTTTTGAGCTGAGCAATGGCATTATGCCGGTGCCACAGCCTGAGGAGACGCTCAATCGTCTTGAAAGAGCCGCCGGCCATGATGAATTGCGACTATCTGGGCTGATCTATGGGTGCCATATGATGGGCTCGGCTGTTCTTGCGCTGGCGCTTGCCGAGGGTGAAATCGCGCAGGATCAAGCCCATTCGCTCAGCTGTTTGGATCATCTCTATCAATTAGAGACTTGGGGCGAAGATGCCGAAGAAAGGCGACGCCTTGATCAAATATTACTGGAATTAGAGAGTTTAAACAGATACTTTCGTTCCCTAGTACCAGCATGATAATTGATTTTGCAAGACCGGGGAGGGTGATTCATGCGCGATATTATTGCTCAGCTTGAAGAGCGGCGGCGCGTCGCACGTCTTGGCGGAGGCCAAAAGCGCATTGATGCCCAACATGCGCGTGGAAAATTAACGGCCCGCGAGCGCATTGATTTGCTGCTTGATCCCGATTCCTTCGAAGAGATTGATATGTTTGTCGAGCATGATTGTCATGAATTCGGCATGGAAAACCAAAAAGTGCCCGGAGACGGGGTTGTGACGGGATGGGGCACGGTCAATGGTCGGCCGATCTATCTTTTTGCGAAGGATTTTACAGTTTTCGGTGGGTCGCTCTCGCGGGCGCATGCTCAAAAAATTATGAAAGTGCAGGATATGGCCCTGCGCAATGGCACGCCTATCATTGGGCTGCTCGATGCCGGTGGCGCGCGAATCCAGGAGGGTGTGGATGCTCTGGGGGGCTATGCGGAAGTTTTCCAGCGAAACACGCTGGCCTCGGGCGTCATCCCCCAAATTTCTGTAATTATGGGCCCTTGCGCAGGGGGTGACGTATATTCGCCTGCGATTACCGATTTTATTTTCATGGTGCGCGATACGTCCTACATGTTTGTGACGGGGCCGGACGTTGTGAAAACGGTAACCAATGAAATCGTCACCGCAGAGGAACTGGGCGGCGCAAAAGTCCACACCACGAAATCCTCCGTCGCCGACGGTGCGTTCAACAATGATATTGAGGCGCTGGCGCAGCTGCGGCGCTTGATTGATTTTCTTCCCCTGTCCAACCGCTCGGGCGTGCCGCAACGTGAGACGCATGACCCGATCGACCGAAAAGAATTATCTCTCGACTCCTTAATTCCTGATAACCCCAATATGCCCTATGACATGAAGGAATTGATCCTCAAGATTGTCGACGAGGGCGACTTTTTTGAAATTCAGCCGAGCTTCGCCAAAAATATTGTCACCGGTTTTGCCCGCATAGATGGGCGCACAGTGGGGGTGGTAGGCAATCAGCCCATGACCTTGGCGGGCGTGCTCGATAGTGATGCAAGCCGCAAGGCTGCACGGTTTGTACGGTTCTGCGATTGCTTTGAGATTCCCATTATCACCCTTGTTGATGTGCCCGGATTTTTGCCGGGGACGTCGCAAGAATATGGTGGCCTCATCAAGCATGGCGCGAAGCTTTTATTTGCCTATGCCGAAGCGACGGTGCCCAAAGTAACCTTGATTACGCGTAAAGCCTATGGGGGCGCTTATGATGTGATGGCGTCAAAACATTTACGCGGGGATGTTAATTATGCGTGGCCTACCGCCGAAATTGCGGTGATGGGGGCGAAGGGAGCTGTTGAAATTATTTTCCGTCAATCCATCGACAATGCCGATGAAATTGCGAAACAAACCAAAGCCTATGAAGATCGTTTCCTCAATCCATTCGTGGCCGCCGAGCGCGGCTATATTGATGAGGTGATCCAGCCGCATAATACGCGTCGGCGCATTGCGCGCGCACTCGATCTCTTGCGCGGGAAGCAGCTCGAAAACCCTTGGAAAAAACACGACAATATCCCTTTGTGAGGCAGCGTTATGATTAAAAAAATTCTAATTGCCAATCGCGGTGAAATTGCGTGTCGGGTCATTAAAACAGCGCGCAAAATGGGCATTGCAACTGTTGCGGTTTATTCAGATGCGGATGCAGGTGCGCTGCATGTGCAAATGGCCGATGAGGCAGTGGGTATCGGTGCTTCAGCTGCGAGCGAGAGCTATCTCGTCATTGATCGTATTTTAGACGCCATTCGCCAAACGGGCGCGGATGCCGTCCATCCTGGCTATGGTTTTTTGAGTGAAAATAAAGCCTTTGCAGAAGCTCTAGCAAAAGAGAACATCACCTTTATTGGCCCGCCGCCCAATGCGATTGAGGCGATGGGCGATAAAATCACATCTAAGAAATTGGCAAGCGAAGCCGGCGTCAACACGGTTCCTGGGCATATGGGCCTCATTGCCGATGCCGACGAAGCGGTGCGGATTTCTGAAGAAATTGGCTATCCTGTGATGATCAAAGCCTCGGCGGGCGGCGGTGGGAAGGGCATGCGCATTGCGTGGAACGAAGCGGAGGCGCGCGAAGGGTTTCAATCCTCAAAGAATGAAGCCGCCTCGAGTTTTGGCGATGATCGAATTTTCATCGAGAAATTTGTTACCCAGCCACGCCATATTGAGATCCAGGTCTTGGGTGATCAGCATGGTCAGGTTATTTATTTGGGCGAACGGGAATGCTCGATCCAGCGGCGCAACCAAAAAG
>Ga0181606_10001531_pt1 | contig 20219 bp, 18 predicted proteins | sample 041ome_10_FD_132994 | JGI IMG/M metagenome (GOLD analysis project Ga0181606, IMG submission 132994) | Coastal salt marsh microbial communities from the Groves Creek Marsh, Skidaway Island, Georgia - 041412US metaG (megahit assembly) | ecosystem: Environmental > Aquatic > Marine > Intertidal... | reverse complement strand
GGTGGCATGATCGCGGCCGAGTCGTTTGACACGACCCATTTCTCCGTCGTCGACGCCGACGGCAACGCGGCCAGCTGCACCTATACGCTCAACGGCCTCTATGGCAACGGGGTCACCGTGCCCGGCGCGGGGTTTCTGCTGAACAACGAGATGGACGACTTCACCGCCAAAGTCGGCGTGAAGAACCTCTACGGCCTGCTGCAGGGTGAAGCCAACGCCGTTGCGCCCGGCAAGCGGCCGCTGTCCTCCATGACGCCCACCATCGTGTTGCGCGACGGCCGGCCCTTTCTGCTCGCGGGCGCCCCGGGCGGGCCGACGATCATCACGTCGGTGCTGCAGGTGCTCCTCAACGTGATCGACTTCGAGATGCCGCTCGTGCTCGCGGTCGATGCGCCGCGCTTCCACCACCAGTGGCAGCCGGACCAGATTTATCACGAACCCTTCCTCGCCTCCCCGGACACCTTCCAACTGCTGGAGGCCATGGGACACACACTGGCCCTGCGCCGGCTGTATCCCAACCAGATCGCCGCCGCCGCCCGCTACTTCGGCGACGCCCAGTGCATCCTGGTCGAGCCGGAATCCGGCCTGCTGCTGGGCGTCAACGACACCCGCAGCCAATCGGCCGGCGCAGTCGGCTTCTGAGGGCGCGCCGCCCGCGGCATTTTTCATTCGTCATTCGTCATTCCGGCTTCGTCATTAGGCCGCGGCGGCCCAACGGCCGACCCTGTGTCATGTGGCTCTGGCCTGTCCCCACCTATCTCGCCTACCTGGCCCCGGTTTTCCTGCTCTTTGAGCTGGTGCAGCTGATCGTCAGCGAACGCTACCTGGGCATCAAGCAGATCGAGGTTGGCACCGACCCGCGCGTACGCGGCCCGTCCGAACCGGTCAGTGCCCTCTGGGTGATCTGCCTCGGCGTTTATTGGGCCTGGATGGGCGCCATGCTGCACACCTCCTTCGCCCGGACGCAGGTGGTGGTGCTCCTCGCCGCCTACCTGATCGGCTATGCCGTCCGCCGCAATTGCAGCCTGCGCAAGATCCTCGTGGTGCTCACCCTCGAAGGTGCCGTGCGCATCGGCATGCTGTTCTTCATGTGCGTCGCCATCTGGCGCTACCACAGCCGCTACGGGTAACCGAAACGGGAGCGCGGCGCGATCCGTCAACCCGGGCGCAAACGCCCGCCGGTCTCGCCGGAGGGATCAAGCGAGGCCCGGAAGAATTTCTCCGCCTTCGCCAGCAGCTTGGCATACTGGGAATACTGCCCGGCCCACGAATTCGGCACGCTCACCCGGCGGATCACGCCCGGCTTCAGTGTGCCCTGCGGACCGACCTCCGCGCGAAACTCGACCGCCAGTTTCGGATTCCGGGTGTGCACCACGAAGTGATGTCTCTCCCCGTTCGCGGCTTCCTGCTCGATGCGAACGAAATTGGGATAATCCATTTCGCCGCCCAGTTTGAGGCAACGATGACAATCTGGCGACTCTCAATTGCGTCTCATGGTCGCGCAGATCGGGATTCCGCTTGTGCCCCGCGGCCGGTGTTCGCACAACGAAACCGCGTTCCGCTCCCCTCGGCATGGAAATCCCCGACGAAGCCCCCCGTCTGCCCAAGCTGCCTTTCCTCCTCGGTGACCTGCTGTTGCTCGGCATCGCCTATTGGATCGCCTCCCAGGCCGGCTCACCGCCGTCGACCGCCGCCATCTGCGGGGTCGTCGTCTGCGCCGGCTTCGGCATTGCGCTCGGGGTCTACCCTTTCCTCGCCGATTATCTGCGGGAACAGGCCGCTCTCGTGACCGAGCGGCAGAACTCGCTTGAGGCTCTCGCGCGCACCACCAGCGCCGCCGCCGACCAGGCCAGCATCGCCGCCAACGGCCTGCAGCACATCGCCGAAACGGTACGCCGCCTCGCCGACAACATCGAGGACATCCCCGCCCGCCTGCAGGAACTGACCGATCGCGCCGAGCAGGTCGCCGATCCCGCCGCATTGAACGCCGCCCAGTCCGCTCTGCAGCGCACCGCCGACCGGCTGCGGGAGGTGGATAGCGCCCTTGGCAGAAAGATCATCGAGCTGACCGACGCCGTGACGGCCACGCCCCTCGCGGCACCCGCCCCACCGGCATCCAAGCCGAAAAGAAAAGCGACCGCCAAGGCCTCAGTCGATACGGAAACGGAATTCGACCTGGACGAAAAACCGCTGCCCCCCGCCGCAACCGAGCCGGCTCCCTCAGCTACGCCGAAGCCGCCACCCGCCGCGAAGCCCATCACCCCGCCACCGCCCGAACCGGCGCCGCTCGAGACGGCACCCGGGGAGGCGGACGCAGACGAACCCTTGGAGGTGGAGGAAGAGCCTGTGGATCCGCCCGCAACCACGACCGCAGACGAACCCGCAGCGGACGAGCCACCGATTGAATTAGCGGACGACGAGGCTGAATCCGAACCCACGCCGGAACCCGCTCCGCCCGACGACGAAGAAGAGGACGAGCCGGCGCTGTCCAGTGACGGTGCCACCCGTCTGACCGTCACCGCCTACATCGGCATCGGCAACCGCCTCTTCGTTCGCGGCGAAGGTCCCGGCCTGAGCTGGGACGAGGGCACGCCGCTTCAATTCGTTTCCATCGGCAAGTGGCGCTGGGAGAGCATGGACGTGACCGCCCCGGTCAAACTGCGGCTCTACAAGAACGACCAGGACGAATGTACGTCGCTCGGCGAGCTGACGCTCAAGCCCGGCCAGCAGCGCGAAGTCAACGCGTCGTTCTGAACGACGCTCAACCCGCCTGGGCCGTCGCCATGGCGCGACGATAACCGTCGGCACACCGTTCGAAAATCTCCTGCGCCGTGTCGAGCGTGAGCACTTTCTTCACCAGCGCCTGCGCCTCGGCCCGCGAGGTGGCGCGCACCATGAACTTCACGGCAGGCAGCAGCGGCGGCGTCATCGACAGCTCGTCCACCCCGAGGCCGATCAGGAGCGGCACGTAAAGCGGGTCGCCCGCCATCTCACCACAGACACCGACCTTGATCCCCGCCGCGTGGGCGTGGTCGACGACTTCCTTCAGCACGCGGATCACCGCCGGGTGCGTCGGCTCATAGAGGTGGGCCGTGCGGTCGTTGAGCCGATCGATTGCAATCAGGTATTGGATCAGATCGTTCGTCCCGATGCTGAAAAAGTCGCAATGCCGCGCGAGTTTGTCGGCCGTGAGCGCCGCGCTCGGGATCTCGATCATGCTGCCGATCGGCATGGCTTCGTCGAAGGCGACCCCTTTCAGGCGCAATTCGTCCCGGCATTCATCCAGCACCGCGCGCGCCTCGAGCATCTCCGCCGTGCCGCTGATCATGGGAAACATCAACTCCACCTTGCCGTGGGCGCTCGCGCGCAGGATGGCACGCAGCTGGGTACGGAAGATGTCACGATGTTTCAGACAGAAGCGGATGGCACGGAAACCCAGAAACGGATTCGACTCGCGCGGGAACAGATGCGGGGCGCCGGTCATCGGCTTGTCCCCGCCCAGGTCGAGTGTGCGAATCGTCACCCCTTCCCGGGGGAACGCCTCGGCAACGGCGCGGTAGGCCAGGTATTGCTCCTCCTCGGTCGGCAGCGTCGGCGAGGCCAAAAACAGATATTCGCTGCGAAACAACCCGACGCCCTCACCGGCATACTCTTTTACCAGGTCCGTTTCGTCCTCCTTTTCAATGTTGGCCCGCAACGGCACCGCATGGCCGTCGGTGGTGACCGAGGGCTCGTGCACCGCGTCCATCAACCGACGCTCGATCACCTGCTTCTCCTCGCGCAATTGGCCGTAGGAATAGAGCGTCTGCGGAGACGGCCGGATGATGACCACGCCGTCGTAACCGTCGACAATGACATCGTCGCCGTTGCCCACCAGCTCCAGGATGTCGCGCGCCGCCACCACCGCCGGGATGCGCATCGACCGCGCCACGATGACCGCGTGGCTCGTCTTGCTGCCCGCGGCCGTGATCACCCCGAGCGCCGACGAACGATCGAGGCCGGCCGTATCCGAAGGCAGGATATCCTCCGCCACGATCACCCGCTTATCCAGCAGCTCGGCGAAGTTCTGCGCCGTCACGCCCAGCAGGTTGTGCAGCACGCGTTGGGAGACGTCGCGGATGTCACCGGCGCGCTCGCGCAGGTATTCGTCGTCAATCCGGTCAAACGCCGCGATGTAGCGCTGCGCCACCGCCTCGAAGCACGCCGCCACATTGCGGCCGGTGGTCTCGAGTTCGCGCAGAGTCTCGCTCATCAGCGCCGGGTCGTCGAGCACCATCAGGTGGGCGTCAAATATGTGGGCCTCGTCCGGGCCGAGCTTGGCCTCCACCTCGTCGCGAATCGCCGTGATCTGCGCCCGCGTGCGCACCAGGGCGTCGTCAAATTTCTTCTCCTCCGCGGCACGGCGAATCGGATCCACTTCGTAAACCGGCACCTCCAGCGCCGCCCGGTGGTAGACGAACACCGGGCCGTAGGCGATGCCCGGGGACGCAGAAATGCCCCGCACAATGACTTCAGCGGAGGAGTCGGGCGTGGACATGCAGGTGGAAAAGGATCGGTGATTTAGAGGGGGTAGCGCCGCTCGGCGGTGCGACACGATAACCGCTCCCCGCGCGGGGCGGTCAATCCGGATTTCCAACGATCAGTGAGACAGTTGCGTTTCTTTCATCCACGCCTGCGGTCCCCAAGCCCGGCTGATCCTTTCACAGGCCCCGACCGGTGAATGATCCGGGTCGAGCAGGACAAAACACGCGCTGCCGCTGCCGCTCAGATGCAGGTGTAGCCCACAGGTCTCACGAAGATCCTGAGCCAGGACCGGCAGGGTGACCTGTTTCGCAAAGACCACCGCCTCGAAGCTGTTCACCGCCAGATCTTCCAGCGGCCTCTCGGGGTCCGCCATCCAAGCCGCCACGTGGGCCTCGGCGATGTTTGGTGCCTGGTAACTCACCGGCGCAGCGGCCGCCAGCTGGCGGTAGGCCCAGGCGGTGTTGATGCCGAAGGGTGGCTTGCACAGCAGGACCCGCTGTCCCCGCAGGCGGGCGGCCACCGCCGCCGGCAGCGGCTCGATTCGCTCCCCTCTTCCCCGCATGGTAACCGGAGCGTCAGCCAAAAATAGCGGACAATCCGACCCGACCTGCACCGCCACCTCGCTCAGGCCAGCCGCGGTCAGGGGCTGCCCAGCCAATTGGTTCAAGGCCCGCAGGGCCGCCACCGCATCACTGCTGCCGCCCCCGAGGCCGGCGCCCGCCGGGATGCGCTTGGTCAGCTCAAAATGTGCCCCGCCCGTCCAACCGGTGGCACCGCGAAACGCCTTCGCTGCCCGCAGCACGAGATTGGTATCGTCGGCCGGCACATCCGAGTTGTCGCAGGCCAACGTGAAAGCTCCGTCCGCTGTCGTTTGCACAGACAGCTCGTCGCCCCAGGCCAACGGACTCACCACCGATACCAAGTCATGGAAACCATCCGCGCGCCGGCCGGTGACAGCGAGGAATAGGTTGATTTTGGCGGGGCATGGCAGGGTCAGGCTCGGCACGGGGGCGAGTTGAACCAAGGGCCCACCGGAAATCGAAGCCAAAAGCCTCTGGAGTTTGCCGGCCGTTGCGTCCATTCCTGCACGTTCGATGCCCTGTGAACTGATCCTCGCCCTGGACGTCCCCACCCGTGAAGCTGCCCGCCCGCTGCTCCAGCAACTGCAAGGCAGCGTGCCCTGGGTGAAGGTCGGCCTGCAGATGTTCACCGCCTACGGCCCGGACTGGGTGCGCGAGGTCGCCGACGGGGGCTATCAGGTGTTCCTCGATCTCAAGCTGCACGACATCCCCAACACCGTCGCCAAGGCCGTTGAGTCCCTCGCCACCCTGCCCATCTCCATGCTCACCCTGCACACCTGCGGCGGCCGCGACATGATGGCCGGAGCCAAGGCCGCCCAGGAAGCCCACGCCCCTCACCTCACCCTGCTCGGCGTGACCGTGCTCACTTCAATGAACGCCGCCACCCTGCAGGCCACCGGCGTCCCCGACGAACCCGCCGCCCAGGTGTCGCGCCTGGGCCGACTCGGCGCCGATGCCGGCCTGCGCGGCTTCGTCTGCTCGCCGCTCGAGGTCGCTGACCTGAGTGCCACCCTCCCCGCCGGCACCACGCTCGTCACGCCGGGCGTACGTCCCGTCGGCGCGGACGCCGGCGACCAGTCCCGCATCATGACCCCGGCCAATGCCGCCCGCGCCGGTGCGACGCATATCGTGGTGGGCCGGCCCATCTACGCCGTCGCCGATCCGGCGGCCGCCGCCGCGGCGATCAACGCGGAGCTGTCCGCCACTGCCGCATGAGTCGGTCCGCCGCCATCCTGCTCGCCGCCGGTTCCGGCAAACGCATGGCCGGGGCCGTGGCCGACAAGGTGCTGAGCCCCTTGGGCGGGCTACCGCTGTTCTCGCACAGCGCCGCGGCCTTCGCCGCCTCCGGGGTGGCCGACCTGTACGTCGTCGTGCACCGCGACCAACGCCAGCTGATGGAGCTCACCGCCCTCGCCCCGACCCCCACGTTGTTCGTCAAGGGTGGGCGCGAACGCCAGTATTCCGTGGCCAATGCGCTCGACGCGCTTCCTCACGACATCGGCGAGGTGTTCATCCATGACTGTGCGCGGCCCTTCGTGCGCGTCGAACACTTGATCGCCCTGCACAAAATCGTGCGTAAGGAGCACGCCGTCGTCCTGGCCCACCGCGTGAGTGATACAATCAAAGAGCACCGCGACGACGGCCACCTGAAGACCCTCGACCGCGGCAAACTCTGGGCGATGGAAACGCCGCAGGTCTTTACGCGCGACCTGATCGTCGAGGCCTACAACAAGGCCGCGGACCGGGGCGTGCGCCTGACCGACGACGCCGCCGCGGTGGAACTGCTCAAGCACCCTGTGGCGCTGCTGGAGAATCAGCACCCTAACCCCAAGCTCACGACCGCGGCCGACCTGCCGCTCTTCGAATACCTGCTCGCCCACCGCGATGACGCCTGAATTTCGCATCGGCCACGGCTACGATATCCACCGCATCGTGGCGGACCGTCCGCTGGTGCTCGGCGGGGTGACCTTCGATGTGCCCTACGGCCTCGACGGCCATTCCGACGCCGACGCGCTGACCCACGCCATCTGTGATGCCCTGCTCGGCGCCGCCGGCCTGCCGGACATTGGTCACCATTTTCCCAATACCGACCCGGCCTACGCGGGCATCGATTCGCAAAAACTCCTCGCCGCCGTGGCCGCCGACCTGCGCGAACGCGGCTGGGCCATCGGCAACCTCGACGCGACCCTGATCGCGGAGAAGCCCAAGATCGCTCCCGTCCTGGTCGAGATGAAGGCCCAGCTGGCCGCCTCGGCCGGCATCGATGTCGCCCAGGTCGGCCTGAAGGCCACCACCAACGAGGGCGCCGGGAGCCTCGGCCGCGGCGAGGCCATCGCCGCCCACGCCGTCGCCTTGATCTGTCGCGTTAGCTCCGGATGAAACGCCATTGGTCTTTGGTCATTGGGTTTTGGTCATTCCTGCTGGCCACCGGCGGGCTGCAGGTGGGCTGCACCCCACGCGAAAGCAATGTCGAGACCGGGAACCGCACCGGCGTGCTGCACCGCGGGATGGGACCGGCGCTGGCCGATCTCGACCCGCACCTCGCCACCGGCACGGCCGACTACAACGTGCTGAGCGCGTTGTTCGAGGGCCTGGTCGCCGAGGACCCCGTCGACCTCTCCCCGGTGCCGGCCGTCGCCTCGCGCTGGACGGTGTCGGCCGACGGCCTCGACTACACCTTCTACCTGCGCGCCGATGCCAAGTGGTCGAATGGCGACGCGGTCACGGCGCATGACTTCGTCGAATCGTGGAAGCGGGTCCTCACCCCTTCCCTGGCCGCCGACTACGCCAACCTGCTTTATGTGCTGGCCGGCGCGGAATCCTACCACCGCGGTCTCACCACCGATTTCAGCCGCGTAGGCGTGCGGGCGGTCGACAACCGCACCCTGCTGGTCACCCTCGAATACCCGGCCCCGTATTTCCTCTCCCTGCTGCAACACTGGATGTGGTTCCCGGTCCACCTGCCCTCCATCCGCACCGTGGGTGATCCCTACTCCCGCGGCACGCCCTGGGCCCGGCCCGAAACCATGGTCAGCAACGGTCCGTTTCGGCTGACCGAGTGGCGGCCGGGCCAGCGAATCGTGGCCACCAAGAGCCCGACTTATTGGGACGCCGCGACGGTGCGACTCAACGCCATCCACTTCTATCCGTTCGAGGGCGTCGACACCGAGGAACGCGCCTACCGCGCCGGCCAGATCCACCTCACCGACGCGCTGTCGGTCGGCAAGATCGACGCCTACCGCACGGAGCGGCCCGCCGAACTCCGCATCGACCCTTATCTCGGCACCTACTTTTTCCGTCTCAACACGAAGCGGCCCTTCCTCGACAACCCGCAGGTGCGCCGCGCACTCAACCTCGCCACCGACCGGCGGGCCATCGTTGAGAACGTCGTGATGGGCGGCCAGATCCCCGCCGCCAGCTTCGTGCCCGCCGGCACCGCCGGCTACCAACCGCCCGCCGGCCTGACGCTCGATTACGAGGCCGCACGTGCCGCTCTGGCTGCCGCCGGCTATCCGAGAGGGGCCAACGCGCCGGTGGTGGAACTGTTGTTCAATACCTCCGAGAACCATCGGCTCGTCGCCGAAGCCATCCAGGAAATGTGGCGGCGCGAACTCGGTCTGACGGTCGAGCTGCGCAACATGGAGAACCGCACCGTGCTCGATGCCCGCCGCAGCGGCGACTACAGCGTCCTGCGCTCGGTTTGGATCGCCGACTACGCCGACCCGGCGTCGTTCCTCGACATCTTCCGGGGGGCCAGCGGCAACAACTACACCGGCTGGTCCTCGACCGCCTACGACGCGCTGCTCTTCGAGGCCGCCCGCACGACCGACCGCGCCCGCCGCCACGACCTGTACCGCCAGGCCGAGACCGTGCTCCTGGAAGCAGCTCCGATCATTCCGGTCTATACCTTTACGCACGTGTTCGCGATCCGCCCCGAGGTTCGCGGCTGGCATCCCACCCTGCTCGACCACCACCCTTACAAACATGTCTGGTTGGAAGCTCCCTAAGATCCTGTCGGCCCTGGCCGTTCTGCTGCTGCTCGGCTTCGCCGGTTGCAGCCGCCCGCAGACCGCGGTCGAGGCGGGCAACGCCACCCAGACCTTTCACACCGCCAGCGTGGGTGAGCCCAGCGAGCTCGATCCGCACGTCATCAACGCCCCGCCGGACTTCAAGATCGTCCCCATGCTCTTCGAAAGCGTGGTCAGCGCCGCCCCCGCCACCCTGCAGGCCATGCCCGGCGTGGCGTCATCGTGGGAAATTTCGGACGATCGGCGCACCTACACGTTTCACCTGCGGCCGGAGGCCCGCTGGTCCAACGGCGACCCGCTCACCGCCAGCGACTTCCTCTACAGTTGGGAACGCGCCCTCAGCCCGGCCCTCGGCTCGCAATACACGTTCCTCTTCGACGCGGTGGTCGGCGCCAAGGAGTTCGCCGCCGGCGTGCTCAAGGACTTCGCGCAAGTCGGCTTCGCCGCGCCGGACGCGCACACGGTGACCATCACCCTGAAGCAGCCGACGCCCTATTTTCTCGAAATCGTGGCCAACAACCCGGTGTGGTCGCCCGTGCACCCCGCGACCATCGAGGCGGCCGGCGGCATGACCGCGCGCGGCAGCGGCTGGACCCGCGCGGAGAACTTCGTCGGCAACGGCGCCTTCACCCTGGCCGAATGGAAGCCGGCCGACATCATCCGGATCGAAAAATCGCCGACCTACTGCAATGCCGACAGCGTGCGGCTCAACGCCGTGGTCTACCACGTCTACGAGAGTTCCGACACCGAGGAGCGCGCCTTTCGCGCCGGGCAGATCCACCGCACCGAGCGGGTGCCCATTCCCAAGGTGCCGGCCTACCGCGCCCAGTCGCCCACCCCGCTGCGCGAGACCGACTCACTGGTGTCTCGCTTCGTCAACGTGAACACCACCAGGGCGCCGTTTGACGACGCCCGCGTGCGCCGGGCGTTTGCCCTCGCGATCGATCGCGACGCCATCGCCGCGCGCATCTACCTCGGGACCGCCGCGCCCGCCCGTCGGGTCGTGCCCCTCGGCACGCCGGGCTACCCCCGGGATGAGGATTTTGAGGACAATGCCACCGCCGCCCGGGCGTTGCTGGCCGAAGCCGGCTACCCCGGCGGTCGGGGATTCCCGGTGGTGCCCATGAGCGTGGAAACGGGCTCGCGCACCCAGTTGCCGGAAGCCCTGCAGGCGCGCTGGCTCGATGTGCTGGGCGTGCGGGTTGAGATCTTGCTGAGCGAAAGCCGCGTGCATTGGAGCAACCTGCAGCTCGGCGACTACACCCTCTCGATCGGCGGCTGGGTGTCGGACTACCCCGATGCCACCGCCATGCTCGACATCTGGGGAGGCTCGTCCGGCTGGAACTTCACCGGCTGGAAAGACCCGGCCTACGACGAAACCCTGGCGGCAGCCGCCCGGGCCATTGACCCCGCCGTGCGCAGCCGGGTGCTGCGGCGCGCCGAGGGGCAGCTGGTCGCGGCTATGCCGGTCATTCCCATCTGTTTTGAAAAACGCCCCCTCCTGGTGAGTCCGTCCGTGATCGGGTTGGAGGAAAACGCCATGGACCGCGTCGATTACCGGCCCGTGGTGCTGCAGCCCTGATCACGGTACCGCGCGGCTCGAAACTTGCCGCCGCAGACCCGAACGCGCTCACTGCAGGCATGAAAATCTCCCCCCGTTGGCTGGCCGCCGCCGCACTGCTTGGCGGCGCACTTTCGTCCGTCGCCGTGGAACCTTCTACCGCGCGCCTGCGCCGGCATACCACGACCCTTTCATCCGACGCCTTTGAGGGTCGTGGTCCGGGGACGTCCGGCGAGGAAACCACCGTCCGCTACCTCGCCGATCAATTCGCGGCCATGGGTATCGCCCCCGGCAATCCGGACGGCACCTATTTCCAGGACGTTGGCCTAGTGGGCATATATTCTGACCCAAAGCTCACGTTTCGCGGCGAAGCCATCACCATTTCGCCCGTCCGGATCAACGAATGCATCACCTGGTCGCGTCGCGCCACCGAACGGATTACCACCCAAGGTTCCGAGGTGGTGTTTCTCGGCTACGGTGTGAATGCACCGGAGTTCGATTGGGATGATTTCAAGGGCATCGATCTGCGGGGCAAAACGATCGTGGTGCTGGTCAACGATCCGCCCGTGCCCGCTTCCGCCAATCCGGAAATGCTGGACGACGCGGTGTTCAAGGGGCGCGCCATGACCTACTACGGCCGCTATGACTACAAATTTGAAACCGCCTCCGCCCGCGGTGCCGCCGCCTGCCTCATCGTCCATGAAACCGGCCCGGCCGGTTACCCCTTCGCCGTGCTGACCGGCAGCATGAGCCGCGAAAACTTCGGTCTCGACGCGCCTGACGGCCATGCCAACCGCGTGGGCCTGGAGGGTTGGATCACCCGTGATTTTGCCGAGCGGTTGTTCGCCGCCGGCGGGCATGACTTCGCTGCTCTAAAGGCCGCCGCAGGGCGGCGCGATTTTCAGCCGGTCCCACTCGGACTCACGCTCGACTACACGGTCGAGAACACCGTGCGTCACATCTCGTCCCGCAACGTGGTCGGCCTGCTGCCCGGGAGCGATCCGGCCCTGCGCGACGAATACCTCGTCTACACCGCGCACTGGGATCACCTCGGCCGCGATGACCGGCTGGTCGGCGACCAGATCTTCAACGGTGCCCTCGACAACGCCAGCGGCAGCGCGGTGCTGCTCGAACTGGCGCATCTGTTCGCGGACCTGCCGACGGACGAACGCCCGCGGCGTTCCATCCTGTTTCTCTCCGTCACCGCCGAGGAGCGCGGACTGCTCGGCTCGCGTTACTATGCGGAAAATCCGCTCCACCCGCTCGAGCGAACCGTCGCGAACATCAACATGGACGGCGCCAACATCTACGCCGAGACGCGCGACATCGAAAACATCGGCTCGGGCGCGACCACCATTGAGGACCTGGCGGCGGCCGTCGCCGCGTCCCACGGCCGCGAACTGCTGCCCGACTCCCAATCCGAAAAAGGCTTCTACTACCGCTCCGACCATTTCGAGTTCGCCAAGGTCGGCGTGCCGGCCTTCTACCCCAAGGCGGGCCGCATCGCGCTTTACGAGGACGAAGACTACATTGACCGCAAGCGGCAGGAGTTCACCGCCCTGCATTACCACAAGGTGAGCGATGAGGTCGGTCCCGAATGGAGCTTCGCCGGCGTGGCCCAGGACACCGTCTTTCTCTTCGAGGTCGGGCAGGCCATCGCCGACGGCGACACCTGGCCGGAATGGAAGGCCGGGTCGGAATTCAAGGCCCGCCGGGATGCCATGCTCGGGCGTGAGGTCACGCCCTAGGCACTTTTTCGGCAGCCAATTGGCAAAAAGAGTCTACGGGGCTTGCACCGGCCTGCGGGCTTCGTGTCCTACCGAACATGCTTAAATCTCGTTTCTACCTCGTCCTCGCCGCCACTGTGTTGGGCGGAATCGTGGCCGGGTGTTCCCGTTCCGGCCCGGCCGACGAAGCCGGGCTCAAGATTCTCCACTTCGGCAACGGCACGGAAATCCAGGATCTTGACCCGCAGATCGTGACCGGCGTGCCGGAGAACAAGGTGATCAACGCCCTGTTCGAGGGATTGGTCATCGAGGGTCCGACGGGCAGCGACACTCAACCCGGGGTGGCGGCTACCTGGGACTCCCTGGACAACATCGTCTGGACCTTCCACCTGCGGCCCGACGCCGTCTGGTCAGACGGCGTGCCCATCACCGCCGACACCTTTGTGCAGTCCTACCAGCGCATCCTGACGCCCTCGCTGGCCTCCGAATACGCCTACCACCTGCACTACCTGCAAAATGCCGAGGCGTTCAACTCGGGCACGCTGACGGATTTCTCCCAGGTGGGGATCAAGGCCCTCAACGAGCACACCCTGCAGATGACCCTGCGCAGCTCAACGCCCTACCTGATCGAGATGCTCAAGCACTACTCGTGGTTCCCCGTGCCCGTGCACCTCATCCAAAAATTCGACGGAATGGACAAGCAGGGCACGGCCTGGACCCGGCAGGAGAACTTTGTCGGCAACGGTTCGTTCGTGCTCAAGGACTGGCGCTTCAACCAGAAGATCATCGTCGAGCGCTCCCCGACGTACTGGGACCGCGCCAACGTGCTCCTCGATCAGATCCATTTTTACCCGATCGATAACATCGCGACCGAAGAGAACATGTTTCGCACCGGCGCGTTGCACAAAACCAACGAGCTGCTGCTGTCCAAGCGCCCCGTCTACAAGACCGAGCACCCGGACGAGTACCGGGAGGATCCCTACATGGGGGTCTACTTCTACCGCCTCAACGTCACCCGCCCGCCGCTCAACGACGTGCGCGTGCGCAAGGCCCTCGCCCTGGCCATCGACCGCGAGGCGATCGTCGAGAACATCAAGAAGGGTGGCGAGGCGCCGGCCTACCATTTCTGCCCGCCTTCCGCCAAATTCGCCTCGACCACCCGCCTGGAGGGCGACCTCGAGACCGCCCGCCGGCTCCTCGCCGAGGCCGGCTACCCGGACGGCCAGGGTTTCCCGCGCATCGAGATCCTCTTCAATACCCAGGACAATCACCGCGTCATCGCCGAGGCCATCCAGCAGATGTGGCGCCGCAATCTCAACGTGAACATCGGCGTCTACAACCAGGAATGGAAGGTCTACCTCGATTCACAGGACAACCTCGACTACGACATCAGTCGCTCCGGCTGGATCGCCGACTACACCGATCCCAGCACCTTCATGGACATGTGGGTCACCGACGGCGGCAACAATGACACCGGCTGGTCCAGCGCGGAGTATGACGAACTCATCGCCAAGTCCTACCACACCGACTCCGAGGAGGAGCGCATGGCCATCTACCAGCGCATGGACGACATCCTGATGGAGGAGGTGCCGATCATCCCGATCCACTTCTACACTCGCGTCTACGCCCTGAGCACGAAGGTGCAGAACTGGCCGGTCAACGTCCTGGACAACCGCTCCTGGAAATACCTCGATCTCGCCGAATGAGCCCGGAATTGCCCCGTGCGACCAGCGCTCATTGGTCATTGAGCATTGGTCGCGGGTCAGTCTTTATGACCACCATTCGGACTTCCTGATTTCGGATTTCCCCCTGCACCATGCTACGATTCATCGCCCGTCGCCTGTTGGAGACCATCCCGGTCATCTTCATCATCATCACGGCGACGTTCTTCATGATCCGCTTCGTCCCGGGCGGCCCGTTCACCTCCGAAAAGGCGGTCACCCCCGAGATCCAGCGCAACCTCGAGGCCCACTACGGCCTCGATAAGCCGCTCTACCAACAATATTTCGATTACCTTGGCAGCCTGGCCCAGGGCGACTTCGGACCGTCGTTCAAGTACCCCAATCGCACGGTCAACGAGATCATCGCCGACAAGCTCCCGGTCTCCCTTGAGCTCGGCAGTATCTCGCTCGCGGTCGCGCTGATCGTCGGCACCACGCTCGGCGTCACCGCCGCGGTCAAGCGCAACAGCTGGCTCGACTACGTCTCCTCGTCGGTCGCCATGATCGGGATCTGCGTGCCCACCTTCGTGCTCGGTCCCCTGCTGGTGCTCGTGTTCGCCATCCAGTTCCGCTGGTTCAACGCCTCCGGCTGGTATCTGCCCATCGACCGCGTGCTGCCCGCCGCCACCCTCGGCATGGTCTACGCCGCCTATGTCGCCCGCCTCACCCGCGGCGGCATGCTCGAGGTGTTGAACCAGGACTACATCCGCACCGCCCGCGCCAAGGGCGCCAGCGTGCTGCGCGTCATCTTCAAGCACGCGCTGCGCGGCGGCCTGCTCCCGGTCGTATCCTTCCTCGGCCCGGCCATTGCCGGCATCCTCACCGGCTCGTTCGTCATCGAGACCATCTTCCAGATCCCCGGCCTCGGCCAGGTCTTCGTCCAGAGCGCCTTCAACCGCGACTACACCCTGGTGCTGGGCACCGTCATTCTTTACGCGACCCTCATCATCACGCTCAACCTGATCGTCGATGTCGTGCAGGTCTGGCTGAACCCCAAGCTCAAGTTCGAGTAAATCGCCGACCCTTTTCGAACATGACTTCCCTTTCCCCCTCGGCTGATCGCCTACCCTCCGCGGTGCCCACTCCCGACGAACTCGAGGAGGGTTCCTCGCTGTGGCGGGACGCCTGGCACCGCGTGGCCAAGAACAAGCTGGCCCTCTTCGGCGGCGGCGTGCTCATCGTCCTCACCATCGCCTGCGTGTTCGGCCCGCTCATCACCGAATACTCCTACGAGGAACAGGACCTGAATCTCGGCGCCAGCGCGCCCAGCGCCGACCACTGGCTCGGGACCGACACCCTCGGCCGCGATCTGCTTGTGCGCCTGCTGGTTGGTGGCCGCATCTCCATTGGCGTCGGCCTGTGCGCCACCATCGTCGCCCTCACCATCGGCGTGGTCTACGGCGCGGTGGCCGGCTTCTTCGGCGGCAAGATCGACTCGCTCATGATGCGCATCGTCGACATCATGTATGCGCTGCCGTTCACCATCTTTGTCATTCTCCTGATGGTGTTTTTCGGCCGCGACATCTGGCTGCTCTTCCTCGCCATCGGCGCGGTCGAATGGCTCACCATGGCCCGCATCGTGCGCGGACAGATCATGTCGCTGAAGCGCATGGAGTTCATCGAGGCCGCCCACTCGCTCGGCCTCGGCACCCGGCGCATCATCTTCCGGCACATGATTCCCAATGTGCTCGGGCCGATCATCGTCTACACCACACTGACCATTCCGGCGGTCATGCTGCTGGAAGCGTTCCTGAGCTTCCTGGGCCTCGGCGTGCAACCCCCGCTCAGCTCCTGGGGCGTGCTGATCAAGGACGGCGCCGAGAAGATGGAGGAGTTCCCGTGGCTGCTCATCTTCCCCGGCACGATCTTTTCGCTGACCCTCTTCTCGCTCAACTTCCTCGGCGACGGCCTGCGCGACGCGCTCGACGTGCGCTCGTCCAAGGACTGATCGCCCGGCCGGGAGCCTCTTATCCATGCACCGCTACCGTCCGTTCTTCGGCCACATCAAGGCGGTCCGTGGCACGCTGGTGGCCGCGCTCGCCTGCGGCCTGATCTACGGCGCGGCCAACGGTGCCGGCCTGCCGCTGATGATGAAGTGGGTCTTCCCCAAGATCTTCGCAGCGGAAGCCGCCGCCCTCACCACGTGGCAATTGATCCTGATCGCCGCCTGGCTGCCGGCCGTCTTCTTGATTCGCGGAGTCGCCGGTTACGGCAATATCTACCTCGTGCAGCTTGCCGGCGTGCGTGTGCTTGAGCGACTGCGGCTGGAATTTTTCGGCAAGTTGCAGCGCCTGCCCCTCTCCTTCCTGCAGCGTCAATCCAGCGGCGATCTCATCTCGCGCGGCCTGGCCGACACCAATCAGCTGCAGGTCACCCTCACCTTTGCCGCGAACGAAATCATCCGCCAGCCGGCCACGCTGCTCGGCTCGATCGGGTTCCTCGTCTGGGTCGCCTTCCATGAACGGGGCGTGCCTCTGGTACTCGTCTGCCTCGCCGTCGTGCCGCTGTGCGTGCTGCCCATCCGGTTTATTGGCAAAAAGCTGATCCGCCGCGCGAAGGAAGTGCAGAGCCAGCTCGGTTCCATCACCGACCGCTTCAGCGAAAACCTCTCCGCCGCCCGCGAGGTGCGGGCCTTCAGCCTCGAGCAATCCGAGACCGCCAAGTTCGCCGGCATCAGCGCCCAGCTGGTGCGCTTCCAGATGAAGGTGGTCAAATATCATCAGGCGCTGAACCCGGCCATCGAGATCATCTCCGCCGTCGGCATCTCGATCACCCTCATCTACGCCTACCGCGTCCAGGTGCCGCTGGAATCGTTCCTCGCGCTCATCACCGCGCTCTACCTCAGCTACGAGCCGATCAAGAAGCTCGGTGCCCTCAACAACGAGCTCAAGAAGGGCCAGGCCGCCCTCGATCGCATCCAGGCCATTCTCGACGAGCCTGAGACCGTCACCGATCCGGCCACGCCGTTCGCCGTCGACCGCCTGCAGGGCCACCTCGCCTTCGACGGGGTGTCCTTCGCCTACCGCGGCGACGAACACGTGCTGCGCGACGTCTCCGTACGGATCCCCGCCGGCACGGTCTGCGCTCTGGTCGGTCCCAGCGGGGCCGGCAAGACGACCTTCATCAATCTGGTGCCGCGCTTCTACGAGCCCGCGACGGGCAGCGTGACCATCGACGACATCGACGTGCGTTCGATGCGCCTGGCCGATCTGCGGCGCAACATCGCCATCGTCTCGCAGGAACCGGTGCTCTTTAACGACACCATCGCCGCCAACCTGCTGCTGGGCCGCCCCGGCGCCACCCGCGAGGAGGTCGAACAGGCCGCGCGCGACGCGTCCGCCCACGACTTCATCACCGCCCTGCCCCTGGGTTACGACACCATCGTCGGTGAACGCGGCGCCTCGCTGTCCGGCGGCCAGCGCCAGCGCGTCGCGCTGGCCCGCGCCTTCCTGCGCAACGCGCCCATCCTCATTCTCGACGAAGCCACCAGCGCGCTCGACAGCGAGAGCGAGGCCGCCATCCAGACCGCGCTCAAGCGCCTGATGGTCGGCCGCACCGTACTCATCATCGCCCATCGCTTCAGCACCATCCGCGACGCCTCCCGCATCCTGGTCTTCGACCAGGGCACCCTTGTCGCCTCCGGCACCCACGACGAGTTGCATGCCGCCAACGAGCTCTACCGCACCCTGTATCAACGCCAGACCAGCGGCGTTGCCTGAACCATGCCGGCGCGCGGACCCGACGAGTTCAGCCGGATCGCTAAGGAATTGATCGGCGACCTGCGCGGCATTCCCACCGTCGAGCCCGCCCGCCAGCGCAAGCGCCCCACCAAGTCGGCCAGCGAGTTGATCGAGGCCCTCGTCAACAAATACCACCTCGGCGAAGCCTCCCCCGTGCAGGCGCTGCGCGACCGCTGGCCCGACCTGGTGACCAAACCCCTCGCCGCCTATTCGCACGCCGTGGAGATCAATGCGACCGGCTGGTTGGTGGTCATGGTCTCCAACTCCGTGGCCAAACAGGAATTGACCAACAACCGGCGCCTCTTCCTGCAGCGCATCAAAGCCGTGCCTGGCTGCGAAAACGTCAAGGGCCTGAGCCTCCGCGCCGGCGGTTGAGGGACCTGGGGCTGCGCTCAGGTCTGGCCCGCCAGTTCGGTATGGGCCCGTTCCAACGCCTCCGCCAGTTCCTGCAACCGGAACGGTTTCGCCACAAAGTCATTCATTCCCGCGGCGATCGCCCGCGTGCGGTCCTCCTGCATGGCGTTGGCCGTGACCGCCACGATCCACGGCCGGACGCCCTGCGTGCTATCCATTGCACGAATACGCCGCGCCACCTCCAGGCCGTCCAGCTCAGGCATTTCCACGTCGAGCAGGATCAGGTCGTAGGCCGTCCGCGCACAGGCCTCGAGCACTTCGCGCCCGTTGCCCACGATGTCGGTCCGGTAACCCAGCCGATGCAGCATCATCTCTGCGACCCGCAGGTTCACCGCATTGTCGTCGGCCAGCAGCAGCTTCAGCGGACAGCGCTGGCCGAGATCGGACGAGACCACCGTCGGGGCGACTAAGGCCGTAGCGGCGACCCGCGGCTCACTGGGCTCCCTCACCGCCACCGTGAAATGAAAGGTCGAGCCCTGGTGTTCAACGCTGTCCGCCCACATCCGTCCCCCCATCACCGTCGCCAACCGGTGGCTGATCGCCAGCCCCAGGCCGGTACCGCCGAACTTGCGGGTGGTTGAACTGTCCACCTGGGAAAACAACTTGAAGAGGCGGTCCATCCGATCCGCCGGGATGCCGATGCCCGTGTCACGCACCGAAAAATGCAGCAGGCGGTCGGAGCCGGCGGAGACCGCGCGGACCTCGATCACCACTTCCCCGCGCGCCGTGAACTTCAGCGCGTTGCCCACGAGGTTGACCAGGATCTGGCGAATGCGGGTCACGTCGCCAACCACCCAGGCCGGGGCCTCCTCGCTGATGGCATGGATCAGCTCGATCCCTTTTTGACCCGCGGTGGTCGCGAACAGGTCGATCACGTCCTCAATGCACTGGCGCAGGTTGAAGACCGCCTCCTCCAGATCAATGCGTCCGGCTTCGATTTTGGAATAGTCCAGGATGTCGTTGATGATCGTCAGCAGCGAACGGCCGCTTGACTCGATCGTATCCAGGTACTCGCGCTGGCGCGGCGTGAGCTCGGTGTCGTGCAGCAGGCTGGCCATGCCGATCATGCCGTTCATCGGGGTGCGTATTTCGTGCTCATCACCGCGAGAAACGCGCTCTTGGCCTGGTTGGCGGCCTCGGCCTGTTCCTTGGCCCGACGCAGCTCCGTCGCTGCCGCGGCATCGCGCCAGGCCGCCGCCGCCGCGTTGCGGCGCAGGCGGAAGACCACCAGGCCGGCCACCACCGACAGCAGCCCCACCCCTGCCATGCTCTCAAAAAGCGCACGGCACACCACGGCGAGTCGCGCCACATAATCGGACAGCTCCATGTCAATCCCCGCCACGCCGACCACCTCGCCGGTCGAATTGTGAATCGGCGCAAATCCGCTCATGAACACCCCCTCGTCATCAGCCACCGGCGAACGGTTCGTCACCACGCGGCCTTCACTCAGGGCCTCGACGAACTCCGGGTCGTCTCCTTCATAGAGGTCCATGATCTCGTCAGGCGGCTCGGTGGAACGGGAATTTCGATACTGGTATTCCGTGTCCAACACGATGTGCACCCCGTCCTCCCGCAGGACCGCCGTGTAGACAAAGAAGAGGTTCGGATTGCTGCGATGAAACGCGACCAGTGGGGCCAGGGCTTGCAGGTGCTCGGGCGAACCCATCTGCTCCGACGACACCAGGGTCTGATGCAGATCGCCGTCGACCTGCACCGCAAGCGACCGGGCCAGCGCCTCCAGTTCGCCACGCACGGCATCGATCTGCACCTGGCGCGACATGCCATATACCAGCGCCAACCCCACGCAGGATACGCCAAAAACCGTGATCGCCGCCACCAATCCATCCCGCCGTGGCCAAATCGATTTGGGAGCCTGGCGATGATTGCTCATGGGTGTGACTACAAGTATTGCCCGGATACGTT
>Ga0181606_10001530_pt1 | contig 20224 bp, 10 predicted proteins | sample 041ome_10_FD_132994 | JGI IMG/M metagenome (GOLD analysis project Ga0181606, IMG submission 132994) | Coastal salt marsh microbial communities from the Groves Creek Marsh, Skidaway Island, Georgia - 041412US metaG (megahit assembly) | ecosystem: Environmental > Aquatic > Marine > Intertidal... | reverse complement strand
TTTCTTTTTTCTTTTTTCTTTTTTCTTTTTTCTTTTTTTTGCCGCGGATAACATGCGGCGCAACGTGAAACGGTGGGATTCATTGAATTCAGACATGACGAATTACATTGGTCCGTGTTTACGAAAGTTCGCTTGATGAGACTTCAAACAATGGGTGTGACAACCCGACTTCAGATCTATTTATGTGTTTCACTGTGCTCGTGTTGTTGCTGTTGTTTTTCCTTTTTTGTATTGCTTCGCTTAGTTGGGCACTAGGCTCCGTCAGTGTCTTCTCGCCCCGTTCCCTAGAAGCTACATCGATAGGTCGTCCCGTTGAATCGAAGCTTCGGCTGTCGGCCACGCAACTGGTTTCTCGCTATCTTTACCGGCCGCTAACCGCCGCGTGAGGACACAGAGACCAGACATTTTCTCAATCACGCGATTTCGCGCGCGACTGGAAATTCTGGGCTGTTACTTCAGGCAGCTGGACATGGAACTTTATCCATAGTTCGGCGTTAATCAGCCCGTAAATAAACGGGCTCGCATTCTGAATTCCAGCGGGGAGGAGATCTTACTACCTCGGCCCCGATGCTGACAGTTCTGGAAACCGGGCTTACACTTCTCTCTCCACGCCTCTGCCTTACCTTTGGCCTTGTCGAATGTTGACGCGAAGCGTCCAGTGACTTACAAAATTTGTCTCATTCCTCGCAGCAGTTTAATTTGTGAACAAGACAATGTCCCAATGTACATTATCGTACCAATCAATAGGTGCGTCGCTAAAGAACAAAGAATACGACGCGCGATGACGCGGCGACGGTTTTGATGTTGGATTTGATTCGATTGCGGTGATGCATAACCTCGAGGCTGTTTGTTAGTAGGCTTGGCCTGTGCGCATAACAACTTCAAAACGACTTCTCCTTTCTCTGAGCAATCAAATTATTTTCTTCATCACGCCGCCGTCTTTGGCGAACACAAATCTCAAGCCGATGATGCAGCTATCGATGTGTAGTGCAGTACGTTGTTGGGGAATCTGGATTTCCAGGCGAACCTTCCTCAATCGCAGCGTATGAGAATCCGTTCTCGGCTTGGCACAAAAATCGCGGTTCTGCCGCTGTCTGAGGCTTTGTGTTTTGTGCTGCAACGACGTGTCTTAAACAGCTTGACGCGAGCGGTGGATGACTAACGTCGTCGTTTTTTTCCTTTTCCGTCTCGACGCGTGCAGCGATTATCATTCATGTAGAATTTCGTAGTTTTAGACATTAGCGCGCGCGCGTACACGATATGTCACGAATAGTCGACGCACATCCGCGCAACACAACACGAGTCAGCGCCGAACGCACGGAAGGAAGAAGGAAAAGAAATGACGAAATAACCTGTCATTCTCACGACGGTCAACAGAGCTTCGGCGACGAAGAGACAACGGTGCTAGTACTCCGATCTTTTCTTTCTTTCTTTTTTTCGACGGACGGACGAGTGTGTGCGTGTGTGTTCCATGACATTCAATTGTAAATTAAGCATATAATCGTGTTCGTAATACAATTCTGTTTGCGCGCAAAAAAATCCTCACCCTCGCCGCGCTCTCACGGACACAACAACGAAAGCGCGGTAATCTCCCCAGTCACCGGATTCGACCCATCCGCAACCTTACACAACGCCGTCTGTACATCTTTACGCACGATCACATCCGTCCAATCGCTATTCGTTATGATTGCATCCTCCAAATTCGCCGAGCTCACAATCGCCCCGCTCAACACGGCGTTTGTAAAATCCGCCCCCGTCAAGTTGCACTGCCCCAAATTCGCATTCGTCAGATTCGCATTCACAAACGTCGCGTTGGATAAATCCGCCCCAAACAACGTCACGCCAGTTAAATTCGTATCATTAAAGTTTGCGCGCTTCAGTGAGCCCTTGGTGAAGTATTCGCCCGTTTTGCTGAAATCTTTCCCGCTGTAGTCGTACCCATCGCAGCTATTCGTCGCGCATTCGCTCGTCTGTGGAATCGCCAGCGCGGCGTGCGGCATCGCGAACGCGACGAGCACGCTCGCGGCAACGGATACCGCGCGCGAGATCGCGCCGTGCGCGCGCGCGGGCGACGCCAGGGACGTTGGTTCACCCGCCGCGCGCGCAGACGTCATCGCCATCGCCATCGTCTTCGCGCGTCTCGTCGTCGTCATCGCGCGTCTCTCGCGCGCGCACGGCGTCGGCGCGTGCGTCGTCATCGCGTGCGTCATCATCATCATTATCGTCGTCGTCGTCGTCGTCGTCGTCGTCGTCGGTGGGTCGACGCAGCGAGGCGATGTGTGCGGCGATGCGATTGTGTGTGACGCCACGCCACATCATGTCACGCCATCCTAAACGCACGCCGCGCCGCGCCGCCACCGCCGCCGCCGCGCGCGCGAACGCACCGGGATCACCCGCACCGCGCACCGCGCGCACCGCGCGCACACCGCGTCGCAGCGGTGGGAAATCCGCGCCGAAACTCACGAAATCGGATGTCGAACGAGGTCAAGAAATCACCGTCAAGGGTCCCAAACACGAGGTATGGTGCGGCGAAATCGTCCGCGTGCGCGCGAACGCGCGTGCGAATGAGCTCGTCGTGCGTTGGTTTGACGCCACGCGCGCGCGGGGGAGGACGTACCCGCTGTGGGATTGTCAAGGGACGGATTTGGTGGATGTGAAGAGCGTGCTCGAGACGCATCGACGCGGACACTACGCGCCTCCGAAGGGCGGCCGGAAGGTGTGTACGATGTGTTTTCGGGCAAAGACGACGTGTGCGAATCGGGCGGATGTGATTGGTGATGATGCGGAGTTGTGAGTGCGTGATGGTGGGTGGGGGATGTGCGTCGAATTCGCGAAACGCGAAGACGCGCGCGCGGAATTTGAAACGTTTTCCTCGTCTTTGTTGTGTGTTATGTAGCGTGAATCGCGATTGAATTGAAATCTAAATGAATGTACACTAGGAGACTAGGATGTAATGTAATGAATTCATGTAATCTATCGTTGACGCTTGACGCCGTGATTGATGGCGAGATAGGTGTCGAATTGATGCGCGGCGAGGTCGTCGTCGGGAAACGGGTACGGAGCGCCGCATCGATGCGCGGCGGCGAACCCGCTTAACACAGCTATTTCGTGCGTATTCACCAACGTATACGATCCGGCGTAGAGCGTGCGGCGTTTATTCTGCACGAAGCGCCAGAATGGCACGGCGCGCGTAAAATGTCGCACGGTGTGCCCGAATTGACGCCACCATTTCGTGAGCGCGACGGCGCCGGGATCGATGTCATCCTTGGTCCATCGCGCCGCGTCGTCCGCCGCGTTCAAAAAGATGCTCTGATACACGCGCTCGCCCGACGCACCCTTGGCAAATGGTTGATACGCGGTCAAATCAAAGGACATTTCTACTTTGGACGCGTCATCATCGTATGTTTTGATAAAGTACATGTCGCTTCCGTCTTCGGCGACGTCGTAATGCCGACGCATGTACGCCTCGTCTCGATGCGTCACCGACACATCATCGTAATACTTGATGTTTCTAAAAATCAACCGCTCCATAAACGACGTCCCCGACCCTGCATTGAGCATCGCCTCGCTCTGCTCCGTATTACACGCGAATATAACTTTATCGCATTCACGAACGCGTTTCGCGCCCGAGGCGTCGATAAACGTCACCCGAGCGCCTCGCCTCCCGCGCTCCACCGCCGTCACTCGCGCCGACACCGTCACCGCCCCACCTCTCTTCACAATCGCATCTCCAATATTCCCATACATCGTCCCAAATTCAGGAAACGCAAACATCCTCGGTGCGCTACTCATAAATCTCTCGTCGTCGTATTCGTACAACCGAAGCCTGTCGTCGTTGAAAACTCGAGCCAGCAACACGCTCGATACATTCTTCGTCTGATTCCCCGTCCCAAAAAACAACGCCGTCGTCGCATACACCACACGGTCCCTAAATTCCTTTGAATGTCCATGCATTCGAAGCGCGCGTTCGACGGAAATAAACGCATAGATGACTTCAAACCGCGATATCCAGCGCAGCGTGCGCTTAAATTTCTTGACATCTTTCGCCAATGATGCGATTAAATCGCTCTCACACGTATTCTTCCAATTGTTCGCCCCCTTGCCAAAAGACACCTTGACGTTCACCCAATGCGGCTGCGCCACGTCGCACGCGCGCATGAGCGCGAGCGTGTTCGCGTAGCTCGTCGCGCCGCCTTGCACGCCGTCATTGATGACGCGTGATGATGACGCCGATGCATCCAAGCTCACGTCTCGTATGCGCTCCGTGGTGGCCACACCGCCGAGCGCAGGCGCGCATTCGAGAATTTCAACATCCACGTCGACGTCGCGCTGCGTGAGCGCCCACGCGGCGGCGGTTCCGGCGGCGCCACCGCCGATGATGACTATGCGCTGCGGCATGGATGTGACGTCATTTCGAGCTCCGCGAGCGACGTCGTCGTCGTCGTCGTCGTCGGTCGGCGCGTTTCAGTGGGCGAGACGCGCGCGGCGCGCGCGGGGCGACGCGTGTCGGACGTGGCGCGCGCGCGGCGTGACGCGTCGGTCGCGTATCGCGCGTCGCGCGCGCGTTTCGGTTGGTGAGGATGATGGCGGCGGCTGATGCTGATGCGCGTGCGCCGGTCGCGGACGACGCCGCCGCGGCGCTGGCGCCCGAACGCGCATCGCGCGAGGACGATGATGGGGGTGACGCGCGCGTCGCGGACGGGGGCGGCGGCGGCGACCGCGCGCCCGGGTCGAATCCGAACAAAAAGCGCAAGGTGGCGCTGTCATTCGCGTACGTGGGCGCGGGCTACGCCGGAATGCAGCGTAATCCGGGCGTGGTGACGATCGAAGGGGAATTGGAGGCGGCGATTGTAAAGGCTGGAGGGATATCTGACGCCAATGCGGGGGATTTCGGGAAGGTGGCGTGGACTCGGGCGGCGCGGACGGACAAGGGGGTGAGCGCCGTCGGTCAAGTCATCGCGTGTCGGATGGTATTGGAGCCGGAAGGGATGTTAGAGCGCATTAATGAGGCGTTGCCGGAGAAGTTTGAGGTGTTTGGGATCGACCGCGTCACTGGTGGGTTTAATGCGAAGACGATGTGCGATCGAAGACGGTACGAGTACGTGATACCGACGTGGGCGTTTGACCCGAGCGTGGGCAAAGCCGCGAGCGCGGATGCCGATGCCGCGGTGAGCGCATCTGATGCGTTTGTATTTACGGAAGAAACGCGCGCGCGCGTCGACGCGGTGCTGAAAAATTACTGCGGTACGCACAATTTTCACAACTACACGGTGAAAGTCAAGCCGACGGATCCGCAAGCCAAGCGTTACATTTTAAGTTTCGATTGCTCCGAACCGTTCGAGGTGGATGGCGAGCAGTTCGTACGGTGCACTGTGCTTGGGCAGTCATTTATGCTGCACCAAATTCGTAAGCTCATCGGGACGATGCTCGCCGTCGTTCGTGGCGAATTGACTGAGGATGACCAAAAGTTTGCGTTGCTCACGAGTCAATTCGCGCCGACGCCGATGGCGCCAGAGCTCGGGCTATTTTTGTGTGAATGCATTTACAAGGCGTACAACGATAAATTTGGTGCGGTGCACGGGGCGATGGAGCTGTTGAAATATCACAACAAGGTTGAGGCGTTTAAACACAAGTTTGTGTACACGCACATTGTCAACCAGGAGCGCGAAGAGCACACGATGCGGGACTGGCTTCGCGACGTGTTGCAAGGCGGTAAACATTTACGTACGGCGTTTGATGCGAGCATAGCTTCTTCAATCGCAGCAGGGGAGACATTAGACGCCTCTCGCGTGGGTGTTCGACAAAAGAAGAGAAAGAATAATGCGTCGGCACCGGCGGAGACGCCAGACGCTCCCGGCGCGGCGCCGGCGGGCTCGTCGTTTGAGGCGTCCATGGCGGCGGCGGCAGAGCGTGCGAAAGTGCGCAGAGTCACTGAACCAGGTGCCGATGATAGATACCACAATAATAGTAGACCTCCTCCAGCGAAATCCGTCAACAAGGAAGCACCAAAGCCGACGACGATGATTCCGCTCGACGAATACTCTGATTAACACTTGTAACAACGCCAAACACACGATTTTGTCTTCTCATGTCATTGTCTTCCGTACTAAAAGCTGTTAATAGTATTAAATATTGCTACAATCTGAACGATAAGTCCGCGAACTCACCGTCAGACATCGCTTCAGATGGCTGATACGTGGCGTCGCCGTCAGACGTATACGCGCTTTCGCTTCCGAGCAGCGACGACTGTCTCACCGGCGGCGCGCCCACACCGTTTTCGTCTCTGAACGCCATCAAATAATCGTGTTCTTGTTGTTGTAAATGCCTCGCGAGCGCGCTCTGTGGGGCAGACCCATCGGAGTTGAATCTGAATCCCGTCCCAGGCGTGGCGAAATCATCCATGGAGTCGCCGCCTTCAGACGTGTAGTCAGCCGTGCGTCTATCGTCGTGGGAATCCGCGACGGACAGTCGCTCGCTCATCGCCTCGACCGGCGTATTTTCACCAGGAACTACCGCGCGCGCGCGTGGTGAAAATCCATAGTAATCGTCATCATCGTCGTCGTCGTCGTCGTCGTCGACGGTTGCCGGCGCCTGCGCCGTCGAGGCGCCAAATCTACTTTCGCCAAAAAAGGCGGCTAAATCCGCCGGATTCGATAACCCCTCGTCGTCGCTCGACCCATCGCCGCCAAAATCTACCGCCGTCGCGGCGTTGTCCTCGCCTGATGCACCTTTCGTCAACAGATCTTTAGCCTTGAGTTTCTCGACGGCGCTTTTAAACGCCGCCAATCCGCTCGCCTGCTCGTCTCCGTCGGCTCTCTTCTCATTCATCGACGTCTGTCTCGACTCTGCTCTCGACCGAATCGCCGCCGCAACCTTCTTCACTCGCTTGTTCCCCATCATCGTCGCGCTCTTTTCTCTCCACGACTGTTTCCGCGGCGCGTTATACAACGCCCCGCCCGGCGCTCGCGCTTCTGTCGCCTTTTGCTGAATCTTCAACGCGAGCTTTCTGAGTTGAATCGTGTGCTTGATGACTTCAATCACCTCGGCGTGGTCGTACAGCCCTTCGGCGTCGCTCGACACCGTGAACCGCTCGAGCACGATGGCGACGAATAAATTGCCGAGCAAAAACAACGCGATAAGTACAAACGTAATGAAGAAGACCACGGCGGCGTAGTCGTACGAGCAATCCATCGACGCTTCGTCGAGAAACGGCGGCTCGGTTCTCAAGCACGCTTCGGTTTGGTAGACTTCGGCAAAGGTACCGACCCATCCACCGGTGTAGACGGCGAAGAGCGCGGACATGGCGCCGGAGAAGGTTTCAAAGTTGGAAAACTCACTCAATACGGCGCCTTCGTACGGGCCGGTGTAGTCGCCAAACAACGACACGCCCAAGATGGAGTACGAGAACAACACCAAAAGGGACAACGCAGCGACGTTGAAGACGCCCGGGAGAGACATCATGAACGTATTGAATAGCGAACGCAACCCAGAGTGCGCTTTGACGAGTTTAAGGAGACGCAACAAGCGCACGAGCTGGAGGTATTCGAAGACACTCGAGTTTGAGTCGGCGCCCTGACCGACGGCTTGAACGACGGCGACGAACACGACGAACGCATCGAGCCAGTTCCAGTACGTTTCGAAATACCGTCGACGACCTTGCGCCATGAGAAGCATGGTCATTTCGACGGCGTAAATGGCTGTGAACATGATGGACAGGTAAAAGTGTACGTCGGATACGGCTCGGCTCATATCCGCAGTTTGGAAGAGAAGCTCGAGCGTGTTCGCGGCGACGACAGACAACATGAAGTAGTCAAATTGCTTGTGCTTGCATGTGCTGTGCGCGAGTTTTCGCGCGCGAGCCCAGAGCGTGGCGCCGGGTGGTGGGGACACGTACCGCCACGCGTCGTCATCCTTCTCCGCCGCGCGCGCAATGGCTTGCTGCCAGCGACGTTGCGCCGGCGTCACAAACGTCAGCTTATCGTCGACGGTCATTTTGTTGAAATTGTCAATCAGCGCCGTGACGAGCAGGTTGAGCCAGAAAAAGTTTCCAAGCGCCACGGCGATGACAAAGTAAAATGCCGCGTACTGATTTGCATCAGTTTGTAATCCGGTGCCCTCACCAGTGACATCCATGGCGACCCACATGATTTCCTGCCAGTCGTCGCCGGCGTGCATGAGAAACGTCGACAATAAGGCGGCACCGAAATTGTCGAAATTGAATTTTGCGTTTCTCCACACTCCACCCGCGGCTTCGCAGGTTGCCTTGGTGGTAAACGTCGTCGCATTCTCGACGACGTAGCACGACCACATCTTCCCCATGAAGAGTTCCATACCGAGCAAGGCGAATATGGACATGGACACGACGCCGAGGAGGCACACGTAGCTCACCGCTGGAATAGCGGAGACGAGAGTCATGATGACCAAACGTAACCCTGGAAGACGTCGAATAGACCGTAAAGGACGCATGATGCGTAGCAAACGCAACGAGCGCACGGCACCACCGCTACTGTTGCCCGCGATCAACGTCACTAACGACGTGACGACGACGACAAAATCCAAAACATTAAAAGAATTACGAAAGTATGCTGTCGGTCGTGCGTATATGCCGAGCGCGAACATCTTCAGCGTCATTTCGATGCAGAAGATGACGGTGAAAATGACTTCAATCATTTCGTACACTTCGGCAGTCTTCGAGCCGGCGCTGGGCCAGGTGTGCGTCTCCGTGGCAAGCAAGGCACTCCCAATGATGATGATTAAGAGCACAAAGTTTTCAATCCAGTGATGCGTAACAAATGCGTGCGCGCGCGCCTTGTATCGCTCGAGCTTGATAGATTCGTCGTACATCGGAATCATATCCCCATCTTTGGTTATTATCACGCCTGGAATGCCGCTGTCGGCTTTGACGACTCGAACCTTAGAGCCGAAGACGGCTTGCGCCCAAGGACCTGCAATTTCGGCGGAGATGTCCCCCTCTTCGTTCGCACCTTCATTCTTGTCGCCGGTGTCTGCCACCTTTTGCGTGTGTTTCAGCCTTAGCTCTTCCATCATTTTCTCCTTGAATGATTTGTCACCAGACTTTCGCGCACTCAAGGGTGGTGTCAGACGTAAGCGCGCCGCCTCGAGTGCGTGTTCGGACATCTTCAAAGTTTCTCCGGGTGGAAGTTTCATGAGACCGACGGAGACTAGGAAAATCTTCACAGCCAACACTTCATCTACTGCGTTCTTTCGCAAACGCTGTGATTTCGCCGCAGCAAGTTTACCGCCACCGCCACCACGCACGGGTGATGTGGCGATATGTTGCGTCGCCGTTTCGGGCTGTCCACTCTGTGTGGAATTCGTGGGCCATATCGATATTTCATCCTCGTCGCCATTAGCGACGCTCTCGCCCGCAATCTTCTTCTCCATGAATTTAGACTTTGGAAACGTATCCTTCACGACATTTTCTTCCTTTTTTACGTTTTCGATTAAATCCATGCGGCGCATAAACTTGGTCGACTTTGCTTTTGCTGTCGACGTCAGCGCGCTTAACGCAAACGTCGCGTTTTGCATCACGCGTTTAAGTTTACCCTCCTTGGACAAGACTATCGCCTCTGCACGCTCGATGGCGTCTTTCAATCGCAACGCCTCAATCTCCTCATGCTCTAACTTATCTTCCTCGACCTCGACTAAAGAGCACGAGTCGATCAAAATCCCTAACACAAGTGACAGAATCACCGTGGACAGGAAAATCCATGCAATCATGTACAACACGACCCAATCGCTTCCGTACGCCACCATCGTACTCCAAGCCACCGCGAATGAGTCCTCACCAGTGGCGACGACAAATAACGTCAACGCACTTCTAGGAAAGCTTTTAAAGGTGAGACGTTCCTCGTCCAATGTGCCTAAACCGGTGAAGAGTTGGAAGCCGTAAATGGAAAAAATGACTGTGAATACGAGCCAGACGACCAAGAACGCCCACATGTCATTCAGCCCGATGAGCGCACTGGCGACGATTTTTCTAAACTCTCTATTCTGACGAATCACTCGAATCGTTCTAAACGCTCGGAAGATTCGCATGAGACGGAGAAACGACAAGGAAAAACCTTGTGATTCAGCGGCAGTGCTCACGACGCCCGTGATGACGATGAGTCCGTCAACGCAGTTCTCTTTCAATCGCCAATACCCTTTAAAACCATATCCAATGTGTTTAATCACCATTTCTATCACGAAAAATGCGAGAAATATAATTTCCAACACCGTGCTTGCAGTGGTAAATCCGGACGCTTGCTCGTAATGCTGCGCCATCATTAAAATCGTGTTCAAGACGATGAGCGCCGTGATAAAGGTATTAAATGACTCATGCGTCGCAATAAACACGCACATCAGACGCGTCGGACTGGTTGGTAACTCATTCTCATCCGAACCGTCTGCGGAGGTCTTAATGTCTGCATCTTCCTCTAGTGCCTTGTCTGCGTCGTTTGTTTTGTCCTGGTCTTCGCCAAAGTTTTCAACTGCCTCTTGCAGCGCTTCCTCTTCGTCTCGCAAACCAATTTGCGTGAGCGTCGCACAAATCACCGAAGTAAACAGCTCCATGACGAAAAATCCACCAACGATGACGACGATACCAAACCAAATCACCGACGCGGTGTATCCGGCGGCATACGACATGGGATTCAGTAGCTCGTTCCAACCGTCGATGGTCATCCCGTTCAACGCCACAATGCTGGCGCGTCCGACGTTGTCAAAGTTCACGAACCCATCGTACGGGTCAATACCAGAATCACAACAATACTCTGTCGATGAGCGATTCGTATAGAGCTGAGAGACTTGGCACGAACTGTCGTGCTCGTTCGGGTACGTCCCATCCGTACCAAACGTTTCGTCCCCGAGCCATGCCGTCGTCAGCGCCGCACAAATTTCAACCCCACTCCCTGTGGGAAACACATACGCGGCGTTTGACGCTTCACTCGGGGGCACGCCGTACCATCTACTCGTCATCTTACCTCCGAATATGGTCACGCCACCCACGGCGAAGACGATTAAAAACCACAGCAAGAAGAGTCCGACGTCTCCCAACAGCGGCAACGCGCGCGCCATAGTCCGCATCACTAATCTACCGCTTCTATATCGCGCAAACACCCGCAAGGGTTGCAACGCACGTAGCAATCGCACGGTCACCACGTGTGCGCCTCCGAGAGGCGCCAACACAACGCTCAATACGACTAATATAAAATCAAATTGGTTCCAACGCGACGTCAAGTACGCGTCTTTACCAAACGCGAACCCAAGCGCGCATATCTTCAACACAGCCTCGATTGCAAACACCGCGGTGACGCAATAACTCGATATCGACACCCATTGCGCCTCGTTCGAGCCACTGTCACGATCTGGCGCCACCACAGCGACAACCGCGCTCGACGCCACCATCAACGCAATGACAAATCCTTGAAACCACTTCGACGTTGATACGCGCTCGCACCCGACGCGAAACCGCGATTCTCGCGCAAACAACAAACACGAACGAGGATCATCATGCCATCTCGCCATCGCGCGCGTCAACGCGTTCCTCGGCGGTGGCCGCAGCGACGTTTCTTCAACACCGTCTGAATTGGACGTTGATGTGACCTCAACGAATCCATCGCCCTCCACGTTCGACGTCACGCGCCGAACGTACTTTGCCGACCGCGGTGAGCTGAGGACAAAGTCCATATCGCTCTACTTCGCGCGCAGTCGACGCCGCCAACGCGCTCGCTCGCGTCGTGCTCTAAAGATGAAGAATCAACCGCGACCACGCAGCCGCATTCAACGGCGCGCCAAAAAAACGCGGGATCGCCCCCGGCTCACCTCCCGCGACGCGCGCAAACCCGCTCACACGCGCCCGGCGAGGACACCCACGCGTACCCGCACCGCGTCATGTCGCGCAAGTACCTCACCGACGAACAACTCGCCGCCGAATGGCCGTACTTGACCCGCGCGCAGGTGAAGGAATTTAAAGAAGCCTTTGACATCTTCGACGTCGACGGTGGGGGCACGATCACCGCCGAAGAGCTCGGGGAGGTGATGAAATCGCTCGGGCAAAAACCTACCAAGGCCCAGCTCGATGCGATGGTGAGCGAGATCGACGCCGATGGCGACGGGGCGATTGATTTTCCAGAATTTTTAACCATGATGTTGCGAAAGATGAACGAGGGCGACCCGGAGAAGGAGCTCAGGGACGTTTTTATGGTGTTTGATAAGGATAAGAGCGGTACGATAAGTGCAGAGGAATTGAAGAGTGTGATGAAGGTGATTGGGGAGAAGTTGACGGATCAGGAGATTGATGATGCGATACGGTTGGCGGATACGACGGGGGACGGGGAGGTCGACTACGATGAATTCATCAACTTTGTGTTGCACGACTAGTGAGAGGCTTTCGTCGATGACGCGGGGACTGGTGACGATGTATACTACTATGAAACTAACTGGTAATAATATTATATTGCATGCTACGTGATCTAGTTCTATGTGCTGTCGTCGATCGCGTCGTACGTCGCGCGGACGTCCCGAACGTAGTCGCTAAACTGCCGAGGCATGACGCCGAGGAATAAAAACCACCACGCGCCGATGGGAACGCTCACGAGTGCGCTCGTCCACCACGGCCAGTGAATGACTTGTGTGGGCACGGCGACGACGCACGCACCGGTGGCAACGATCGTCCAGGGTTGGCACCACGGAGGCTTTGAAGCCCAGACGTCGGCGGGGTCGTTCGGGTGCGCGCGCAAGAGCTCGACGACTTCAGGCGGTGCTACGGGTCGGTTGCGGTCTACTGCGCACACGGTCGTGTGGTGACGACGACGATAATGATAACGTGTCGCTGACGACGGCGCGTGTGCGCCACAAGTGTGCGCGCGCGACGAGAACGCTGTAAGAGCTACGCGCATGACGGAGAGTGAGGCACGAGTCCGTGTTTGCGTGTTGCAAATTAATTTCTTCTTCGGTGCTTGCCGTCTCCACCAGGGCCGCGGCGCTGGTCTCCACCAGGTCTGTCATCACCAGATCCGCGTCGATTATGTTGTTGTTGATGATCACGATGGCCATGGTTGCCAAAATTACCGCCTCCGCCGCGATTGCCCCCGCCTCCGCCGAAATCTCGACGCGGAGGAGCGACGCCGCGTCTGCCGGGACCGCCAAACGTCTTGTCAATCTGACCGACGATGCGAAAGCATATCTCTTTGAGGTCACTCACACTCGCACGCACGGGATCACATGGGAAATCTTTCTCTCGACGCAACGTGTTCTCGGCGACGTAGGATACTAATCCGCTCGCGACGGCTAAGGCTTCTTCAAACGTAGAGCGATGTCCGACGTCGCGAACAATGTCGGCGAGTCGTGGAGGAATGGACGACGGTGAATCGTACGCCAAGTTCACCAAAGATCCTCTGGGAGGTGCGAGCGGCGGCGGTGGAGGCGCCGCTGGGCGCCCGTCATCGGGAACATTTGGTTCGTCTTCTCTCTGACGTTTGTTTCCGGTGACGTTGCCGCCGTTGGACGCGACTTCCGCATACGATGCAACGGGTGGCGGAGGACCATCAGGCATTGGTGGCGCGGTCGCACGATTCGCGTGCTGTGACTCGGGTGTGGTAGTAGCTGCGGCCACGGTCGCCGCGACGGCGCTACTTTCCCAATCCAAACCCGTGTCGCCGGCGTCCCGAATCACTTGCTCAAACGGCGCCTTCAACGCCGCGTAATTTGGTTTTTCACCATACTTCAACGTCCTAATGACGCGCGCGAATGTCTCCACCGCGGGTGGGCACCTCACCGTGGGGCATAATTTTTGAGGGTTCTTCAAGCACTCCTTTTTCATCTTTTCAACCTCTGGTTTCGTCAGCGAACGCTCGCCCGCTTTCCACGGCAACACGCCCTCGATGGATTCAACGATAATGTACAACGTCGAAAACAAATCATCCCGAGCGCTCTGCTCTTTACCCTCATGCGCATACACGCTCGCATACGTCGTCGTGCCTCTAAACGTCGTATCTTTACGTTCCGGAATCACTTTCCCGTCGTCGTCGACATATTTGCGCGCCAGTCCAAAATCAATCAAATAAAACTCTCTCATCCCCTCGCGCCCGTTCCCTATGCACACATTCCCGGGCTTGATGTCTCGATGCACGTACCCTAACTCATGCATCGATTCCAACGCTTCTAACATCGCCACCGCGATCGCTGACACCGTTCGCGCCGTAAACCTTCCGCCCGGTCGTCTCGCGCGCACATCCGCCAAATTCTCCCCAACCAAATCCATCGCCAAAAACGGCTTCCCTTCGTGCGATCCTTCGCACAAGAGCTCCAAAAAGTGTTTCTTCCCGCTCAGCGCGCGCATCACTCGTCCTTCACGCGCGGTCGTGCGCGGTTCGCTCTCAATTTTGATGGCGACGCGCGCGTTCGCCTCTCCGCTCGGATGCGCACCGTCGCTCGCCGCGTACACCTCCGCAAACTGCCCTCGCCCGAGCTTCTGCGCGCTGACGATGAACCGGCCATCGTGCAACGCCGTCTCGGGCTTTAACAAGTTCACCGGCGCCGAGAACGTCGCCATTGCAATGTCGTTACGCACACACGACGCAACGAATTCCACCGCCCGAACGCGTCGGCGCGCCGCGCACGGGCGTCGCACCACCGCCTTCACGCGCGCACGGGTATGCCTCGCGCACCTCTCGCGTCAGACGTCGCACGAACGCGTGCGTCGCGCGTCGAAATGGCGACGATCGCGCGACACGTGCATCAATCATCCGCACTGCGCAGCGCACAAACATCGCCCGCGACACCCATCGCCATGGCGCGCGAGGGCGGTAACCCGGCGCTCGCGATCGTCCTCGTCGTCGTCACGTTCGTCGTCGCGTTTTTGTTGACCAATGTCGTGCTCTATCGACGGGCGCTGAAGGAGTATCCGCCGAAACCGGCGAAAAAGATGTCCCAGCGACGACGCAAAAACGAGCTACGAAAGTCGGGTTTGCGTCCGGCGGGCGGGTAGAATCGCCAAAGAGCGAGTAGAGTTAAAACCGTTCGACGACGCGTCGAGCGGGATGTGATAATAAAGCGCGCCGTGGCTGGCGAATAATAATCAATGAATCATTAATCAATTTGGTGTTGTCCCGTACGCGACGTCGGGACGTCTCGGGCGCCTTCTAATCCGACTCGCTGCTGCGGTGTGCGCCGTCCTGGTCGTCGTCGCTTTCGTCACCCACAAGTGCAGTGCTTCGCACGATGCGCGGCTTGCCGCCGTATGCGCTGGCGTCTTCGTGCGCTTCTTTTAATTGATACGCGAACGTCGCGAGGACGACGAGCGTGAGACATCCGAGCAGAAACATAAACGCCAAGTTTCCATGCTTGGGTTTTTGGATCCATACGTACGTGCTAAACTGCGTGCGGAGAACGAGGTCGTGTAAACCGTCTCTATTGACGTCGGCGACGATGAGCGGCGCCGCTGGTGGTGTGGTGAGTTCAATTGTCGGCGCCGCACGACGACCCTTGGCGTCGACGATGAAGACGCTTCTCGCGCCCGCGGCGACGGCCAAGTCGACGTAGCCACCGACGCGGGTCGAAAACGCCGTGAGCGATGGGGAAACGACGCCGTCGTTATCCCAACCCGCGGGTGTGCGTAATTGCCAACGCCTTCGCGCGCCATCTCGCACGTCGTAGCAAGTCAAGTCGCCGCGGTTGTTGAGGAAGATGGCGTCGCGGCTCATGGCGTCAAGCGGGCGCGCTAATTCGTTAGCAGTTTCTGGAAGACGGCGCAGAGACACTGGCGGGACGACGTCGACGACGCGATGATCGTGACCAGCTGCGATCGCCGCACGGTGCCCGCTCATACCGCTCCCACCTCGGCATATCGTTGCGCTCAACACGCGCTTTGCCACGGCTGGCGTCTCGCCGGCGGTCACCGTGGCCCAGCATTGTGGCGTGTTCTCCGCGCGCGATTTCCATCCGTGCGCTTCTACGTGGTCAATGACGCCATCACCATCTAAATCTACATGTAGCCCGGGATTTGGGAGATCTATCGCGCAAATTTGCTTGCCAGAATATAAATGAAGAACGTCGACGCCGTCGGCGTGATGCGACACGACGACATTCGGTGGTTCTTGTTTTCGTACACGCGAATGCACCCGAGGCGCCGTCGTCTTTGGTGCGCCGTGTAATTTCTCCACAGCCCCTCCTAAGAAACGTGCCAATCCATTCGGGAGCGCGACGCCATCCTTCATCACCGTCGAAGACGACATTGTTTTCTTCTGCCGTCGAAGCTTTGCCGCCGCGCCTCGCGCCTCGTGGTTATTATTCCGTCTAAAATGCGCCAGCCGCATCTTCGTGTCGCTCGCACCTCTCCATTGGTGCGGTAATCCATCGCTTACGAAGCTCGATTTGAACTCGCGGCAGGCGCGTTCGGTGTAATCATCGGGCGCCTCGTCGCGGTCAATCGTCGGCAGGCTCAGTCGACCGCGCGCGCGTCGATGAAATATGGACCCATCATCATCCGTCTCGGTCCATCGTCGCTCGCCAGATGCGCCGTCTAGTGCGTAATACGTGAATTCTCCACTCACGTCGTCGGCGTCGGCGGCAGCGGCGTCGCCGTCATCATCATTATCGCCCGCGCCTTCGGCGCCGTTTTTACTAGTCCTACGACTCGACGCCTCAGCCGATATCCGCCGCTCCACACGAGCACCCACAATCACCATCCCCACATCATCTTCAAACACCGACGCATCAGTTATCGCAATTGACACCTCCACCACGCGCACGCGCGCGCGTCGCCTCGATGATGGGGTATTCCCCGCGTCGACGTCGGCTCGCCACATCGAGCGCAACGTCCTCGCGTCGAAACACATCACGCGTAAATCCCGCGTCACCACCACCACCACCTCGCGCGTACGATTCACACCGACGTATCCATACGCAATGCGTGCGATGCCTACATCGTTTGCATCGACGCCACGCACATCGGCGCTCGTTTTGGCATCATTAAACCATTCGGGCGCGACGTCGGCTCTTCGGCGCTCGCGTGGTGCCTCAGCGAAACCATCCATCTCATGACCATTCGCGCGCGCTCGCGCACCGCGCACCATCGCGCGGTGATATTCGTCATCATCGTCATCATCTCGAGCGTCCACGACGGCTGCGCCCGGAGATTGCGCCATGAGCCACGCGTACGGATCGCCTCGAGCCGACGCGCGCCGACGCCGACGCGCGCCTTGAACATCTTTGAGCGCCATCATCTCCAGCGCGCGCCCGCCTTCGCGTGCGGCGACGTACGCCACGCGTGCATCACCAAACGGCGTATCGATGACCGCGAACTGGGCGTCGGGCGCGGCGTACGCCACGCGTGCGGACGATGAGCTTGCGGCGATGGGGTGCACCGCATCGAGGCGCAACCACGGCTCAAAGCGCACCTTACCGCCACCGTGCGCGCTGAGCGCCGCGCACGCGACGGCGATGAGCACCACGCATGCGTCTCTCGCGGTTGGCATGCGCGCCGCGCCGCGCGACGGCGGTGAGGCGTGCGAGAATGTGACGGTTTTGACTGTTGTCAAAGATTAACGGCATTACATCGCACGCTATGGGGTCACCCACGCGCGCGTCGAGCGACGCTGCGCGCGACGCACAGGCAGAACACGATGACACGGATGACGTCGCGACGCGGAGCGCGTCAAAACGCGCGCACGATGACGTAGAAGACGACGAAAGAGATGGTGGAGCTGGAGATGATGATTGTGGAGCTCGCGACGGCGTTCGAGCGAATGGCGACGCCGCGCACGCACGCGACGACGACGACGAACGCGCAAACGACGCTGGGGTGCGCGTTGCGCGCGATGCGCGCGATGACACGAGCGATGCGCGCGCACAGAAGCGCGTCAAGGGTGAAGTCGCCGAGACGTCGTCCGATGGAGGTCGAGCCAACGCTGACGCGAACGTCGACGCCGACGCCGAGGGCGAACCATCCGACCAAAACGCGACGGACGCGGACGAAGAAATAGTGGGTGAAGACCCAGCCGTGGTCGCCGCGCGTAACGCCGCCGCACGCGGGCCGAGTGAGGAGGAAATTGAAGCCGCGCGGCTCGCCGAACGCCGACGCGCCGAAGAAGAAGCGCGCGAAAATGCCATCGTCACCCGTTCTATCGATTGCCCGCAGAGCATGGTTGGGCGAATCATCGGTAAAGGTGGAGAAACCATCAAGGGTTTACAGGCGCAATCGGGCGCGCACGTGGCGATTGATCAGAATGTCGTCGAAGGCGAGCCGCGAAAGATTAACATTTCCGGCGCCGCCAAGTGCGTCGAAATGGCGGCGAATTTAGTAGAAAATCTCCTCCTAGGCACCGGCCCAGGGAGCGGGTTATTGATTGCCCCGGGGCAGATTTCCAAGCTCTTGGAGTGCCCGAAGGAGGCGGTGGGAAAATTGATCGGACGCGGCGGGGAGACGATTCGCGGGATTCAAATGGCCACCGGAGCCAAGCTGCAAATCGACCAGACGCGACAGCCGTGTCAAGTTGTCATGGCAGGTTCCGAGGCGTGCGTCGCGGCGTGCGTGCAAGTGGTACAAGAAATCATTGACGGCGGGTCGACGGCGATATTTAACGAGTACGCACGCGGTGGCTCGGGCTTCGCCGGGCAAGGCGCGTACGGTGCGGCGCCGCAGCAACAGGTTGGATGGGGCTACGCGCAGCAGCCGTACGCCGCCGCCGCCATGTACGCCCATCCAGCGCACATGTACGCCGCTCCGGTTGGGCAATACCAATACGCCAACCCACCCGCGGTCGCTGTCGCCGCTCCACACGCGATTTGGCGCGCCGTGGACGACGGTAAAGGCAACACGTACTATTACAATACGCTCACCGGCGCTTCGCAGTGGGAAAAACCGCAAGATATGTCCGCCGCGCAATAACAACGCCGACCCCGCACTACGCATAGACACTACTTTCATACACATACCTACACTATTCCTCACATTCTACCGTCGTGCGCGACGTATGCATCGAATGTCCCGCGCGTCCCGCGTCACAACGCGACGCGCTCGACGTCGCGGGGTCAAACGTCCACCTCTCGCGTCCCAGCTCCACCTCCGCCCTCGATCGCCAACGCCGAACATGCGCGCCGCGCGAACGACACCGACATACCGGTCGTCATCCGCGCCCGCCCGCGCGCCGCGCGCGCCCCATCGACGCCGTGCGGGCTTCCAAACCCGCGCCGCCAGTAAGTCTGCGATAATTTATTGGGATGTCGATAACGTGCGCCCGCAGGATCGATGCGAGGTGCGTCGCGAGGTGTTCGTCCGTATGTTTGTGTGCGTCTTGTCGTCATCGTCGCGCCCAGCTTACCAGCTCTACGTTCGAACACACGTGGACCGCGAGTTAAACGGCTGGGCTAGAACAACTTGAGTCCCTCGCGCGCGAACTCTGCGCGTCGGTGATGCCCCACCGCGCGCGTCGTCGTTCGGGGACGACATTTATGCGTTTATGTTTATGTTTGTTTTGTTTTTTAGTGTTTTTTGTGTTGCGCGCGCATGGCGGTGGGCATGGCGTGGGAGCTTTTTCGCGGCGAGCTGACGCTTTTTCGGACGCTTTTTCATTCGCGCAGGGACTTTGGGTGGCGCGAATCGCCGCCATTGGGGCGAAATACGCCTCGAGGGAGCGCGTTTCGATCCGTGCGTATGCAAATGAGTCGACTATTGCGCGTCATGGGCTACGCGAGCGTCTCGAGCGTGCGAATGTGTGCGTCGTGGAGACGAATTCGGCGACGGATTCAGCCGACGAGCGTTTAATAAGCGACGTGTACGCGTTGGCGCGCGACGAAGCCGACCCATCGATGTGGACGGTGATTGTCGTGTCGCGTGATGAAAGATTGGCGCGTGGTTTGAAGCTCGCGCGCGATCGTGGGGTGCACACCGTGGCTTGTGGGGATTTTTTGAGTAGCGCGTCGAGGCCGCAGTTTGCCTCGGCGAGAAATCGCGACGGCGAAAGCGGGCTCACTCCGAGCTACTTGACTGCTTTATCCGCCGTTGCCGCGAACGGGACGTTACATAAAAAGTCAAAACTCGCATCGACGGCGCATGAAACGCTGATTTGGGATCCGAGGCGATTGTTTCCAGTGTCGAAATTGGAGTTGATGACGCACGACATCGTCTTCAATGACGCCGACGAGTTCTCTTTCGGCGTCCCGGTTCTCGCCCCAGGACAGTGCGTCGCCACATGGACCCGCGGCGCGATCGCACCCTGGA
>Ga0181606_10001527_pt1 | contig 20282 bp, 16 predicted proteins | sample 041ome_10_FD_132994 | JGI IMG/M metagenome (GOLD analysis project Ga0181606, IMG submission 132994) | Coastal salt marsh microbial communities from the Groves Creek Marsh, Skidaway Island, Georgia - 041412US metaG (megahit assembly) | ecosystem: Environmental > Aquatic > Marine > Intertidal... | reverse complement strand
CATCACCCGCTTGGCCCCCGGCGGTCCCCTGGAGCAGGCGATGATGCAGATGCAGCAGGTATCCGAAGATGCAGGCGGGGGAAATGTCCAGGGGAACCAGGCTCTGTCCCAGGAGCAACTGGTTCAAATGAAAAGACTTTACGGCTTTGATAAGCCGCATTGGGAAGCCTACCTGATCTGGCTTGGCATCCTGCCCCGAGAGACCGAATTCAGGCAAATTCGCTTTTCTGGAAATGAAACCCAACTGATGGAGCGGGTACGGTTGCCCGCCTTCCACATTTCCGCCCTGGACTGGAATGAGGATGGGTATTTGCAGCCCCATGAATTCCCTGCTCATCTTTCTGCTTATTTCCGTTTTGCGATGTTTGATCGCAATGGAGACGGGGAAGTGGATCGAGAGGAAGCGAGCCATCCGGGTGCCTGGGTCGAAGGTGCCCGGGAAAAAGTGATTCTGGAAAGAGCTTTGAATGACGAAGTTCATATTCTGAATCTCCCCAGCCTGCTGGGAAATTGGGAGGTTCGGATGAGGGAGAACGCGGAGGGGGAGGGCAATGCAAAGCCTGTGGCCGAGCTATACCTCAAGCGACATGACGGAGTGCTTCAGGGGAATTTTGGGATTTCCACCCGTTATGGGGAACCCGTGGTTCAGGTGATTATGGATCGTCTGCCGATTTCATCTTATTTCGGCCTCCTGACTTTTTTGATAAGCTATGCGGTCTGTATACCGCTCGGGATTTTAAAGGCGGTGAAGCATAATACCTGGTCGGATGACCTGAGTTCGGTTTTGATTTTCTTTGGTTATGCCGTGCCGGGGTATGCCTTAGGCTCACTGTTGCTGCTGTTTTTCTCTGTGCGCCTTGACTGGTTGCCTATGGGCGGCTTGACCAGTGATGGCTTTGACCAGCTGAATGCCTGGGAACAATTTCTGGATTTGGCCTCCCATACATTTCAGCCTTTATGTTGTTACCTGGTCGGTGGTTTCGCATTCCTGACCATGCTGATGAAAAACCACCTGATGGATAACCTGGCTGCGGATTATGTGAGAACAGCCATGGCCAAAGGGGTATCCTTTGGGAATTCTGTCAAATATCACGCCCTGCGCAATTCTTTGGTGCCGATTGCGACCAATGTGGGGCACCAGGTTACTCTTTTTGTTTCAGGTTCTTTTCTAGTGGAGACCATTTTTGATATCGATGGGTTTGGCCTGCTGGGTTTTACCTCTGTGATTGACCGGGATTATCCGGTGGTCATGGGTGTTTTAACACTGTCTGCTTTTCTTATGCTTTTGGGCAATGTTCTTTCGGATGCATTGGTGGCGTGGGTGGACCCAAGGGTAAGGTTTGAGTAAGGTGATATGATTTCTTTTCAACTCAATCCTCTTACCCGAAAGAAACTGCAAAGGTTTCGGTCGATCAAGCGTGGCTATTGGTCTTTTATCGTTTTGCTTGGGATGTACGGCCTCAGCCTGGGAGCGGAGCTTTTTGTAAACAACAAGGCCCTGCTGGTTTATTACGAGGGTGAATTTTTCTTTCCCACCTATGCCGATCAAATCGAAGGTACGCGTTTCGGTTTGGGTTATTCTTACGAAACAAACTACCGGGATTTGAAGCAGAAATTTAAGGATAACCAAAGGGGGAATTGGGTCATCTTACCGATAGTTCCCTATGATCCTTATGAAATGGATTACCGGGAAGAAACTGCAACCGGACTGTCACCCCCCAACCTGGAAAAAAGACACTTCCTTGGAACCGACAAAACTGAAAGAGATGTCCTCGCCCGCTTACTCTATGGGTTTCGGATCGCCATGACTTTTGCCATTGCTTACCTGATACTCACCTACCTGATTGCCACGGTGGCGGGCAGCCTGATGGGGTATGGGGGAGGAAAGACCGATATGATCGGTCTGCGTTTTGTGGAAACCTGGGCCAATGTGCCTTTTCTTTACATGGTGATTATACTGGTCTCGGTCATGCCGGGCTGGTGGGGAGTCGGATGGCAGGTTTCCTCCTTATTATTGATCATGGTGCTCTTTTCATGGACAGGTATGGCTTATTATGTGAGAGCTTCCATTTATAAAGAAAAGGCAAGAGAGTATGTGGCCGCAGCCCGGGTAATCGGTGCCAGCCCCGGTCGAATTGTTTTTCGCCATTTACTGCCCAATGTCATTTCAACCCTTGTGACTTTTGCCCCCTTTACCATTGCCGCCGCGATTTCTTCTGTAACCGCCCTGGACTTTCTTGGTTATGGCTTGCCCCCGCCTACACCAAGCTGGGGAGAGCTGTTAAAGCAGGGGGTCAATAACTTGCGCATCGCCCCGTGGATTGTAATCTCCACGGTGAGTGTACTGGTGCTTACCTTAACCCTGGTTACCTTTGTGGGGGAAGCTGTCCGGGAGGCTTTTGATCCCAAGAAATTTTCAACCTATGAATGATATGAAAAAATATAAAACCTATTTATTTTTAACCCATCTCCTTTCCCTATCTTTTCTTATTTTTACTGGTTGTGACAATAATCAGTTAAAGCCACCAAGAGATCATTCCTCCGGGGCCGAACAAAGTGAGCATCATACCCCATTTCCCATTGACCGTGAGTTGGCCAGGGAACTGGCGAGGGAATTTGGGAAAGAATTTGCCCAGGAATTTGTTCGGCAGATGCGGGAGTCCAATGCCTCTTTCACCCTGCCCGAAGCAGGTAAAGGACCGCAAAAATTGATTTCCTCTTTTTCCGGCCTAGTGAATGAGGAGGGGGTGCCGCACCCATTACTTCGTCACTGCACCGAGGATGTCTTGGAATATTACAAAAAACACGCGGATTGTTTTATCATGGCAACTTCAGCGGATATCCCTGATGGGCTTACCTGGCAAGACGGCTCCGGGGAGGAGGAATTTTCTTCTCCTCTCGCCAAAAAAGGAGGAACCTGGCAGGTATACACCAGGGATTTCCCCCGGACTTTTCGCACGGTTGGGCCCGATGCCAATGGGGCTTTCCGCAGTTATCTTTTTGATTATAATTCCGTGGGCTTGGTTCACACCCACCCTAATTCGGATGGATATTACCCTGGCCTGGCCAAGTCTTGGGCCGTGGCAGAGGATGGAGCCACGGTGTTCTACCGCCTGGATCCGACTGCCCGGTATAGTGATGGAAAGCCGGTGAAAGTAAGTGATTATTTTTTCTTTCTTTATTTCATGCGCAACAAGCACATCCAGGCTCCTTGGTACAATGACTTTTACGGAAAGGATAAATTCAAAAAAATTACGATTTACAACGAGGACACCCTTTCTGTTACTTTTTACAAAGCGAAGCCGGACATTGTGGAGCGGGCATCCATTCTGCCCAAGCCCGAACATTTTTACATAGAACTGGATGGTGAGTTTTTGAGCAAATACCAATGGAATCCCGAGCCTACCACCGGTGCCTATGTCGTGTATCCCCAAAATGTGGATAAAGGGAAATCGGTAACCCTGGTTCGCCAAAAAAACTGGTGGGCGGATCAGAAAAGATTTTTTCGCTATCGCTTTAATCCGGATCAAATTAAAGTCACGGTTATCCGCGATTATAACAAGGCATTTGAGGTTTTCCTCAAAGGGGACCTCGATATGTTTGGCTTATCTAAATCTGAGTTTTGGTATGAAAAACTGCCGAATGATCATCCCTTGGTTGTCAATGGGTACCTCAGTAAGGTTACTTTTTACAACCAAACCCCACCGCCTTCGTATGCCCTGAGAATCAATTCTCAGCAGCCTCCGATGAATGATTTAAATATACGCAAAGGGTTTCACCATGCCATTAATTTTGACCTGGTTTTAAAGAAGATTTTCCGGGGCGATTTTGTCCGTATGAATTCGGTGGCCGATGGGTATGGTGCCCGGTCTCATCCCACGGTCCGGGCCCGCGAGTTTTCCGTACAAAAGGCCAAGAATTTTTGTGCCAAGGCCGGGTATTCCAAACTCGGGCCCGATGGTGTGCTGGTAAATGGTGCGGGGGAAAAATTATCGGTGGAGGTTTTAACCGGGTACAAGCACCTGGAGGATGTCCTTGTCGTGCTTAAAGAGCAGGCCAAAAAGGCAGGCCTGGAAATTAAATTAAAAATTTTGGAACCAACCGCGGCCTGGAAAACAGCCAACGAGAAAAACCACCAGGTTGTATTCTCCGCCTTTAACTCATCCGTGGAATTATTTCCGCGGTTTTGGGAACCTTTTCATTCAGACAATGCCTACGAGGAGGCCGGGGATTCAAAGTACCAGGAAAATGGCAGCCTTAAAAAAGGGCTAACCACCAAAGTGAGCACAAATAATTTCACCCAGACCGCAGTTCAGGAAATTGACCGGCTCATTGACATATACCGGGAAGAGGAAGACCTGGCTCGAATAACCGAGATATCCCATAAGCTGATTGAAAAACTTCATGATCACGCGGTTTGGGTGCCTGGCTGGAAAAAGCCCTGGCTTCGACTGGGACATTGGAACTGGATCAAATTTCCGGAAGACTGGGGGCCAAAAGAATCCCGAGACTATAGCGAATTTCATGTCTTTTGGATAGAGCCCAAGGAAAAGCAGGCAATCCTTGATGCAAAAAAAGAGAAGAAAGCCCTCACGACGGTTCCCACCATCAAAACCTATGAGCGTTTCCGTTCCCGGTAGATTATTTTTGGCATGAACAGTGAAAAGGAATGTGAGGTTTTATTGGAAGTGAAAGACCTTTCTGTTTCCTTTGCAAGTGATGGGGGGGAGGTGGAAGCGCTGGACCGGATAAGTTTTGCCATCAAAAAAGGGAAGAACCTTGGCCTGGTTGGTGAATCGGGTTGCGGGAAAAGTGTAAGCGCTTTTTCCATCATGCGCTTATTGCCAAAGCCGACGGGTAACATAACCCATGGAGAAATTCGATTCGGTGCCAAGGATTTACTGTCCCTCTCCACCGATGATATGAGAAAGGTCAGGGGGAATGAAATCGGAATGATCTTTCAGGAGCCGATGAATGCTTTGAACCCTGTACAAAAAATCGGTGATCAGGTTGCGGAAGTTTTTTTGCTGCACCAAAATGTTTCCAAGAGCCAGGCCTGGCAGTTGGCGGTGGATGCGCTAAGCGAAGTGGGGATTCCTGCGGCTGAAACACGGGCCCTGGACTATCCCCATCAATTATCCGGAGGTATGAGGCAACGCGTGGTCATTGCCATGGCCCTTGCCTGCACGCCTAAATTAATCATTGCAGATGAACCCACGACCGCCCTCGATGTTACCGTACAGGCTCAGATTTTAGACCTCCTGCAGGTTCTTCAAAAAAAGAAGGGGTCTTCGATTTTACTGATTACTCATGACCTTGGGGTGGTTGCGGAGACTTGCGACGAAGTCTGCGTAATGTATGCAGGCCGTATTGTGGAGCGGGCATCCACCCAGGTTTTATTTGAAAACCCTGTCCATGCTTACACCCGCGGGCTCCTGTCATCGATACCCAGAATGGACGGAATCCCGAAAAAGAAGTTAACCACAATTCCGGGGATTGTGCCCCCTTTATCACAGCTAAATCAGGGGTGCCGTTTTGCCCCCCGTAGCGGGTTGCCTCACCCAGAAGATGCCTTGCTGAGTAGGCCTCCCTTCAGGGAGATACAACCAGGTCATTGGGTGGAGGCATGTCCGGTATGCGCGGTAAGATGAGTGGAAGAAAAGAAGTCTTAAAGCTTGATCAGCTTCGTGTTCACTTTCCTGTCCGGGGAGGAGTTTTCCGGCGAGCTGTTGGATCCTGCCGGGCGGTCGATGGTGTCAGTTTAACCATAGAAAAAGGGCAGACTTTTGGCTTAGTTGGTGAATCGGGATGCGGAAAGTCAACCCTGGCTAAATCAATCGTCGGATTGGTCAGACCCACGAGTGGATCCATTTATTTCAAGGGCAAGGAAGTGAATCCCAGATCTCTGACTCCGGATTACCGAAAATCTGTACAGATGGTATTCCAGGACCCGGTGGAGTCCCTTAACCCGAGAATGACTGTGGGTGCAATTATTGAGGAACCTCTTTTAATTCATAAGGTATGCTCAAAGCATCAACGGAGGCAGAGAGTGGTAAAACTTTTAGAACAGGTTGGCTTAGCCGGGAACGCTGCGGATCGCTACCCTTTTGAATTTTCCGGGGGGCAGAGGCAACGAATTGGGGTGGCCCGTGCCCTTGCTCTTGAGCCGGAGCTTTTAGTTCTGGATGAACCTGTTTCCGCTCTGGATGTGTCGGTTCAAAGTCAGGTTTTAAATTTACTCATGGATCTACAGTCGGAGTTAAACCTAACCTATTTTTTAATTGCCCATGATTTGGCAGTGATCCGGCATATTTCTGATGTCATTGCGGTCATGTACCTGGGAAAGATTGTTGAAGTTGGCTACGCAGCCGACCTTTATGCCAACCCCCTGCATGCCTACACCAAGGCCTTACTTTCCTCCATACCCGTTCCCGATCCAAAGGTGCGTAAGAAAAGAATCCTGATTCCCGGAGATGTGCCATCCCCGATCAACCCGCCCCCGGGTTGTGCCTTTGGCAGTCGCATGAATTCCCCCCGTTATTCTATGAGTGTGGACCAGGAAAGTAAGCTTGAGGAGGTCGAACCTGGGCATTGGGTTCTTGCCTGCCCCTGCTGTGTGAATTTGTGAAACTAAAAAAGGCTTGCGGGAAGTTCACACTCCTCTTTTAACTAAACCGACACCCCACCTGATATTCTATGTTACCTTTTTTATATCGCACAATTTTTCCTGCATTCCTGACTTTTTCCTTGGGGTACATCCTATGTGGGCAAGATCCAAGCAATATGCCAATACGCCAGGTTATTTCCGAGACCCAAGCTCTTGTTGGGCAGGGAGACTTTGCCGGAGCTACGCCTTTCCTGGATGAGCTTGAACTTCGTTTTCAAGATGAAAAAGATCCCAAAGTGGAAGTCATTTTACAACAATTCGGGTTTGTGCGGGGGGTTGGGTACTTACAGACATATGCGGAAACTGCCGAGAAAGAATATTTATCAAAAGCAGCCAAAGCCTTTGGGGACTTCGCCGATAAGTTTCCCAAAGACCCGAAGGCGGTAACCGCTCTCCAAAAAAGAACCGATTGCTTGCGATCCGATCAACAATGGAATGAAGCGGCTGATGTAATTAGTAAACTGCTTGATCCAAACCAACCCTTTCGAAAGCAGATCCTTAAGAGGAGCGAATTACTAAATCTTTATTTCGGGAAAGCTCAATGCTACCACATGATGCAGGATTGGGCGAAGGGGGAGCCCGCTTTTCGTGAACTTCTTAAATTTGCCGATGCTGCCCGGGATGAAGACCGTGCAGCCTATGCGATTTCCTGCCTGACCGAGATGTTTGTACAGACCAAGAGGGTGGATGAAGTTTTTCCCATGCTTCCCAGGTTGTCTGCTGACACCCCGGCTCGGTATGATCTGCGGTTGAATGTAAACCTGATGCAAGGCGGTAATCAGCTGAAAGAGCAAGAGAGGTATGTCGAGGCTTCTTTGCTGTACGCCCTGACTATGACGGCCGAGGAAATCAAAAATTATTATGAAGAGAGAGCCTCCCGACTGGAAAATGAACGCAACCGGTTGGCCACCTTTTTAAAGAGACCAGGTATGCCTCAGAGAAGGTTGGAAATCTTGCGCGACCGTGACAACCAATTGGCGATGAAATTAACTACGGCCAAGAGCCATTTAGCCATGGCCAATAAAACCGCATCCTTTACGGCGATTTTGAGATGGAGAAAAGCGACCAACTTTCAGGATACCAAAAGGTTTTGGGAATCATTTTGGGGTTTTTACTGGCTCTTTAAAGATGATCCCGAAAATGAATCGGCGGAAGATTTTATTTACGCTGCATTTGCCTCGGCCAACACCGTGAAATTTGCCGACAAGTCGATTGAACTGGGAGAGGAATACTTAGCCAACGATAAATGGAAGAAATATCAGGCAGATGTGACTAACAGTATGGCCAATGCTTACCGAAAGGAAGCGGAGCACCAGGCATCAATTGCCGAAAGCTTGCAGACCGCCTTGTCCACCCTTGATAAAGAGCGTGCCTCAAAAGCAAGAGAGAGTTCAAAAGAAAAATACCAGCGCTTTTTTGAGCTCTGTAATCAATTTTTGGAAAGGAATCCAGGGGACGATTATGCCACAAGTTTTATCAACATGATGGGCTCCGTATATTTTAAACAAAGACAATTTGATCAATTGCTGGAAAAGTTCGCCGGGTTTGAAGCCGGAGTTCCCAACGACAAAAAGGGCTACATCAACAATAAAGACTTTTCAAAGGGTCCGGCGATGCCATCCGCTTTATACCTCAGTGGTATTGGTTTGCTGGCAAGTGGAAAGTTTAATGAGGCCAAACCTCTATTGGCTCCGATTGTCGGTGTTTATGTTGAAGGTTTACCTTTGGCCGATGGTACACTCTCAGGCATGTCTGAGGATAAGGGAGGTGCCAATGAGTAAGTTGTTTGCCTGGGCTTTCCTTTTCATCTTTTCAAGTTTTTTACTTTCTTGCGGAGGAGATGAAGCCCCACCCGCCGAAGACACAGCTGCGAAGGAAAAAGAGGATAAACCGGCACCTGTTGTAGAAGATGTGGAAGTGCCTGATGAATTACCCACTCCGGAGCGAGCCAAAGAAGAAGTATCGGTGCCCGATCCGAATGGGGTGTATTTACCAACGGGTGAAGAAAAAAACGGCAAGCCGGTGTATGCAAATGCGGATGGCTTTACTATGTGGTACAACGGATCGGCCTGGAGAATTACCGACCGCACCGGTGGCGGAAACCTTGTGGCTTCCGGCAAAGCAGACATCAATGATCAATGGTCCAAGGGAGGAAAGATCCGCCATTATCCAGATGATCAATATGCTAAAGATGCTTTATTTCGCCTGGCTGTTGCTTACCAGGGCTCTCAGGACAATAAAAACGCAGCCCGCTTATTTAAGCAATTCATTCGCGAATTTCCGGAAGATAAAAATGTAGCCGCCTCCTACCTAAGCTTGGGGGATATCGTGCTAAGTGAGGTCAAGCCGGATGAGCAACCCACTTATGAGCAGTTTTCAGAAGCTCGAAAGAATTATGCTTTGGTTCGTGAGTCAACGGAAGATATTTCCCTGATTTCAGACGCCACCTTTAATGAGGGAGGTGTCCTGGAGCGTGGTGCCGAAAACCCTGAGGGTATCATCAACCACTACTACACTTTCGATAAGGACAAAAATGATGCCCTGAGCACAGGGGAGTTCAATGCAATAGGCCTTACGGGGGCCAAAGCTTTTTCAGAATATGATCTCAATGGGGATAAGTCTTTGGATTTTGGTGAAGTGGCTGAGCTCGCCATCATGTATTCTTACGCGGAACTGGAAGCCCTTTACCGGGAATACAACGAAAAATTTGCATCTGTGGACGGAGCCCGAATTTCGGAAGCTACGCAAAAAATCGGTTTTGCCTGTGAAAAACAGGGCCGGCCTTCGGAGATGCTCAATATGTATTTTGAGGATATCAAAAAATTCGGGAATGACCCATCCCGTGTCGGAGTCGACGGTATTCTTGCCAAGTACACGGAAAAATATAATGAGTATGAAACCCTTTATGGTAAGACCCTGGATTTGTTGAATAAAATTCAAACCCCGGATGAGGTGATTTCCTTTACCTTTCGCAACCGCAAGGGGATTGAGGACACCATCACCGGGAGCATGAAGGAAATTTTGAATGACCGCAGTAAGCTCCTCCCTTTTTTAGCCACCGAGTTTAAGGGAATGGATCAGGGGATCTACCGGGAAGTGGCCAAGTTGAAAGGAGCCATTTATGTGAACCCCAAATACTCCTCGAAATTTAAAGGGTACCTAAACAAATTTAAAAAATTAAATGACTCTTTCCCTAGGGATTTATCACCCTCCAAGGCTTATGCGAGGCTTTTAAATGAGGCAATTGACAGTGGTTCGAAAACTCTTGAACTGCGCATGCGTGCCGGACTGGCCTCGGTTGGTTCCAAGGCAGGGGGAGATTATAACCCGGAAAGAAGAGACTTTCCGGCAGCCAGCCCCGGGGTATTGGTGTGGATGGCGAAGACCATGCTTGCCCAAAATTCCACCGAAGACGCTATGGCAGCCATGGATCAATTATTGCAAGTCTACGGGGCATCGGGGGGAGATTTTCTTTTTGATGCCAATTTTATCCTGGGTCAGGCGAATGAAAAAACACGGGATTTTAAAAAAGCGGCTGTTTGCTATGAAAATGCCCTAACTAATTCCTCCTGGCATCCGATGGCAAATGCAGCCCGTATGCGCCTCGGAGCTTCCCTGTTTGAGGTCGCATCCTCCACCAAAGATACTACATTTCTGGACAAGGCCATCAGTACCTTTAAAGAGGTCCGGGCAGATACGGAGGCAAGCCTGGAGGAAAGGGCGGAATCTGCCTTCATGATGGGGGAGTGTAAGCGGGCGCAGAAAGATTATGCCGGGGCTGCTTTTCTCTTTCTCGAAACGACCCTGAATTTTGCCGGATCTTTGAAGTGGACACCCAAGTCCTACGAAAAAGCGATTACCTGTTACGAGCAGGCAGGTGCTTCTGATCAGGTAACCCGGGTGGAGAAACAATATATGGATTGGCAGAGGAAGTTTTTAAAATGAGTACCGCTAAGTTTTACATTTTCTTTTTTTGCCTGAGTTCAGTATCCATACTTTTGGGGCAGCAAGAAGATTATTTTCGCAAGTATGCTGGCCCAATCCCCGGGAAAGTTCATTATTTGACCGGTGTAAACCCCAAGGAAATTTCCCTGAAAGGTGTGGATGCCGCCAAGGGCATTATTTATGGGGCCGTGAAAATGGATGGCAAGTTTCTCGGTATGGAACTTGAGCTTCGTGGTTTGGCCAAGCAAAACATAAAGGGTTTTGAATTTACCGGTTTTCAGCAAAGTATCACGAACCCCCTTCTATCGAAGGAGCAATTGGCCTCCGCAAGAGTTCAAAAGGCAGATAAAATAACCCTGGCTCGGCTGATGCAATACTTGGAAAACGAGCAGTATTCGATGAGCGTATTAGCGGCCGTTCGGCCAACTATTTACAAACTCATGCTTTTTTTGCCGATCTCACCGGACACATTACTAATCCATAGTCATTGCCTAACTTATGTAAAAGCACTCCTTGAGTTGGAGCAGTACTCGGAGGCCTTTTATATTCTTTCCCGTTTAAATTTAAGCCAGCTTGATGGGTTTGGATATCGAGAGTTTTCAGATGCTGCACTTGACCTTGCCGGGAAAATGATCAAAGCCAACCCAAAGTCGGCCAAAGTTTCCCTGGCCTTGTTAAAACGAGTAAATATCCGGGATGACAGTGGAGACCATGAGGCTTACCTTCGCCTTGCGAATTCCCTGAGACAACAGGGTTTGTACAAGGAGGCGATTGATGAATATGCTCGTCTGGGGCCCGTTGTTCAGAAATCTGCCAAAAGTCCTTTCAAGACTATTGTCAAGATTTGGCCTGTCTATTGTTATGTAAAAAACTACGAGCTCTACGCGGCATACGCTGCCCGTGATAAGCGTTATGCACCATACGCATCGCAATATTTCAATGCCGCTTTGCAGGGCATCAAAACCTTGGATGAAAATCCCCCGGACCGCCAATCCAATGAATATTCACTTTATAAGTTAGTCAGGGCACTGGTCCGGGTACAGTATGCCAGAAGGTATGAAGCTGGGGGTGACAAAGCCACATCGGATGAGTATTATCGCCAATCCGTGGTCGAAGTAACGGAAGGAATCGTTTCTGCACGTGTGGGCCTGGACTGGTTGCCCGAGTCCCTGCTCATGGCTGGGGATGCTTATGAAAAATTGGAGCAATTAGAAGCCGCCAAGAATGTTTACGAACAAGTTACCCGATTTTTTCCTGGTTCCAAGTGGGAGGCTACAAGCCGAAAGAGAATGGAAGCTTTGTAATCCTGCATTGACCCATAAGCAAAATAGTTTCTAAATAACTAAAACAATATAATATTATGAAATTTGGATTTACCCGACTCCTCTTTGTTATAGCGCTGACTTTTACCGTCCTCTATCCTGAAATGCTGGTATCTGTTGCGGTTGCTCAAGAAGCTCCCACAACATTTGGAGGTAAGATGGTCGAAGCCCTTGGGATTTTCCTCTATCCCTTTATTATAATGGTAGTTGGGGGCTTTACCCTGATCATTTACAATGGCATCGCCATTCGTAAAAAGGCATTCATTAAGGACGATGTGGTGGCTCCAATCATGCAGGAAGTGCAAAACCTGAATATCCCCGGTGCCTTATCCCTTTGCGATCAATACAAGCTTCCGGTCACATCTGTTTTAAAGGGCGGACTTTCCCGTATCCAGGATGACGAGTTGGATATTGAGCAAATTGAGAAAGGCCTCGAAGAGTCCTCCGGAATTGCCTTATCCAAACCTTTCACCTGGATCAATCTCCTGAACACCATTGGTTCCATCGCCCCTATGATTGGTCTGTTGGGTACTGTAACCGGTATGATTGGAGCCTTCAATGTATTAACTGAATCTGGCATGGGAGGTGAGTCCAGCCAGAAAATGGCAGGAAACATTGGTAGTGCTCTTTGGACAACCGCTGCCGGTCTGGTGGTCGCGATTCCCACCCTGATTGCATATTTCCTTTATAAAACTAAATTTGGAAACATTGTCGCCGAAGTAAACCAGGTAGCCGGTGAAATGGTTTTTACCTTGGTTCGAGCGGCTCGTGGAGGTTTTGATGGAGAAGAGGAAGAGGAGGGCGAAGAGGAGTATTATGAGGAAGCCGCCGCTCCGGTTGCTGCTCCCCAAGTAGAGGGTTTGCCCCCATCACCTGAATTGCCTCCCTCTCCCTAATTCTGCTTACTGAGGTTCTTTTTTATAAGGAAAAGAAATGGCAAAGTACAAGGCACCAGAGTCAAATGACTCGCCGGATCTTACCCCCATGATTGATGTGGTCTTTCTGCTTATTGTATTTTTTATGGTGGTGGCCCAGCAAATGTCGGAGCAGTATATTGAACTTTCAAAAATGGCGGTGGCCAGTAATTCAGAGGTTAAAGAAAACCCACCTTCCCGGACGATTATAAGCATTGATGAGACACCAGAGGGGCAGAAGTATTATTGGGGAGAGGCAGAGATAGATCTCACCCAAATCTCTTACTGTATTAAGAGAAACCCTGATTGGAAAGTTTTCCTTCGTGTCCACCCCGATGTTCAGCACTCTGTGGTGCAGGATGTGATGAAAGAAATTGGCAACGCGGGCCAGGCGGATGTAATTTTTGGCACCTGGCAGGTAGCCGCCGGGTAACATTTCATGAATGCGTTAAAGAAAATATTAGACGATATCGATGAGGTAGATCTTACCCCCATGATTGATGTTACCTTTCTTTTACTTATTTACTTTATGGTCACGACCATGCTTAAGCAACCGGAGGCCGAGCTTTCCATTCAGTTGCCCGGCAAACCACAAAGCAGTGATGTCACCCCGATGGAGTTGCTTAATGTACGCATTGGGGAGGAAGGACAGGTTTATCTCAACGGTTCAGAAATTGAAGATGGGTATGACCTGGAAATGCCCGACCTTGTGGCCAACTTAAAGACCCAGAAAGATATGCGGGACCAGCTCATAAGCAGTGGAGCTAAAACCAAGGAAGAAGCAGAGCTTAAGGTACAAATTGAGTCATCCACTTTGGCTTTACATCAGGCATCCATCAGTGTACTCAACGCCTGTTCATCTGCAGGGGTTAATAAGGTAACCTTTTCCTTCCAATAATTTTAGCTCGGCCGTAGGGCCACCAAAAGTAACATGAGCACGCTTGTTAAAAAATTCCTCCATACGCGTATGCGGGTTAATGACCTCGAAAAAACCCTGGATTTTTACACCAAGGTCTTTGGTTTTGAAGTTACCCGGAGGCATGAGTCTCCCCGTGGGTCGAAATTAGCCTTTCTTGCCGTGCCCAATAGTGATGAAGAGATAGAAATCACCTATTATCCCGGCTCTGGCCCGGTTGAAGTGCAGGAAGATCTTATGCACCTGGCGTTTGAGGTTGAAAGCATGGATGAGTTTAAGAAACACCTGGACTCCATTGGCTATCAATTCAGTGATGGTCCCACCCAAAGCTCATCTGGTTCCACTTTTGCTTTTGTGGATGCCCCGGAGGGCTATGAGGTTGAGGTAATTCAGAAATAGAGCTCTAAACTCTAGGGCTTCCCCCAATCATGATTGTTTGCCTCATGGGGGTTTCCGGTTCCGGGAAGTCTACAATTGGGGCCCTCCTGTCCCAAAAATTAGCTTATCCATTTGTGGAAGGCGATGACTATCACTCCCCGGTCGATAAACATAAAATGTCTCAGGGTATACCCCTCAATGATGCCGACCGTTTTAAGTGGCTCAGAAATTTATCTTCCAGTTTTGAATTAGGCGAGAACTCGAAGGAGCTGGTTGTTGCCTGCTCATCTTTGAAAAAAAGTTACCGGTCTTTTCTGCGAGATACTGGTCATCTTATCATCTTTGTTCACCTGCAAGGTGACCTTCGGCTTATCAAAGAGCGGTTGGAGCAAAGAACCGGTCATTTTTTTAACCCTTCTTTACTGGATGATCAATCAAAGCAGCTCGAGCCCTTAGGCTCTGATGAGAAAGGATTCACTGTTTCGATTGACCAGTCTGTTGATTTGGTGGTTGCAGAAATTCTAGGTTCGTTGAACGATTATCCTTCATGAATATAAGTTATATCCATCCTTTTTCTATTTTGCTTACCTCGATTGCATCAATGCTGGTCTTTGCCGGTTGCTCTTCTGCCCAACCCCCTGGGCCAACAGCTGACAAGCGCCCGGAGATGATCCTATTTGACGGGACCAATTTAGATAACTGGTCCAAAACCGATTATGCGGGGAAAGGGGAAATCTTCATCGATGATAACCAGACCCTCGTCATGGAGATGGGAGCGACCCTTTCTGGTATTCACTGGACAGGAGATGACTTACCTGTGGGGAACTATGAGATTTCATTGCAGGCACGAAGGACAATGGGGAGTGATTTCTTTTGCGGCCTCACTTTTCCTTACAAGAATTCCCATGCCACTTTGATTTTGGGCGGGTGGGGCGGTTCATTAATCGGCATTTCCAGCATTGACGATTTTGATGCCTCCGAAAATGAAACCGGAGATGCCTATATTTTTGAAGAAAAGGAATGGTATGATATAAGGCTTCAGGTTATGGAAACCAAGCTCAAGGTTTTCATAAATGGGGAAACAGTGATTGATGCCGATGTTGATGGTAAAAAAGTGGCGATGAGAGTGGGAGAGATTGAAATGTCTGTCCCTTTGGGAATCACCACCTATGGCACCACCGGGGAGTTTAAAAACATCGTACTTCGAAAATACCTCTAAGCTTTAAATAGGTTGAACCAGGGGAGGTTTGACCGTATAAGAACCGCATGAAAAATTTAAAAGTCTCCATCCTTGCCTTACTCTGTTTATTTGGCTTTCACGCACTCTTTGCCCAGACCGATAAGGAATCCAAAAGCAAGCTCCAGCTTGTGAAAGTTGCGACACTGAACACCATTGATGCCAACAAGGAATTTCAAAAAAATGTCCAGCTCGTGCAGCAGCAAAGAGCCCTTGCGGCCCAGGTGCTTGCCAAGTTAAATGAAACCAAAGACAAAAAAGAGATCAAGAAGCTGGAAACTCAGTTGGAGTCATTACAGAACAAGCTTAATGAAAACAACCAATTGATGTTTAAGACCTATGGTTTTTCCCTCAATAGAAACTATGTGCTGACCGTTGAAAAGTCCCATATTTTTATGTGGGTCAATGAAGAGGAAGCCCAGGCCATCAAGAAAAAAACCGGGGCTAAGTAAGCACCCAAATCATTCGAAAGTCGTTCAAAGCGGTTGGTGGTTACACCGTGCCAACCACTGGAGGCATGCCTGGGACTAGGACAAGCAGGATTCTTCGCTTTTTGTCTCCCGTAGCCGTAACTGGCCACAGGCTGCATCAATATCGTGCCCTTTTTCCATACGCAGGGTAACACGGGGTGGGTTGCCATCGGCCACTGTCTTCTTAAAAGCGAGAATCTTTTCCTGGCTCGGTCTTTCCCATTCCAGTCCCTCCACTTTATTGTAAGGAATCAAATTCACTTTCGCATTTAATCTCCTGGCATGCTCAGCGAGTAACTTTGCCTGCCTGACATCATCATTAATGTCTTTGATTAAGATGTATTCAAGGGTGATCATCTTTTTGCGCATTTCGATGAATTTTTCACAAGCCTTCAGAAGTTCATCCATGGGGTAGCGATCATTGATCGGCATGATTTTTCTCCGTGTTTCATCATCCCCTCCATGCAGTGAGATCGCCAGCCTGATCTGGGCAGGATACTTCGCCAGTTCCAGGATTTTCGGAACCAGCCCACTTGTGGAAAGTGTAATATGCCGGGCCCCAATACCCAACCCATCCGGGGAAAGAATCTGATCGAGAGCGGGGAGCAGGGCGGGCAGGTTTGCCAGGGGTTCACCCATGCCCATGAAGACCAGGTTGTCGATTCTACGACCCGCTTTTTTTCGTGCCAGTATAATTTGGCCAAGGATTTCACCAGTGGAGAGGTTTCTTTTCAGCCCATCCAGTCCGCTGGCACAGAATTTGCACCCCAAAGCACACCCCACCTGAGTGGAAACACAGAGGGTCAGGCGGGAGGCTCGCACCCCCTTGGTTCCCTCGGTGGCAGGGATTAAAACACTCTCAATAAATTGATTGTCCCGCAGCTTCCAGAGAAATTTCTGGGTGGTATCCACCGAGCCTTGCTCCCGGGCTATTTCCATCGGGTTCAGGTCGTACTCTTCCTGGAGTCGTTGTCTCAGGTTTGCCGGGAGGTTACTCATCTCCTCAAAGTGAAGTGTTCCTTTTTCAAAAACCCATTGCTGGATCTGGGGAACCCTGTAGGATGGCAGGTCCTCAAAATTCCATTTTTCAGGGGGAGAGTCGATCAGTAGGGGCTTGGTTGGTTTCATTGTGGAATAGACGAAGAAATAGGGGGTTCTGCCGTTTTTGGCAATCGACAACCTTCTCCGGCACCAAACCCTCCGGGAGGTTAATCCCTATTCATCCCGATAAATGTATACGGTGCCGAAATGATTACCCTGGCAAGGCTTAGGCAATTACCTGGCTGATGGGCTCGGCTCCCTCCACCCCAACCAGGCTTTTATCAAGACCCCCATGGAAGTAGGAGAGGTTGTTGGGATCAAGCCCGAGCTGGTTGAGAATGGTGGCATGTAAGCGCCTGACATGAAATTTGTCATCCACCGCCCGGCTCCCGAGTTCATCGGTGGCACCAACGGAGACCCCGCCTTTGATTCCGCCGCCTGCCATCCACATGGTGAACCCGTAGGAGTTATGATCCCGTCCGGTTCCTTCCTTGTACTCAGCCGTGGGTTGGCGCCCAAACTCACCCCCCCAGACCACCAGGGTTTCATCAAGCAACCCCTGTTGTTTTAAATCTTTGAGCAACCCGGCAATTGGCTTGTCGGTGTTCCCGGCATGGAGCTCGTGGTTTTTGACCAGGTCGCCATGGGCATCCCAGTTGGCATCGTTGTGATGGCCCCCCGAGTAGACCTGAACAAAGCGCACCCCACGCACCCCCATCCGGCGGGCAAGCTGGCATTTACGCCCAAAATCATCGGTGCGGGAACCATCCACCCCGTAGAGTTCCTTGATATGAGCAGGTTCCTTGTCGATATCCACGGCCTCCGGTGCGGAGGACTGCATCTTGTATGCAAGCTCGTAGGAGGCCACCCGGGCCGCCAGGTTGGTGTTGTCATAGCGGGTGGACAGGTGATCCTCATTCATCATCCGCAAGTGATCCAGCAAAGTGCGTTGCTGGGGGCCGGTGATACCCTTCGCATTTTGGAGATCGAGGATGGGGGTTCCCTGGGAGCGAAGAACCGTGCCCTGGTAGCTGGCGGGCATGTAGCCGCTGGACCAGTTTTTGGCACCGCTTATGGGGCCTCCCAGTTTATCGAGCATGACCACAAAACCCGGCAGGTTTTCATTTACACTTCCAAGACCGTAATTTACCCAGGAGCCAATCGATGGGTGACCGGAAAGCAAGTTGCCTGAATTCATCATCAGCATGGCGGAGCCATGAATGGGGGAATCCGCGGTCATCGAATGCAGAAAGGCAATATCATCCACACATTCTCCCACATGGGGGAACAGATCAGACACATATTTCCCGCACTGCCCATACGGTTTAAATTTCCATTTTGGGCCAACGACCCGGCTTTCATTGCGGTGCCCGCCCCGGCCAAAAGTTTTTACCTGGATGGTCTTGCCGTCAAGCGGGTACAAGTCGGGTTTATAATCAAAGGTATCCATGTGGCTGGGCCCCCCATACATGAATAAAAAGATCACCGATTTTGCCTTGGCGGGAAGCGGGGCTGGTTTGGGAGCGAGCGGATTTATAAAGTCGGTAACCCCGGCCATCGCCTTGGAGGCAAAGAAACCATCCTGGGCGAGCATGCCGGTGAGGCCCAGGGCGGCAAAGCCTCCCCCGATATCTTTTAGAAATTCCCTGCGGTTTAACTGGTTACAGAAGTTTGGCTTGTTTGTTTTCATATTCAGTCCAGGTAGATAAATTCATTGAGGTTAAGGGCGAGCAAGGCAAAGCGGTCCAGGGCATCCTTGTCGGAAAGGTTTCCCGCCGTTTTTACTTCCTCCACCATCCTGACTCCGGCCTCAACCTCTTCGGGCCGTGGAGTGCGGGAAAAAACAACCGACAACCCATGCCTGATTTGATCCTGCAGGGAATCGCCTGCCTGCCTGCGGATGCGTTCGGCAAAGGTAAGGGCCGAGTCATTTACAAATGCCCCGTTGATCATGGTCAGTGCCTGCGTCGGTACCGTTGTGGTGAAGCGAACCGGACAGGTGGTATCGGTATCGGCGGCGTCGTGGCTGAGTAAAATGGGGTCCTGCAAAGAGCGCTTTACTTTGACATAGACACTCCGGCGGTTTGCCTGTGCGGGAGTGGATCTGCCCCATGCCTGATCGGGCCTGGAAGCCGTAGCCAGGACAATCGCAGGCAGGGGCGGGGTAACACTGGGGCCCCCGATCTGTAAATTGAGACTGCCCCGGGCAGCGAGAATGGTGTCACGTATCTCCTCCGCCTGCAAACGGCGCATATCAAACCGCCAGAACAGATCATTTAACGGGTCCTTGGCCAGGGCCTGATCCTGTGGAGCGGAGGAACGCCGGTAGGCATCCGATGACATAATCAGTCGGTGCATTGCCTTGATATCCCAACCGGATTCCATGAATTGGTGAGCCAGCCAGTTGAGCAGATCCGGGTGGGTGGGGTCGTCTCCCTGAAGGCCAAAATCATTGGAGGAACGCACGATACCGCGGCCAAAGTGATACTGCCAGATCCGGTTGACCATCACCCGGGCGGTCATGGGGTTGTCGGCTGAGGCCAACCACTCGGCAAGCACCCGGCGGCGCCCACTCGACTTGTTGGTTTTGTAGGATGGAGGAACTTCGGCGGCGGTATCATCCAGAATACTGGGGAACGCGGGTGTGACCAAAGGCCCGGGTAAGGCAGGGTTACCGCGGCGGAGAACATGAATGGGGTGGTTGCCGTTTTCGGCCACCGCCAGTACTGGGTATTGAGAAGCTGACGGCTCTGTTTTCAGATGCTTGGCAAGTGTTCCTGTGTCTTTTTTATAAAGGTCAAACCGCCCGCCAGTCAAAACTTCGGCTCCATGCTTATTTAGAAGATGGTCCAAATTAACGGGCTTGGAAAACCCACGGAGAGAAAGATCAAAAAACTGGCCGCCAATGGTTTGCTTCACATGTACCGCCAGTACATTCTGACCGGTCTGCAACGCAGAAATCGCAGACTTGGTGACATCCTTAGTCTGGTAGTAGGTGGAGTATCCTGTTCGGTGCAACACCTGCCGCCCATTCAGAAATACAGTAATATCCTCGTCGTGATGAAAGGAGAGAAAGAGTGATTTGGGCAACTCGGCCAAGCCGAATTTGTGGCGTAACCAAATATCCTTGGTTTTCCACTCGGTAGTAACGATCGAGCCTGGGGTGCCTCTCAAACCAAAGCCGGACTTCCCAACCTGCCAATCAGCATCTCCAAACCCGTTGGTCTCCCAGGCATCCCCCGGATTCTTCAAAGAGTACTTCCAGTCAAGTCCACCCGCTCGGGCATCGGTTAGGTTGAGAGTGGGGGAAGGAAGATACTTCGTGTCCAGTTTCGCAAAGAATTCGCTTTTTAAAGAGTGCACACTTTTCTGCAGCTGGTTTCTGCGATTTT
>Ga0181606_10001526_pt1 | contig 20283 bp, 17 predicted proteins | sample 041ome_10_FD_132994 | JGI IMG/M metagenome (GOLD analysis project Ga0181606, IMG submission 132994) | Coastal salt marsh microbial communities from the Groves Creek Marsh, Skidaway Island, Georgia - 041412US metaG (megahit assembly) | ecosystem: Environmental > Aquatic > Marine > Intertidal... | reverse complement strand
ATCAAAGCCCAGAAAATGGATCAACGAGCAAAAACACGCATTCTTTTTACCTTATGATAAAACCGGAAATAAAGGCAATGGCTTTAGAGGGGCTAGACGCTTTCAAGGCAATAATTTAGACGAGAAATTACGTATGTACGTTTATATTGATAAGTTAGACGGCAGTTTTAAAGACAAGCGTAAATCCAAGGAGAAAAAAGGGAGTTTTTACCCAAGTAAGGATGAAATCAGACTGGAAAATGAAGAGATCTTACCAAATTATGTACTAAAAGTAAAAACCAATGATGGGCGAGAGGTAAGTACAATTAAAACAAAATTAAACAAGGGGTGGAACGTCATTACTTGGGATTTAAGAATGGGATTGGAACCCTTTGGTTTGGAATCTTTAGCTTCAGAAATTGCTTATGGCCCCTATGTTTCACCTGGGAAATACGTATTAAGTTTATTAAAGTTGGATCCCACAACGGGGAAATTATCTCCAATTGAAATGGGTGTTTATGGCACTGTAGAATTGGATTATTTATTCTCTGAAAGTGATTTGGTTACATGGCCAGAAAATCGACTGAAGAATTGGGAAAGTGTAAAGAATACCCGCAAAGAATTTATTCAAATTCAAAGTCGATTTAAAGAGCTAAAATCCAAAACAGATAAAGCCCTTGAAATTGCTCCATGGCAAAGCAAATGGACCGAAGAAGATCGTTCATTATTAATTCAAAGCAAAAAGGCGATAAATAAAATTCAATATAAACTTTTAGGTGGAGACCCAATTGCGAAATACGAATTCCCTACAGATAAGAGCATTCAAGACGAACTATTTGGTGTTTATTACAATATGAAAGAGAGTCTTCAAGCGCCAACTTTAAAACACATGGAAGCTATTTCTGAAGTGCAGATTGAATTGAAGAAAATTGAAACTTCAATTCAAGAAATTGAGGATAAAATACGTACAATTGAAAATAAACTCAAGTAGAATGGTCTATTTGATTTTTTGATGGTCGGTTAATACAAAACGAGCAAAAAGCTCCTCGCTGTACCACTGATATTTTCGAGTTAATTCTATCACTTTCCTGTGAGTTTGGTCTTTGTAAGCGTATTGTTTTACGGCTTCTAAATTCTTCCAGACACTTATCGTAGCTTGCTGTATAAATGGCAATTCGCCTACGCCTATAGCAAATTGTAAATCATCGAATTTATATAATTCGTTTGCCGTCCTGCCTACCATTGTCCAAAATTGAACAATACGACTCAATTTGATGCGTGCACGCGTTAAAACAACCACTATCGAATCTGAATTAAATTCCGTTGTTGGGGTAAATGGATTAACGCCAGACCATTTTCCATGAGACATAACGTTTTCTAAATAAAAAATTTGCAAATCAACACATTTATTCTTGTACGCGTTATAGTATTTGTTTTCGGTGAAAAATATTTGTGCGCTTTTTTTATCTTCCCAAGTTATTAGCCAACAGTAGGTAGAGGAACTAGGTGTGAAGTCAAACCCTTTTCCAGCACCAGAACCCATTGATTTTACGAAGGTGATACCTTTTACTTTCTTGAGCTGAAAATAGGCAAGGGGCACTTGTTGAAAAGCCCAAAATTTATTCAATATTCCTTTGGTTTTAAAAATCACCAAAGTCGTGATGGTTGTACTCATTTATTTTTCTGAATAATTACAGTTTGTATACCGAACGGAATGAACTTTTCAAATAAGAATAATGGTGCTAACAATATCTTAAACATCACTAAGGACCAAAAGTAATTTTCCATATTGCCTGACCAATTTGTCTTTCTTTTTTGCCGATAACCCAACCACCATAATGTGAAGGCAGATAAGGTGCCAAATTCATGACGTTTAATAAGGGTCCAGTTGTTTGGATCAAAAATCATACTCCAACTTTTGCTGCTAAAAAGATTCAGATGTCTTGGACTATGCCATCCTTGCCAAAATTGTTTCTGTAGTTTAAGCAATAGACCTTCAAACATAGGCACTTCAATTATGACATACCCGCCAGGTAAAATTAATTCGTTAAGTCTAGCAATGGTTTCTTTGATATTATAGTCGTGTTCTAAATAATGCCATGCGGTGATTAAATGAAACTTATGATCAAATTCTGCATTTTTCCAGTCACAGGCTTGTAAATGAATCGAATTGTATTTTTCATTTTTCCAATCAGCTTCAGTAAAATCAACACCTGTACATTTAAATCGTAAATCTTTTGCAACTTCTGCTAGAAAATCCGGCTTCCCACAGCCTACATCAAGAATATAAATCTTATCAGATTCGGGCAGATAAGGTTCTAATACTTTGCGTCTTTTGCGGTTTAAAGTTTCATCGTCCCATTCAACGAATTTTGAAAATTTCCCCCAGGCAGATGAGCCGCGATATGGAAGGTAACTTTCGGTATAATATTTAGAAAGGTCAGACTCTTTTACAGGATTAGAAAGAAATTTTGAGTTGCAATCTACACAAGAATAGAATCGGTAAGATTCTGTATTATCTGCGTGCATCATAGCATTTGTTTCAATATAAAAACGGGCATTTCCTGAACCACATACGGTGCAATTAATATTTGTTGATTCTAAATCTTTTTTTTCAGAAGTGGGCATCGATAAATGTAACAAATGGCAGTGAACAAAGTTTCGCTATTGAAGGCATCTGAATATTAATAAGTACGAATATGGGTAAAAATGAATAGCCATTGATACAAATAAAAAAGGGCCGTCAAATGACGACCCTTTAAATAATTTTCTTAAATACGTTTATTTAGAGGATTCCTCTTTATCTGAACAACATGCTTTTTTGCCACCAATGAATTTTCCATTTTCATCGTATTGTGCTAAACAAGCAGCACGCTCTTCAGGGCTACATTGCATAGAGTCACATTTAGCCATGCACTCTTCTTTAGTCATTGTTGAGCAATCCATAGGGTCGCATTTAGCGTCTTTTTCACAAGATGTCATTTCGACTTTATCCTTGCAACAATCCTTCTCCGCAGCACCTGTGGTATTGTTTCCACCAACTGCAATATAAGGAGCTATGATCAAGGAAACGATTGAAGTCAATTTGATCAAGATGTTCATTGAAGGTCCTGAAGTATCTTTAAATGGATCACCTACAGTATCACCCGTTACAGATGCCTTGTGTGGCTCAGATTTTTTATAGAAAGTCTCTCCATCTATATCAACACCTTTCTCGAAAGATTTCTTAGCATTATCCCATGCACCACCAGCGTTATTTTGGAAAATTCCCATCAAAACACCCGATACTGTAATACCGGCTAACATACCGCCTAATACCTCTGGTCCGAATAGGAAACCTACGATAACCGGAGATAATAGGGCAATAGCACCTGGCATAACCATTTCACGAATAGAAGCCTTGGTTGAAATCTCAACGCATTTCTCATATTCTGGCTCAGCTTTGTATTCCATAATACCAGGAATTTCACGAAACTGACGACGAACTTCTTTAACCATTTCCATAGCAGCACGACCAACCGCACTGATTGCCAAAGCAGAGAAAATGAAAGGAATCATCGCACCAACAAATAAACCAGCTAATACATTGGCTTTGTAGATATCAATACTATCAATTCCAGCTACACCAACAAAAGCCGCAAATAAAGCAAGCGCTGTTAAAGCAGCAGAAGCAATTGCAAAACCTTTACCCGTAGCAGCAGTTGTATTTCCAACAGCGTCTAAGATGTCTGTTCTACCGCGTACTTCTTCAGGTAGATCACTCATTTCAGCAATACCACCTGCATTATCAGCGATAGGTCCAAATGCGTCGATAGCCAACTGCATTGCGGTTGTGGCCATCATACCGGCAGCTGCAATTGCAACACCATACAATCCAGCAAATTCAAATGATACAAAAATACCTGCAGCTAAAACCAAAATTGGAATCACTGTAGACTGCATACCAATAGCTAATCCACCAATAATATTAGTGGCATGACCTGTCGCAGACGCTTTAACAATTGACATTACTGGCTTTTTACCCATAGCTGTGTAATATTCAGTAACATAACTCATGATAGCACCTACTATCAAACCTACTATAATAGCATAGAATATATCCATTGAAGTAAATTCTTCACCTCTTAGAATTAATGTAGTATCAGAAGGAATCAACCATTTAACGGCAAAGAAAGAAGCCAAAGCGGTTAAAATGATACTTGACCAGTTACCCATATTCAATGCGCTTTGAACATTGCCATTATCGTCTTTAATTCTCACAAATAGAGTTCCCACTATTGAGAAAATCAAACCCAAACCAGCAATAAACATTGGCAATAGAATAGGAGAAAGACCTTGGAAATTATCGGCAACGGTCATTTCAGAACCCAAAACCATTGTGGCTAATATTGTAGCGACGTAAGATCCAAATAAATCCGCACCCATACCCGCTACGTCACCTACGTTATCACCAACGTTATCGGCAATAGTTGCAGGGTTACGCGGATCGTCTTCTGGGATACCGGCTTCTACCTTACCTACCAAATCAGCTCCAACGTCAGCAGCCTTGGTATAAATACCTCCACCAACACGCGCAAACAAGGCTATAGATTCAGCTCCTAATGAAAATCCTGTCAATACTTCAATAGCTCTTTTCAATCCATTTGGATCTAAACCATCTTTCACAAACATCGCATAGAAAACAATAAACAAACCGCCAAGGCCAATCACTGCCAAACCAGCAACACCTAATCCCATTACGGTACCACCGTTGAAACTTACTTGAAGTGCTTTAGCTAAACTTGTTTTTGCAGCCTGAGTTGTACGAACGTTTGCTTTTGTAGCAATGCGCATTCCGAAGTAACCAGCCAAGGCAGAGAAAAATGCACCAATTAAAAAGGCAACTGAAATAATCCAGTGAGAATGAATCTCAATTCCATTTACTTCATGGATAGTACCGCTATAAGCAAGCAAAGCTGCTGCTATAATTGCGAAGTAAGAAAGTACTTTCCACTCTGCTTTTAAGAATGCCATTGCTCCTGCGGCAATTTTGCCTGCAAGATTTTGCATTTTTTCATCACCGGCATCTTGTTTAGAAACCCAAGCGGATTTCAATGCCATCACTACAAGTCCAACCAAACCTAAGGCGGGGACCAAATACATAATACTATCGTTATTCATAATATATTTTCGATGAACGAATTAGGGCGCGAAAATAATCAAACTTTATTTACAAATCCGTTTTTTTAGAAAATTAGACCAATTTGTACGACACATAGATCCAATTCTTATATTATTGGGATACTATTATCCATGAATCAATACTTTTTCCAGTCTTTTGGTCATACGCATTGAATAAATAAACACCCATATCCAAACTGTTGAAGTTGATTTTCGAGTTAAAATCTACATTTTCCATTTCTAAAACCTTGCGTCCTCCTAAATCAAATGCACATAATGTTCCAAAATTGATATCCCTAACGTCAATAAAAATGTGATTGGAAGTTGGGTTGGGATAGAAGGAGCTTTCAGTCACTTCTGACTTTTCAAGTGAATTGACATGTTGAACGCCAGTCATTTTCAACATGCTTCGATTGTTGTAAATTCCAGAAGGAGTTTGTGTTTGTTGAGATGCGGCAACCCCATATATATAATCGCCACTAGACCAGTTGCACTCATCTATAAAAAATGTGTCTGAAACAACTACCTGACAATCTCCACTCGTATTGACAGGAGTATACGTTTTATTTAGGGTATCTATTCTGTAGATTTCATAACTCGTAGCATCAGGTGATGGGCTCCATTTAAGTAAAACATTTCCATTCTGACTTTCAGCAATTAAATTATTGACAGGCTTTATCGGTAACATTTCTAATGTAGGATCTCCTAATAATGCAATATGAACACCTCTATATGCCGCATTAAAATTGCCATTGAAATATTCCGTGCTGTTATTTTGAGTGATTCTTGCACCATGACCTATATGTTTTCCCAAACCCATGTGATGGATATACCATTTAGGAATCCCTCCCCAAAAAGTCGCTAAGGAACCTGAGGCTAGTGAAGCTCGTAATAAATTGTTTCTAGAATCCCAATCGCCGAAATAGCTACCCGCTAAAATGGTAAAAATATTATGGAAGGAATCCTTTTTCTTGTAGGCTGCAAAATTATTCGTATTGCCAATTCCATTACAACTCGTGTAGGATCCCGCACCACAGCCATAACTCCATAAATAGTTTCCTTTTGATTGTGCTGAGAAATAATCTCGATCATCAAAAATACTGTCCTTCTCAATCAAACATGAGAAATTATGATATCCTGTAGAAGCCAGATTCAAACCGTTGAAATTATTGTCAATCAGTGCTCGTTTCACAAAAGGAGTTTCACCTAGCTTCCAATTGTGTACGCGTTGCAGATATTCTTTAGTCAATTCAACTTCAGATTCTGGAAAAGCAGGCATATCGTAAAAATCGACCCTACCCATATCCAAACTAGAAATGCCTGGCAATTCAGATGGGTCGTATTTGCCATCACCTCCAATATTATGATGTCGCGATTGATTTCCAGTGGTGCATTTTACCAATAAATCTTCCCATATTCCGTCAAAATCGGAATAAAACACATCGGCAGGCCAAGCACCGGTATGATTTCCAGATCCTTCAACGTGTCCATCTGGTGGCGGGCGAGTACCTGTGGAAGAAAAATAACCCGAGTAGGGAACCGGCACATGACCCAATAGATATAACGCATTGGTTTTGAAACTTCCTTGATCTAGTAACGATTTGATTCTAGATTTGATACCTTCTGGGTTTTCAGATCTTTTAACGATTAAAACATTCGAGAACCATCCAGATGCAAGAAGGTCTTGCTGTAATTGTTGAGTTTCGTTTTTTAAATCAGCGGCAATTAAAGAATCAATTACTAAAATGACTCTACCTTTTGAAATAGGATAGTCTACAATACCTGCAGCTATGTAACCAATAGATTCGGCCTGATTATTAGGATTTAAATATTGTGCAGCAAATTCCACGTTTTTAGATGTTTTGAAAACATAAGAATTCGCAGGACCTTTAACCAAATCGCCTGTTGATTGCCAAGCTCCATTTGGGATGTCTAAATCTCTGTAGAAAAACTGATAATTACCTGTTTTGGAGGTGTTTTCTGGCCAGTTCAACTCAAAGCCATCCGTTATGGGTTTTACACTTAGTGGAAGTACTTGTGTTTTTGCAACTTGAGCGATTGCAGTGTTCAAAATAAAAACCGACAGAATCAGTGAAAGGAAATTTCTTATCATGCTTATTATTATATAGGTATAAAACAAATATAATGAGCAGTTCAATCTGCAACAAGGCGATGGGAATAAAAAGGGGGTAAATAATTCGATTAAAGCATTGGTATGCCTAAATAATTGACTTATTTTCGCAACTTTCAACCCAATAGACAATGAAAAATACCATTATATTAATCGGAGCGATTCTTTTTCTAGGAACCAGTTTTGGTCAGACGAATAACCCTGTAATTCCTAAAGAACCAAGGGAATTATCTCCAGCTGTTCAAATTTACTTTAAGGTTAACAAATCAGAAATTGACCCAAGTGAACAAGCTAAACTAGAGGAGTTGTTCGGCACTCTTAAGAAAATACCAGAATTCCGTTTGGTTTTAACCGGCCATACCGATAGCACGGGTAACGATGAGTATAACATGGAATTGTCAAGAGATCGTGTGGATGAAGTATACGATGCTTTAGCCAATCTCGGTATTCCAGATAGTTTCATGATCATGCGATATTACGGTCGTTCTAAGCCGCGTGTAAACGAAACGAATAAAGAAAAAGCATCACGTAACAGACGTGTTGAAGTTACAGTAATTGAAAAACCAGTTGAAGCGCCTAAACCAGTTGCAAAAGTTGATGCATGTGATGAAGACACTACTATTAAGGTAAATCCTTCCATGTCGATTAAAATGAATAAGTGCGATTACAAAATGCTATCCGCTGCGACAAAAAATGGAAGTTTTGGTGTAAAAGTTAAAAAGATTTCTGACGTAATGGGCATCATCACGAACGAAAACATTCCCAAAATTTACAGAAGAGATCAAGGCATGACCTGGTTGGCAGCATTGGATATCTCTTTTAGTGTAGATACGTGCTTAAAGCGTCCCATTGAAATAACATTGGATCCTATGGACTTTGACGCGTATAGCCGCGCTAGAATTAAAGTATTGGTAAAAAACCTAAAGAATAACAATGCCGACAAAACCAAAGACCGCAATAAAGATGTTCGTAAGCGCACTATTAAGAAGGATGCTGTGAAATTTATTGTCAAAACAAATTGCCCTACAGGTAGAGATTCAGAGGGTATGATATTTCTAGGTGCGGCAGAAAGTAAAACAAAAACAACAATTGTAAAAGATCAAACTCGTTCAATTGAAGAGATTTATGCGGTTCAAGAGTCTCCTATGATGATAATTCCAGGAATTAAGACTAGCAAAGGTTTTCAATTGAAATACAAAACTTTAGAAAATCCTTATTTTGTGTTTAAATTCAATGACGGAACTTATTCGGATATGATTCCTGTCAATGACATTTGTAAACTAAAGTCAAAATACGAAAAGGAAAAAACTTTAGACAAGAAATATAAAATCAAAACTAAACATCTGAAGTAATATTCTTAACTATCTTTGCCGTTGAAAACGTCACTCTACCTCCAGAAAGTATAGACGAAAGAGAAATATGAAACCACTTACGCAACGATCCTCCAAAGTTGTCAATAAAAACATGACGTTTGGGGAAAAGATCTATCTTCCAGCAATATTTGGTGGAATGTGGATTACCCTAAAGCATTTTTTCAAAAAGAAAAATACCGTTTCTTATCCCGAAGTTAAAAGACCCGTGGCACCTATATACAGAGGACAACACGTTTTAAAGCGCGACGATCAGGGTAGAGAAAGATGCACGGCATGCGGTTTATGTGCCGTTTCATGTCCAGCTGAAGCAATAACTATGGTGGCTTCTGAACGGGAGAAAGGAGAGGAGCATTTATACAGGGAGGAGAAATATGCAAAGACTTATGAAATTAATATGTTGCGTTGCATATTCTGTGGACTTTGTGAAGAAGCTTGTCCTAAAGAAGCAATTTTCTTGACCGACAGAATCGTAGATGCTGATTTTGGTCGCGGTGAGTTTATCTATGGAAAGGATAAACTAGTTGAAACATTAGAAGAAAGAATAGACGTTTCTAAACGCCAAGTTTGGGATTATCAAGAATAATTATGGGAGTTTTTAATAATTTACCCCTACCGTTTCTCGTTTTGTCGTTTCTTACCATTTTGGGCGCATTATACGTAGTAACGAGTAAGAATCCAGTTCACAGCGTGTTGGCTTTGATCTTGACCTTTTTTACCATTTCTGCACATTATGTTTTGTTAAATGCGCAGTTCTTGGCTATTGTAAACCTCATGGTTTATGCCGGCGCTATTATGGTTTTATTCCTTTTTGTTTTGATGTTATTGAATTTGAACAAAGAGTCTGAACCCATTAAATCGAACCTTTGGGGAATAGCAGCTGCAATTTCTGCAGGTTTACTATTGGTTATAATCACCGCAGCATTTCAAACTGCAGGAATTGCCGTTATGAAATCCAACGCCGAGGGCATTGGATTGGTGAAAAATTTAGGTCGTGTTTTAATGACCGAATATTTAGTTCCCTTTGAATTGACAGGCATTTTATTCATCTCTGCTATGGTAGGTTCGGTTCTATTGGGAAAACGCGATAAAAGTGAAACTGTAAAGACGGAGGAAATCGTATAATCCATGTTAAGTATTTTTCATTCCTTAGAAATAAGCCATTACATATACCTGAGCACGGTGCTTTTTAGCATAGGCTTATTCGGTGTATTATTCAGACGTAATGCCATCATATTGTTAATGTGTATTGAACTCATGTTGAATGCTGTAAATTTATTACTTGCAGCTTTTACAGAATACATGGGTGATATGCAAGCGAACGGTCAAATGTTTGTCTTTTTCATAATGGTTGTTGCTGCTGCTGAGGCTGCAGTTGGACTTGCAATCATAGTTATGGTTTATCGTAATACACGAAAAACCGATGTTAGTTTCTTAGACCAATTGAAAGATTCATGAATCCAATAGCTTTAATACTATTATTCCCACTATTGGGCTTCGTTTTAAATGGGGTTGTGGGTCATAAATTGCCAAAGTCCATAGCATCCGGAATAAGCACCTTGATTGTATTGCTTTCCTTCATTACTGCTGCTATGCAATGGTCTACAGTAGCTGCAGATTTAAATGGCAGTGTCAATTGGGATGCATATACTTTTTTTAATCTCGATGGTATCTTGTTCAAAGCGGCATTTTCATTAGACCATTTGTCTATATGGATGACTTTAATCATTACTGGAGTGGGAACGTTAATTCACCTTTACTCCATGTCTTATATGGACCATGATAATAATACATCAAAGTTCTTTTCTTATTTGAACTTCTTTGTATTCAATATGTTATTGCTTGTTCTAGGCTCTAATTTCCTAATGATGTTTTTCGGTTGGGAAGGAGTAGGATTGTGCTCTTACTTATTAATCGGATTCTGGTATCAAAACGAATCATTTGGTGGTGCTGCTAGAAAAGCCTTTGTAATGAACCGAATAGGTGACTTAGGTCTGCTTTTAGGCATGTTCCTTATAATCAAGAACTTTGGAAGTTTAGAATATAATGTGGTACTACCAGCAATAGCTGAGGGTTCCTCCAGCACGGTTCTAATATCTAGTATTTCCATCTTGTTATTCATTGGCGCAATGGGTAAAAGCGCACAAATTCCATTGTTTACATGGTTACCAGATGCAATGGCGGGACCTACACCCGTTTCAGCACTTATTCACGCCGCCACCATGGTAACAGCTGGAATTTATTTGGTAATACGTTGCCAAGTTATGTATTCTCTTGCTCCGATGGCTCAAGAGCTTATTCTTTGGATCGGCTTGGCTACTGCACTTTTGGGTGCATTGATTGGATTACGTCAAAATGATATCAAGAAAGTCTTGGCATACTCAACCGTAAGTCAATTAGGATTTATGTTTGTTGCCTTGGGCGTTGGTGCCTACACAACTGCTTTGTTCCATGTTACTACACATGCATTCTTTAAAGCCTTATTGTTCTTGGGTGCAGGAAGTGTAATTCACGGGGTGCACGAAAGACAGGACATCTCTCAAATGGGAGGTCTGAAAAAGATGATGCCCATAACCTATATAACGTTCTTAATTGGAACGCTAGCTATTTCCGGATTTCCTTTCCTAAGTGGATTCTTCTCTAAGGACGAGATTTTAGCGAATGTATTCCATCATAATATCGTTGCCTATATAGTTTTGGTGATTGCGGCATTACTTACAGCTACCTATATGTTCAGATTGTTGTTCCTTACCTTTTTTGGTGAGTTTAGAGGAACGGACTATAAATTAAGTGATGTGCATGAATCTAATTGGAAAATGACACTACCATTAATCATATTGGCAATATTAAGTATTGCTGGGGGTATGTTGAACTTGCCTCATTACTTGATTCATGAAGACGGTTTTTTAGCTAGTTGGTTACGTCCTACCTTTTTAATATTTGAACATTCCAATCACACTGAAATCTCAACTGAGATTGCACTAATTTCTGTTGCAATATTTGTGTTCCTTTTTGGATTCATATACAGTAGAAATCGTTATGTCAGCAAGGGTATTAACGCTGAAACCCCAACTTCAGGAATCGGGAAAGTATTAAGCAATAAGTTCTATATAGATGAAATATATAATAAACTGATAGTAAGACCTATCGAGTTTTTTGGTGATTTATTATTCGCACTATTTGATACTTTATTACTCTATAGTGTTACTTTCAGTATCAATCCTATTTTGAAATTAGTAGGCCGTTTTAACCGTAAAATTCAAAACGGTAATATCGAATATTACTTGATCTATATGGTGGCTGCTATAGCTATTTTGTTAGGCCTTAATTTATTTTTTGCATAGTGGAACTACTCGTAATTATACCCTTGGCATTAGCCCTTGTTTCTGCATTAGGAAACAACTGGAATAGATGGATATCTTTGGTTTTTTCATTATTTGGATTTTTGATCCTTTTGGGGAATATAGATTCGGTATTTGCCAGTATCCATGGTGATACTTCCTTTAGAACTGTAACAGATATTCCTTGGTTAGGTGATGCAATTCACTTTAGATTAGGAGTGGATGGAATTACAGGATTTCTATTGTTATTAACGAATATCCTAATACCTATAATCGTACTATCGAACAGCACCGATAAAAGACCCGCTTTAATACCATTGGTATTGTTCATGCAAGCCGGATTAAACGGGGTGTTTATGGCACAAGATGGTCTGTTGTTTTATTTGTTTTGGGAACTAGCGATGATACCCATTTATTTCATCACATTGTTATATTCAGAAAGAGAGTCGTTCACCACAACCATTCGTTTTTTTGTTTATACGTTTATTGGATCTTTAGCAATGCTAGCTTCCTTGATATATCTTGGAACCAAATCGGTAAACGGTTCATTTGCGTATAACGATTTATATAATGTACAACTATCCTTAACGGAGTCTATTTGGGTAGGCGCAGGATTTCTTCTTGCTTTTGCTGTGAAAATACCATTATTCCCCTTCCATGTTTGGCAACCAAATACGTATACGTACGCACCTGCTCAAGGTTCCATGCTTTTATCGGGTATAATGCTAAAAATGGGCTTATATGGAGTAATTCGTTGGTATTTCCCAATGGCTAGTGAAAGCATTGATTTCTATCAGCCGATTATCATAACATTAGCCGTTATTGGAGTAATCTATGGGGCGCTCATTGCTATCAGACAAGATGATATGAAACGATTGATTGCTTACAGTTCATTATCACACGTTGGTTTGATAGCAGCAGGGTTATTTGCTTTGAATTCAAGCGGATTTGATGGAGGATTGTTGCAGATGTTTGTTCACGGTATAAACGTAGTTGGATTATTCGTAGCCGTGGATATAATTGAGAGAAATTTTGGAAGTAGAAATCTCAATGAGTTGGGAGGTATAGCTAAGAATAATAAACTTTTTGCTTTATTGTTTTTCTTAGTGGTCATTGGAACCGTTGCAGCTCCTCTTACTAATGGTTTTCCTGGTGAATTTCTGTTGCTAAAGTCCATTTTTGATTTCAATACGACTTTTGCGGTTTTTGCAGGTTTGACTATTATCTTTTGTGCGGTTTACATGTTGAGAATGTTCCAATACTCCATGTTAGGTACTACTAGTGATAATACTGAAAACAAAACCATACCAGTTTTAGAGTTATTACCGCTTTTATTTGTTGCATTTTTTGTAATATCAATAGGATTATTTCCCCAATGGTATTTGGACTTTTTCCAAAACTCATCCAAAGGATTGTTAAATATAATTTCTAACGCGAAAGGAGTATTGTCGTGATTGCTATAAGTATCGTATTTTTTGGAGCTCTGGTATTATTATTTGCCGGATTAAATAAAGAGGAGGGTCGTTTAAAAACAGCGGCAGCAGTTGTTTTAGGTATTGCAGGACTTGCAATTTTTGCTGAATCAAAAAATCTCATATCTACAGAGTCTTTATTCAATTGGGTGCCTGCAGGAATGATCGCTTTTAATCCAATTGCACAAGTTATTGCCGCAATTTTAGTAATCATGGCAATGATTGTGATAAACTTAATGCCTGCGGTTAACCGCAAAGGCATGGATGTCATCGGTTTGATGATGTTATCGGCTTGCGGTGGGTTATTGATGATCGGTGCTCAACATTTAGTGGTTTTATTCCTGGGTATAGAAATTTTATCTATCCCATTATTTGTATTGGCCGGTAGCGAGAAAGATGATTTATTCGGCAATGAAGCTTCTTTGAAATATTTCTTAATGGGCGCTTTTTCAACGGCCATATTTTTACTAGGTGCTGCATTTCTTTATGGTGGAACAGGTACTTTATACTTTCACGAAATGCTATTAAGAACTTCCTTCAGTGAGCATTTCGGAGAATTTCCTATTTTGATCAAGGCTGGTTTGATTTTAGTTTCTGTAGGTTTACTATTCAAGGTTTCGGCTGTTCCCTTTCATTTCTGGAGTCCTGATGTTTACGAAGGCTCTCCCAATAGAATAGCTGCGTTTATGGCTATTGTGGTTAAAATTGCTGGCTTTGCAGCCTTTGCCCAATTCTTAGCCTCGTTTGCGCCTATGCAGAATTGGTATGCGACTTGGATGATGCCAGTCTCAATCATTACCGTTTTAGCAGGAAATATTGTGGCTTTGGTTCAAACCTCATACAAACGAATGTTGGCTTATTCTAGTATCAGTCACGCAGGTTATTTATTGTTATTTCTTTTACAACCTATACAAGAGAATTTTAATATTTTAGGTCTGTATTTATTGTCTTACGGCCTAGGTACAGCCATTCTATTTTATCTATTTGACAAGTATGCTCAAAGCACGGATAAATCCGTGGATATATTCACAGGGATGGCCCAGAAGAGTAAATTAGATGCGATTGCCATGATAGTAGCTACTTTCACAGTTGCTGGTATTCCTTCTACCGTTGGATTTATCGCTAAATACCAATTATTTACATCGGCATTTAATACTGCAACTTGGGGGGTTCTTCTGGCACTAGTAGGATCTGCAATCAGCATTTCTTATTATTTCAAACCATTCAGAGTAATGTTTATATCGGATTCTGATTCAACAAAAAATCAAAATTTTGGTCTAGGAGATATATGCTTGGTTGGAATCGTATTGGCAATAATTATTATGGGTATTTTACCCATGTCGCTTAATTGGATTTTTTAAAATCGAAATCCAAAACGATATATCAAAGCACCTAAAGAATTGGTGTATGCAAATTTAGGATTCAAAGCAACACCTACTAGGGCGTACATGCCGAGAGTTCCGTCTGTGTTATATCCACCACCTAAAATAGGAGTTCCAAACCACTCCCTTACTTCGGGTTGATAACTGACGATTGAATTTTGATACCGATATTCCGCATGAATGAAAATATTGGAAATCGGAATTCTTATAAACGTAAAAACACCACCAATAGTTGATATGGTACCATATACGTTATTGGAATAAATAGAACCGGTTAAACCAGCGGCCATGTAGAACCGGTTGTCTATATGAAATCCCGTGTAAGGCGATAATTCTAATAAATAGGAAATTCCACTTCCAAAAGCGGTGAAATCTAAGCCGCTATACTCAACATCCTTATATCTATAGGATATAATTTCATCAGCAAAAGGTATTTCTTCTGGATTTTTGGGGGCTTGTTTTCGAGTGCTATCTAATCCTTCATATTGACTGATACCAATTTGCGGAAAAATCAACAAAAGAATAACAAAAACTAAAGACGGATTTATTCTCATGAGTTTGGTCTCTCACAATATTACATGTAAAATTGTAGGCGTTTATGAACAACGGACAAAAGATTCACAATTTTTCGGCAGGACCATCGATTTTATCGGAGTATGCCCTAGAGAAGAGTACTCAAGATATCAATAACTTCGCTGGAACCGGATTAAGTGTTCTCGAAGTATCTCACAGAAGCAAACCCTTTGTAGAAGTTGTTGAGCAAGCACAAAGTCTGGTTAAACAATTAATGGGGTTGAATGATGAATATGATGTGTTGTTTCTTCAGGGAGGTGCCTCAACACAGTTCTTTCAAGTTCCACAAAACTTCCTACAAAATAAAGCTAGTTATTTAAACACCGGAACTTGGTCAAAGAAAGCCATAAAAGAGGCAAAAGGCTTTGGAGAGGTGATTGTTTCCGCTAGTAGTGAAGAATCTAATTTTAATTTTATACCTACTAACTATCAAATCGATAGTGAATCAGATTATTTTCATTGTACCAGTAACAACACGATTTTTGGTACACAAATGAAATCCTTTCCCAATACGGATATACCCTTAATATGTGATATGAGTTCGGATATCTTCTCAAAAGATATTGATTATTCAAAATTCGATATGATATATGCCGGTGCTCAGAAGAATATGGGGCCTGCTGGGGTTACTTTAGTAGTGATTAAGAAGGAAATGTACGACAAAACTGCAGATCGACATATTCCATCGATGTTAGGGTATAAAATTCACGCTGAAAATGGCAGTATGTACAATACACCGCCGGTATTTCCAATCTTGGTTTCAAAGTACAATTTGGAATGGGTTTTGAACAACGGAGGAGTTGCTGGAATGCAAAAGCGAAATTCAGAAAAAGCCAACTTGCTTTATAATGCCATTGATAATTCCCCTTATTTTAATGGAACTGCAGAAAAAGAGTCACGTAGCGACATGAATGCGTGTTTTGTATTCAAACCAGAGCACGAGCATCTTGCTGAGCAATTTGATAAAGCATGTAAAGAGGGCAATATAAGCGGATTGAAAGGGCATAGAAGCGTTGGAGGATACCGTGCCTCAATGTACAATGCACTTCCCTTAGAAAGCGTACAAGTATTAGTCGATATCATTGAAAATTTCGCGTAAACCATGAGAATATTAGCAAACGACGGCATCGATAATGCCGGAAAAAACTTACTTGAAAATGCAGGTTTTGAAGTAGTAACAGATAAAATTGCACAAGAAGATTTAGTTTCTAAAATTGGCGACTATGACGTTTTAATTGTGCGCAGCGCAACAAAAGTAAATGCCGAAATTATTCAAGCCAGTAACTTGAAATTGATTGCAAGGGCAGGGGTAGGTTTGGATAACATTGATTTAAAGGCTGCAGGTGAAAAAGGTATAACAGTTGTGAATACACCAAATGCGTCATCTCGCTCTGTTGCTGAGTTGGTTTTTGCACATGCCTTTAGTGTAGCGCGTATGTTGCACTTAACCAATCGAGAAATGCCTCAAAATGGACAATCTCAATTTAAGTCACTTAAAAAAACTGCTTCTTCGGGCTTTGAATTGAAAGATAAGACCATGGGAATCATTGGATTTGGCAGAATTGGTCAAGAAGTGGCTAAAATGGCAGTAGGACTTGGGATGAAAGTTTTAGTATTTGACTACAAATCAAGAAGTTTTGACATTACCATCGATCTTCATAACGCCTATAAGCAACATAATTTCCAAGTAACGCTTAAAGGAGAGCCTATGGATGAGGTTTTATCACAATCTGATTTTATCACATTGCACACACCTGGTAGTTCAGAAGTAATTGACGCTATCGCTTTGTCCAAGATGAAGAAATCAGCCGTTTTAATCAATTGCGCAAGAGGTGGTGTGGTGAATGAACCCGCGTTAAATGAAGCCATATCTCAAGGGCAAATTGCTTTTGCGGGAGTCGACGTTTTTGAAAGTGAGCCACCGGTAAATGATTTGATGCTGAGTCTTGATAATGCATCTCTTTCTCCTCATATTGGAGCAAGCACATCCGAAGCGCAAATGCGTGTCGGAATTGAATTGGCTGAAAGAATAATCAACCATTTGGTCAAATAAACCAAGGGATGCGCGTTTTTCCAATTTCAACATTATTACCTGAAAAAAACCGCGCTCAGCGCGTTGCTTCACTAGGTTCAGGAAAACTTAGTGCGGAAGTATTACAGTCTAAAGCGCAAGCTTTAAACGATTCCTATTTGCGTGTTGTTAAACCGCAATTCATTGATTCCTCTTTGATTTCTGAAACACAGGAATTTTACGATAAGAGCCGATATAATCTTGTAAATCTGATTAAAACAGGTAGCCTTCAAACGCATAGCAAGGATATGTTCTTCTACGAACAGCACCACCACTCGGGAATAAAACTTTCCGGATGGATTCTAGGCGTTGATGCAGAAGATTATTTAAACGGCAAGATTAAGAAACACGAAAATACCCTCACAAGTAAAGAAAATAGACTCGTTCGTCATATTGCAGCCTTAGAGTCGATGGCCGAACCGGTTCTTCTCAGTCAAAAACTCCCAGAAGAACTGAAATTGTTGTCAACTGAAATTTGCAAAGCCGAAGCCAGTTTACAGGTGTCTGATGAGTTATATAATATTCATCGGGTTTGGAAAATCAGTAATGATGAAATTACCACTAAAATCGTCGAACTTTTTAGTCATTTTGATTCATTGTATATCGCCGATGGACATCATCGCTGTGCGGCTTCATCAAGATACTTAATCGAAAGATATGGCTCCAATTCTGGAAAAGGCATTATGGCCTTAATCATGGATGAAGAAGAACTCTTAGTCAAGCCCTTTTATAGAATGTTATCTCAAATAGATACGAATCTGTTAAAAGTGTTTTTAGATGAAGAAAAAATTCACCATTGGGAAGTTGGCCATTCATTGAAATATGAAGATTTAAGAAAGGGTCAAATACTTTGTATCACACGAGAGGAACGATTTGTAATTGAAATTTCTGAAAGTATGATGGGAGAGAGTGCGCTTTCTCAATTAGATGTGCGCATCTTAGAAACTGAAATCCTGAGAAAAGTTTACGATTTAAAGGACTCATCGAATGAAGACCGCCTATCCTTTATGCGTGGAGATACTCCTTTAGATAGTATCAGTAGAAAGTTGAACGATTTAGAAATCGATATTGCCTTTTTGTTTTCACCAAATACAATGAGGGAGATACGATTGGTAGCCGATCAAGGGGATACAATGCCAGCAAAATCTACATTCATAGAGCCCAAAATCCCAACAGGTTTGATAATTGAAGATTATCGTTAAAACAAAGAGAGTTGTTTCTTCTCTGAGCCCAATTTAAATACGGATTGTACAAGTTGGTGCAACTGCGCAATGGTTTCTTTTTCTACTGAGTAAATAGAAGAAGTTTTGTGAGATTTCATTTTTACATAGCCTTCATCTTTTAATTTTTGAAGATGACCAGAAACCGTACTTTGAGAATAAGGGAGCTTGTCTACTACAGCTTGACAAGTTGAAGGCCCTTCTTCCGTTAAAAACAATAATATGGCTATGCGTGCTGGGTGTCCTATTGCTTTGGACAAATGTGCCAATTGATCCACTTGAGTATCGAAAGAAGCCCCTTTTTTCATAATTTAATCGCTAAACACAAATATAAGAAGGTGGGTGGATTTGCAGAAATTATTTCGTCGAAATTATTGTCGTTTATGCTTCCAACGTTTATGACTCCAAAGCCAGGTATGAGGTTGTTTTTCGATCTCTTCTTGCATTAATTTTATGCAAGTTGACATCGCTTCTTCGTGACTCAAAGATTCTACATCTAAGACTTTTGTAAATCTCGCTCTATAAAAACCTCGTTTTACTTTCTCTTGCTCTAGATATATCAGTGGAAGTTTATATTTCTTAGCAATTTTTGATGGTCCGTTTAGAAATGCTGTATCCTGCCCAAAAAATGTTTCCCAATGAACCCCATTTATGTTGGAAGGGCTCTGATCACCAATCAAGGCCACAATAAAAGGCTCGTTATTTTTATTTAGCGTAGAAATCGCCCTTAGTGTTTCATTCATATGAACGGGCGTTCCAGCAAATCTCGAGCGCATTTTATACATTAGATAATCAAAATTGCTGTCGCTTAAAGTTTTATACGTTATCAAGACATCTTGTTCCACATTTAATTGGGAGGCCAAAGCTATCCATTCCCAATTTGCAGAATGTGTCAACACAACTACACAAGATTGGTTCATCTTCTTTAGCTCCTGCAGAACTTCTGGATTTTCATAAACCATTCGCTTGTTCAACTCGTTTTTGCTTATTGTAATGGCTTTAATAATCTCCACAAAAAGATCGGCTAAATGCTTGTAGTATTTGCGTTCAATTTCTAATATCTCTTTGGGATTTTTATCAGGAAATGACCTTGTTAAATTCCCTCTAACGACACTTTTACGGTAACCAATTAATCGATAGAGTAAGATATATATGACATTTGATAACCCATATAATACGGGAAAAGGCAAATAGGATAGGAGATAGAAAATCGGATATACTCCAATTAAAAACCATTGTTTGGGTTTGGGTATATCCGATTTATATGGCATTATTTATCGTATTGGAAAGTTTGACCCGCTTGTAGCTTTTTAATCGAAGCTAACATCAATTGAATGCAGCCTTCAATATCATCCTCGTGAACCATTTCCACGGTCGTATGCATATACTTCAAGGGTAATGAAATCAATGCCGAAGCCACGCCTGTTGAGGAATATGCAAAACTGTCCGTGTCTGTTCCAGTTGAGCGGCTAACAGCGTTACGCTGAAAATCTAATTTTGACTCCTTAGCGGTATTAATGATAAATTGAAGAAGGTTATTTTGAACAGCTGGTCCATAAGTAACTACCGGCCCTTTACCACATT
>Ga0181606_10001523_pt1 | contig 20299 bp, 22 predicted proteins | sample 041ome_10_FD_132994 | JGI IMG/M metagenome (GOLD analysis project Ga0181606, IMG submission 132994) | Coastal salt marsh microbial communities from the Groves Creek Marsh, Skidaway Island, Georgia - 041412US metaG (megahit assembly) | ecosystem: Environmental > Aquatic > Marine > Intertidal... | reverse complement strand
GAGGCGCTGGCGGCGGTGTTGATGGCCGCGCATCTGTTGCCGTGGATTTCCATTCCTGTTGCCCTGTTCATCGGCACGGTTGGCGCGGCTTCGGTGTTCTATGCGGTTTATGTCCAGAAGCGGGAGATCAAATGCGCGTGCGTGGGTGGCAGCAGCAATGTGCCGCTTGGTTTCGTTTCGCTTTCCGAAAACCTCGCTATGATCGCCATGGGCCTGTGGATGTTGTTGAAGCCATACTGACTTGCATCACAACTTGACCGGGCCTATCGGAAGCCGCGAAATGAACGCTGACTTCCCTCCCTTGCGCAATCTTGCCGCCATGTTGGTGGTGGCGGTTGCATTGCTGCTGCAGGCGACCACGCCGCAGGGGTGGATGCTGGAACGGGGCGCGTCAGGTTCGATCACCATCGAAGTCTGTAATTCGGACCAGAAGCTGGTAATCCCGCTGAAGGACGGCGCGCCTGCACATCAGGATGACGGTTCAGCGGGCAAGGTCTGTGCCTTTGCAGGCTTGCAGCATGCCGGGATCGACAATGATCCAAACCTGAGCCTGCCGTTGTCGGCACTTGCCCTTGCTGCCTTTGACGCGGTGCGCCAGCAAGCGCTCTCGCCAGATACGGCGCGCTTCCTGCCACCCGCACGGGGACCGCCTGCTTTCGCCTGACGATTGAATCCCAGCCACGCCCTCGCGCGTGCCGCATTCCGTTCAGATGAAAGAATTTCCCATGTTTTTCAAACGCTTTTTGCTGGGTGCAGCCGCGGCTGCGCCTTTTGCCCTTTGTCCCGTTCAGGTTCTTGCCCAGGACGAGGAAGACAATGCCATCCTGACCGACGTGATCCTGGTAACCGCAGATGTCGCTGACGGAGCCATCGACAGCAGCGAACCGCCGCACCAGATCGCCTTGCCGGCAGATTCCGGAGCGATTGCCGCGCGCATGCCGGGCGCTGCGGCCATCGGTAATGGCGCGCTGTCAGGCCAGCTGTCCTATCGCGGCCTGTTTGGCGAGCGCGTGCTCGGTCGCGTGAACGGCCAGCGATTTGCAACAGGCGGCCCCAATGCGATGGATCCGCCCTTGCACTATGCCCCGTCCATACTGGTTGACCGCATCGAGGTTGCCCGCGGCGTTGCGCCGGTATCGCAAGGGCCGAGCCTTGCAGGGGCCGTGAATGCGGAGCTGGTTGAGGTGCCGTTTGCCTCCGGTTCCTCGCCTGAAGTGCATGGCCGGATCGGCGCGCAATATCGCAGCGTGGATGACAGCTATGCCGCTGGTGGTGCGCTGGGCCTTTCGACCAGCAACTGGCGGATCGGTGTGATCGCATCGCGCGAGGAAGGGAGTGACTACGAGTTCGACGGCGGCACAGTCGGCAGTTCGTCCTTCGAGCGGACTAACTACGGCGTCCATGCCGGCATGAAGCTCGGCGATGGCGAGATCTTTGCCGAATATCGCCGCAACGAGACCGACCCGACGGGCAACCCCGCGTTCCCGATGGATATCCAGTATTTCAACACGGATTTCCTGCGCGGCGGATATTCCGGCCAGCTGACCGAAAAGATCGGCCTGAAGCTGATGGTGGGCCACGTGTCGGTGCGCCACCTGATGGACAATTACTCGCTGCGCGATCCCGATCCTGCCGTCATTAGCACCCGCGCGACCTTTGCCGATGCTGACACCACGACGGCTGAAGGAAGCCTGCGTTTCGGTTCTGCCACGCGCAATGTGAGCGTGGGTGGCGATGTCGAACTGGTCGAGAAATACGTCCGCATCACCAATCCGTTCAACGCGAACTTCTTTGTCGAGGCGCAGCCGGACCTGACCTCCGATCGCTACGGCGCATTCGTGCAGTGGCGCGGCGGTGCAGGCCCGGCAGAGTTCGAGCTGGGCGCGCGCATCGACCGCACCGAACAGGCCGGCGGCATTCCCGAGCTGGGGAGCGCGGTGCCGATGGGGCCGGTCGGCCTTGCCAACGCTTTTGCGGCATCAGCCCGTGCGGCAAATGACACCACCTTCGATGCCGTGCTGCGCCTTTGGCTGCCGGGAGACGAGGTGACGCCGCGCATCATGCTGGCCCGCAAGACCCGTGTGCCCAGCCTGCTCGAACGGTTCGGCTGGTTGCCTACCTCTGCCAGCTTCGGCCTTGCCGATGGCAACATCTATGTTGGCAATCAGGCGCTAGATCCCGAAGTGGCGTGGATTGCAGAAGCGGGTTTTGACGTGGATGCAGGTCCGGTCAGCTTCCGTCCCACCGTGTTCTATCGCCGGGTGGATGACTACATCCAGGGCACGCCCTTCGATACCACGCCGGGCGTGATCAACACACCGGTGGAGATGGTCGCCAACATGAATGGCGATGCCACCCCGCTGATGTTCCGCAATGTCGATGCCGAGCTCTACGGCGTGGACGTGGATTTCACCGTGGAGGCCAGCGAGAACCTGCTGTTCGAAGGCTCTGCCAGCTTCGTGCGGGCAAAGCGTCGCGACATTGCCGACAATCTCTACCGCGTGCCGCCCGCCAATGCGCGACTGGCGGCGATCTGGCAGCAGGATCGCTGGTCGTTGGGTGCGGAAGTGACGGCGGCTGACGATCAGGACCACGTCTCGCTGTCCAACGATGAGACATCCAGCGATGGCTATCTGGTCGTCGGGCTGTTCGGCAGTTTGGCGGTTGCTGATGGCATCACGCTGGATGCCGGTGTCGAAAACCTGTTCGATGCCTACTATCAGCCGCACCTCTCTGGCGTGAACCGTGTCGGCGCATCTGATGTGCCGCTGGGTGAGCGTTTGCCCGGGCCGGGCAGGGGCGTCTGGGTTCGGACCCGGATCGCGTTCTAGTGCTCGAAGGCGGGCGACCTTGCCTTGTCCGGCAGGGTCGCCCGCTGCTCAATCCGAGGATACGCGCCCGGTGATCTGCTGGCGGGTGACGATCCCGAGGCCGAAGCCGTATTCGTGCCGCACCCGGCTGTCGGCGGCGTTGTCGCGATTGTCGCCGAGCAGGAAGTAGCTTCCTTCAGGCAGCGTAATTTCCGCCAGATCATCAAGCGGGCCCGCTCCCATGTCGAGCACCCGATGTGGAGCCACTTCGCCGGGGAATTGTTCCTCCAGCATGGCGTGGTCTCCCGGCTGCATGACGTCCTCGAGGGTATAGGTACCTGCCGGTCTTTGCGCGATTTCCCTCCCGTTGAGGACCACGATCCCGTCGATCATCGCAATGCTGTCTCCCGGCAAGCCGGCGATGCGCGACAGCCACGAACTACCGCCGTTTTCGACCACGACGATATCGCCACGCCTCAGGCTCTCGGTCGTTACAGCTTAGGCAAACATGTGTTCACCTGGCTGGATCGTCGGTTCCATCGCGCTGGAAGCGGCGGAGAAGCTCGCGACCGGCACCATGTCGCAGCCTGCGAGCATGAGCGCAGTAGCTGCAAGGCTAGCCAGACGCACCATCCTCCGCCGACGCATTATCGGCCTGCTCCAGCTTCGGGCACCGCGATCCACTTCATCACCCCTCCGGCAAATGGCGTCCACCAGCCCATCTGTATGCCGGCTTCGGCCAGCATGTCACCCACCCAGTTGTTACAGGTGTAGGCGAGGGTGTAGTTGCCCAGCGCGTGGTAATAGGCATCGGCCGGGTTGGTGCCGCGCAGGATTTCGCGCGGGGCCTTTGCAGGTGGCAGGCTGGCTTCGATCGCCTCCACCATCCGGGCATAGGCCTCGCGGCTGATCGTCACGGGCCGATGCGTTTCTGACGGGGCAGGGCGGACATAGTGGCTTACCCGCATGATCGGCTCGCCGCCGGTCGTCGCGATCCGCAGCGCGGTGGATGCTTTCAGGTCACCCCATGTCGGCACATCAAGAAAGACTTCGCGCTCACCCCAACCCACGGCGACATGCGTGGGTATGCGGCCATGAGGGTGGATCATCGCGCTGGGGAAGGTCTCGCGCCAGTCCTTCTCCGGCGTCACCAAAGGCATCACGATCCCCGTGTGCGTACCGTTGGTTTCCAGCATGATGGTGATGCCGTCCGCCACTTCTGGTGTTTGGCCGTTACGCGGGATCGAACTGCCGATCCATCCGGCGAGGAAGAACAGCAAAGCCAGCAGCGCGATGCCTGCCAGCAGCGCAGTCGTGGCCTTGCCGAAGAGGATCAGCCAGCGAAGCGGTGCCTGAGCCACAGTATCGACCAGTCGCCGTTGATGATGCGGTATTGCAGGCGGAACCCGGCATTGTGATAGGCCGCGCGCACGCCCGCTTCCTGCGTCGCCAGCAGACCGGCGAGCACGATATGCCCGCGCGGCGCAACGGCGGCAGCGAATTCGGGCGCCATCGCGATCAGCGGCCCGGCGAGGATATTGGCGATCAGCAGGTCAAACGGAGCGCGCTGGACGAGGAATTCGTCCTCCATCCCGTCAGCGATCAACATGGCGAGCTCGCCGCGCCCGTCACCCAGCGTGATGACATTCATCGCGGCATTGTCGACAACGGCGGGCAGGCACAGCTCGTCAATATCGCTCGCGGTGGCATAGGCGCTGGGCCACAGGTGCATCGCGGCAAAGGCGAGCAGGCCGGTGCCGGTGCCGATGTCGGCAAGATTGCGCGCCACCACGCCGCGCCGCTTCATGGCATCGAGCATGGCAAGGCAACCGGCCGTGGTCTCGTGCTGGCCGGTGCCGAAAGCTTGCGCTGCGGGAATGCAGAAATCGACCAAGCCGGGTGCGCTGGTAGGGGGATGATCGGGCGTGTGGACGTGGAAGCGGCCTGCGCGGATCGGATCGACGCCCTTCTGGCTTTCGGCCACCCAGTCCGTTTCGGGCAGTTCCTCTGCGGTGAGGCGCGGGGCCACGCCTTCAAACAGCGCCTTCACCGCATTACGTTCGGCAGCGGTGGGCTTGTGTTCGGTGTAGGCATCAAGCCGCCAGATGTCCGGCGTTTCGGGATCGGTCTCGAAACCGGTCAGCACGATATTATCATCCCAGCCGATGGTCATCTCACGCTTTTCGAGCGCGGCTTCGACCTGGTCCTTGGTGGCGGTGGCGGAGAGTTTCCAGCTCATGGGTTTCCTTCAGCCTCTTCGGCAAGCCGCGCATCGAGGCGGGCGGTGATACTGTCTGCATATGCGGTGCAGGTGGGCTCTGCGGCAAGATCGCTAGCCAGAAGCTTGTCGCGCATGCCGCTGGCAGAGGGGTGCGGGGTGAGCAGGATATTGCAGCCCATCCCGCCATTCATCCTGAGGCGCGCCAGGCCATCGCGATAGCTGCGCAGGTAGAAGGCGTGGTCGGAGAAGCGGTAGCCATCGTCGCTGACAGGAGAAAGACTGTCGGCATAGACGATCTCCTGGCAGGCTTCGCCTTCGCAACTCTGCCATCTCCAACTGAGCGCGCCCGGTGTATGGCCGGGGGTGGGGAAGGCCAGCAGGCGGGCATCGCCCAGTTCCACGATCATGTTGCCTTCGAGTATCCTGTCGACTTTCAACGGCGCCAATGGCGGGTGGCTGTCGTGCTGCGGATCCTCGTCGGAAACATCACCGGTCTGCAAGGCGACGGCAGCTGCTGGCGACGCGAGCACCTGCGCGCCCGTCATGTCCTGCAACAGCGCCATGCCGCCAACGTGATCGAAGTGTTCGTGGCTGGAGAGGATGTAGCGCACATCTTCCACTTTGAAGCCGACTTGCGCGATATTGTCCGCAACAAGCAGCGCGCCGCCTTCGGTGCCGGTGTCGATCAATATGTGGCCTGCGTCAGTGGTGACGAGGATCACGCTGATCCCGCAAGTGCCGACGTGGTAGGTGTTGCCGTGCACGCGGAAGGGCGGCGCGGGCTTTTCCCACTCATCCCAGTCCTTGCAGGCGGTGGTCCATGCCGGCTGGTCAGCGGGAATTTCTGCACTCTCAGGAATGGGAGTTCCCTGAGCGCAAGCAGGTGTTCCAACCAGCATGGCGACAAGGCCAAGGATCACGGGTCTACCTAACATAGCTGGCCCCATTGGCATCGATCACTGCGCCCGTCATGCTTTCGGGTGCATCGAGCGCACAGAATGTTGCGACGGTGGCAATCTCATCGGGCGAGGCGACCCGGCCAAGCGGAATATCGGCCAGCAGGCCATCGCCGCCCCGGCTTTCCAGATAATCCCCCGCCATCGCCGTGTCGGTGAAGCCCGGCGCAATGGCAAAGCTGGTGATGCCCTCAGCGGCATAGGCGCGGGCGATGGTCTTGTGCATGGCCAGCATCCCGCCCTTGGCGGCGGCATAGTGCCAGTGCGCAGGCGAATCGCCCCGCTGCCCGGCGCGGCTGGCGATATGGACAATCCGCCCCTTGCGTCCGCTTTCCTGCCAGTGGAGAACGGCGAGGCGTGACAGCTGTGCCGCCGAAGTCAGGTTGATGCGCAAGGTATCCTCCCACGCATAGAGCCATTGCGCGTCCGGCGCATCCAGCGGGCTGGGCGAGAACAGGCCGGCATTGTTCACCAGCACATCCACCTGCCCTCCGAGCCGGTCCAGCGCCGCATTCCACAGCATTTCGGGTGCGGCTTGCTGCGTGAAATCGGCGGCAATCGTGGCTTCGTCCACCGCGCTGGTTGCATGGCCGACAACCACGCAATCGCGCGCCCGCAGCTGCGCGGCAATGGCGGCGCCAATGCCGCGGCTTGATCCGGTGACGAGAATTCTGGTCATTTCCAAGCCTATTAGCCGCGCTGCCTTGAGGCGAAAAGAGCGTGTTATGCTCGAATTCCGACAAAAACCCCGTCCAAGGTCCGCTTGTCAGCCCCGTCACAATCGTTAAGTGGGACCCAACAACAGGATTCACGGGACTCACCATGGCCAACAGACCCTTATCGCCGCACCTCAGCATCTGGAAATGGGGGCCGCATATGCTGGTCTCCATCCTCCACCGCGTAGCCGGAGACGGCATGGCGCTGGTCGGCTTGCCGGTCATGCTGTGGTGGCTGGGATCGCTCGCCAGCGGCCCGGCCGCCTATGCTAGCTTCCAGGATCACGCGATGAGCCCCTATGGCATCGTGGTGCTGATCGGCCTGTCCTGGGCCTTCTTCAACCACATGTGTTCCGGCATCCGCCATTTCATACTCGATATGGGGGCAGGCTTCGAACTCGACACCAACCGCAAATGGTCGATCGGCTCGATAGTCGCAGCACTTGTTCTCACAGGGGCCTTCTGGGCCGCCATTTTCGCAGCTTAAGGGAAGGGACAACATGGGTAACGGAACTTCCATCGGCCGCGTTCGCGGGCTTGGCGCAGCAAAAGAAGGCACGCATCACTGGCTGCTGCAGCGCTTCACGGCGGCGGGCAATCTGGTGCTGGGCATCTTCCTCGCCGTCAGCTCCATCCTGCAGCGGAACTTCGATTACGAGACGATTGCGCTGTGGCTCTCCGGCCCGGTGCAGGCGACTGCCGTGGCGCTGTTCGTGATCAGCACCTTCTGGCACGCCCGCCTTGGCCTGCAGGTCCTGATCGAGGACTACATTCATGAAGCGGGCAACAAGTTTGCCGCGATGACCGCCCTTAACCTGTTCACCTTTGCCGGTGTGGCATTCGGCCTGTTCGCCATTGCCCGCCTCGCACTTGGAGGTGCCGCCTGATGGCTTCTGAAAATTCCACCCAGCCTGCCTACAAGATCATCGACCATACCTATGACGTGGTGGTCGTGGGGGCTGGCGGTTCCGGCCTGCGCGCCACCATGGGCGCTGCCGAAGCCGGTTTGAAGACCGCGAATATCACCAAGGTCTTCCCCACGCGGTCGCACACCGTTGCGGCACAGGGCGGCATTGCGGCCAGCCTTGCCAACAATTCGCCCGATCACTGGACCTGGCACATGTATGACACCGTGAAGGGGTCTGACTGGCTGGGTGACCAGGACGCAATCGAATATCTCGCGCGGGAAGCCCCCGCCGCTGTTTATGAGCTGGAACATGCAGGCGTTCCGTTTAGCCGCAATGATGATGGGACGATCTACCAGCGTCCCTTCGGCGGCCACATGCAGAACATGGGTGAAGGCCCGCCCGTGCAGCGCACCTGCGCCGCGGCGGACCGCACCGGCCACGCCATGCTGCATGCACTCTATCAGCAGAGCCTGAAGTATTCCGCTGATTTCTATATCGAATATTTCGCCATCGACCTGATCATGAAGGACACGCCCGACGGCAAGAAGTGCGTCGGCGTGATCGCCATGTGCATGGATGACGGATCGATTCACCGCTTCCGTTCGCAGTCCGTGGTGCTGGCAACGGGCGGCTATGGCCGCTGCTACTACACCGCCACCTCTGCCCACACCTGCACCGGAGATGGCGGCGGCATGGTGCTGCGCGCTGGTCTGCCGATGCAGGACATGGAATTCGTGCAGTTCCACCCCACCGGCATTTACGGCGCAGGCGTGCTGATCACCGAAGGCGCGCGCGGCGAGGGCGGTTACCTGACCAACTCCGAAGGCGAGCGTTTCATGGAACGCTATGCACCTTCCGCGAAGGACCTCGCCTCGCGTGACGTGGTGTCGCGCTCGATGGCGCTGGAAATGCGCGAAGGGCGCGGCGTGGGGCCTGAAAAGGACCACATCTACCTCCACCTTGACCATATTCCCGCCGCGACGCTGGCCCAGCGCCTGCCGGGCATCACCGAAAGCGGCAAGATCTTTGCCGGTGTCGACCTGACGCGTCAGCCGCTGCCGGTCACGCCGACGGTGCATTACAACATGGGCGGCATTCCCTGTAATTATCACGGCGAAGTCGTCACCATCGGGCCGGACGGCAATCCGGACCATGTGGTGCCCGGCCTGTTCGCCGTGGGTGAGGCTGCCTGCGTGTCGGTCCACGGTGCAAACCGCCTTGGCTCGAACTCGCTGATCGACCTCGTGGTGTTCGGCCGCGCAACCGGCCATCGCCTGAAGGAACTGATCCAGCCCAACGCCAAGCAGGAAGAACTGCCTGCCGATAGCGCCGATTTTGCGCTGAGCCGTGTCGATCACTTCCGCAACGCCAAGGGCGGGTCGCCCACGGCGGAAGTGCGCGCCAACATGCAGAAGACCATGCAGAAGCATGCCGCCGTGTTCCGCGACAGCGCGCTGATGGCAGAAGGCGTGAAGCTGCTCGCTGAAACCAACAAGCAGATGCAGGACATCCATGTCACCGACCGTTCGCTGATCTGGAATTCCGACCTCATCGAAACGCTGGAACTCGACAACCTGATGGCGCAAGCCGTGGTGACGATGAACAGCGCGGAAAACCGCAAGGAAAGCCGCGGCGCCCACGCGCATGAGGACTTCCCGGATCGCGACGATGTGAACTGGATGAAGCACACTGCCGCTTGGTTCGAAGGCTGGGGCGGCAGCGGCGGCGATGTGAAGATCGATTACCGTCCGGTGCACGAATACACGCTCACCGACGATATCGAGTATATCAAGCCCAAGGCGCGCGTTTACTAAGCCCAGCGGTTTTCGCCGGTTTACGGCATCGAAAGCTCCCTCTCCTATGCTGGTCAGCACTGACCAGTTGGAGAAGGGTTGCACCCATGGCATTCGAAAGGCGACCAGACGGCGCGCTGATGCTGCGCATGCATGTGCCGCTGGCGGTCAGCCTGTTCATCATGCTGCTGTTCTTCGCTTTCGCGCTGGTGTTCCTCTACGGCCTGTTCTTCGAGGATACGACTGCGGTGAAATATCGCGGCATCGAGTTGGGTTTCGACCTGCCTCCACTGTTCTGGGACGTGCTTTTCGGGCTTGGCGCGCTCGGCATGATGGTGCCGGGAATCATCATTCTGATCGGGCTGGCCCACGGCGGAAAGCCGCATGTGCGGCTCGACAAGAAGCAGCTCAGCGTCCGCGGCAGGCCCATCGCGCGGGATCTTTCCCTGCGCTGGGATCAGGTCAGCAAGATCGAGCGTTACCGCATCGCTCATGGCAACGCGATCCGGGTGCGTGGCAAGGACCGCAGCACGATCGAACTTTCAGACCATGTCTTTCCGGGCCAGCATGATTTTCAGGCGTTGTGTCGCGAGATTGAATGGCGCGCACATCTGGCAGCGAACGCGCCACGCAAAGGCGCAATGGCCCCGGCCTGACGGCTTACTCCGCCACCTCAACCCGCCGCACATCCACGATCTCCACCGGTTCTGCCAGCATCTGGCCTTTCAGCCAGCCTTCGCCCTTGTCGGGGTCGGTGGGCGCGGCATGGATCGCCTCGACTACGTCCATCCCTTCCACCACGTGGCCAAAAGCGGCGTAGCCATCGTGGAACGCGGGGTCCTCGTTGTCAGGATCAGCGTCCATGCCGATCTGCTTGCGCAGCATGATCGAGAAATCACCGGTTGCCGTGCCCGGATCGAAGCGCGCCATGGAGAGCGTGCCGCGCTCATGCAGGATGCCGGTGTCGCTGGTGCGCTCATGCGCGATGGGATCGAGTATGCGGTCCGGATTGTTCTGCGTGCCCGCCTGGATCAGGCCGTTGGGCTGCTCACCCCACTCCAGCGGCATGGCGCGGTAGAAAACCGTGCCGTCGAAGCGGTCCTCATCAGCATAGCGCAGGAAATTGGCGGCGGTGATGGGCGCGCGCTCTGTCTCCAGCGCCACGGTGATATCTCCCATGGTCGTCTCGATAACCACAAGTGTGGCCTCGAATTCGGGCGCGGCTTCCTCCATCACCTCTTCCTCAACGGCGGGTTCTGCCGGTATTTTAGCATCCTGCGCCGTGGCGGGCGAGGTGAAGGCGAGGGCGAGCGGTGCGGCAAGGGCGAATCGTTTCAGCATGATGGCGCCGATCATGCCGCCATTTCTGCGCCGCGCAAACCACCTCTCACGTGCACGCGCGCGAGTTCACAAACCATTCAGTTCATCGCGCACAGATAGCGGTTCGTCGCAGAACCATGAGAGAGAATTGCGGTGAGTCGTGAAAGAAGTCCGGGCGTGAAACTCGCCCTTGTCGGCCTTGTGGCATTGGTGCTGATCGTGCCGCTGCTGATGGTCTATGCGCTGGTCTATGACCGCGAAACCCAGTCCCAGACAGCGCAGAAGAGCATCACCGAAGGCTGGGGTGGGCCGCAGATGGTGACCGGCCCGGTGCTGGTGATCCCGTGGATGCAGGAGGTGACCACCACCGAGACGGTGAATGGCGCCCAGACCAACCGCACCACCCGCGTGCGCCGAGAATTGTTCGTATCGCCAACCTTGCAAAGCGTGGAGACCACGATCGATCCCGATCGCAAAAGCTACGCGATCTATGAAAGCGTGGTCTATGAAAGCGCGCTGTCAGGCACCGCGCGCTTTGAGATGCCGGAAGACCTGCTTCGTCTAGGCATGAGTCCTGACAGCCTGATGCTGGACCAGATCGAGTTGCGCTTCGGCGTATCCGACCCGCGCGGGCTGGATGACAATGCCCGCGTGTCTACCGATGGCGATGCACTGCGCTTGCAGCCGGGCAATGGTCCGGCGGCCACCAACGGTTCGGGCTTTTCCGCATTCGCCAGTTGGGAAGGCAGCGAACCCCTTCGCGTCGAATGGCAATACGGCCTGCGCGGCAGCCACTCGCTGGACCTGATCCCGCGCGGCGGCGAAACCGAATGGACCGTCAACTCCGCATGGCAGCACCCCAGCTTCACCGGCTTCCTGCCAGACAGCCGCGAAGTGGGTGCCAAGGGATTCACCGCTACATTCGAAGGCATAACCAACCTTGCGCTGGGCAAGGCGCTGGTGGCGACGGTTGACGATCCGGCAGTCGTCTCCGCGTCCATCGGTCTGGTCGATCCGGTTGACCTCTACAGCCAGGTGGACCGCGCGGTGAAATACGGTTTCCTGTTCATCGGCTTCACCTTCGCCACCTTCCTGATGTTCGACATTGTTGGCGGCGCGCGGGTGGCGGCAGCGGAATATCTCCTCACCGGGGCAGGGCTGATCCTGTTCTTCGTAATGCTGCTCGCCTTTGCCGAGGTGATCGGCTTTGGCCTTGCCTATTTGGTCGCAGCGGTTGCGGTGATCGGCCTGCTGACCGCCTACAGCGCGGCAGTGCTGGGCACATGGCGGCGCGCGGGTTTCATCGGCATCATGCTGGCCGCGCTTTACGCGCTGCTGTTCGTGCTACTCAACATGGAGACCTATGCGCTGGTGATCGGGTCGCTGCTGCTCTTCGCAGGGCTGGCCGGGATCATGTACATGACGCGGCAGGTGAACTGGTCCGCAGTCGGGCGCAGCACGCCTGACGTAACGGAGGCCTAACGCCTCTCGAGCATGGCGGGGGTGAGCTGGTCTATCCGGGTCACCCCCATGAGCTTCATGCCGCGCACGATCTCTGCCTCCAGCAGGCTGACAGCGCGGTCCACCCCTGCCTCTCCCGCAGCGGCGAGGGCATAGAGGTAGAGCCTGCCGCCGCTCACCGCCGTGGCACCCGTGGCGAGCGCTTTCAGCACATGGCTGCCGCGCCGCACGCCGCCATCAAGGATCACCTCGCAGCGGCCGCCCACGGCCTGAACGATGGCATCAAGCTGGTCGAACGGGCTGCGCGAGCCATCGAGCTGCCTGCCGCCATGGTTCGACACCATGATCGCATCACAGCCCATGTCCGCCGCGCGCTTCGCGTCTTCCACCGACATGATGCCCTTGAGGCAGAAGGTGCCGCCCCAGTCATTGCGCAGCTTTTCCGCATCAGCCCAGTTCATCGACGGATCGAGCATGGAGTTGAAATAGTCCTGCACCGACAGGGCGAAATTGCTGCCCGCATCGACATGGCTGGAGAGATTCGGCAGGTCGAACTTCTCGCGGAACATGTAATCCAGCGCCCAGCGCGGCTTGGTGGCATAGGACAGGAAGCTGGCTGGCGTGATCTTCGGCGGGCTGGTGAAGCCGGTGCGCTTGCACCGTTCGCGATTGCCGGAAACGATGGTGTCCACTGTCAGGGTGACGGCATCGAAATTGGCGAGGCGCGCCTTTTCCAGCAGGGCGGCGTTGAGGCCCTTGTCCTTGTGGTAGTAATACTGGAGCATCTTGGGGCCCTTGAAGCGCTCCCCGATCTCCTCGATGCTCACGCTGCCAAGGCTGGAAATGCCGAACCACACGCCGAACTTCTCGGCCACGGCGGCAACCGCACGCTCGCCCTGCCAGTGGAACAGCCGCTGCAAAGCGGTAGGGGAGAGCATAAGCGGCAGCTTGCTGGTGCGGCCCATCACGGTGATGGATGTGTCCACCTGCTCCACACCGGCAAGCACGTTGGGAACAAGGTCCACATCATCGAAGGCCAGCGTGTTGCGATCCTTCGTCACCTCGTCATCCGCCGCGCCATCGATGTAATGGAACACGGGGAAGGGCAGCTTGCGTTTCGCCAGCTCGCGGAAATCGGCGTTGTTCTCGCATTGCGAGAGGTTGCGCACGCTGTAGTTGAGTTTCTTGCCCATCACGGGCCTGTTAGCGCGCGTTTTCGCATTCTACCAGCGCAGCAATCTGGGGCTTGCCAGCCAGCCAATGCCCGCCATGGCAAGGATGGGCAGCAGGTAGAAGGTGACAAAGTAGAGCGCGCCCTCGCCGGGGCAGAAGGGGGCATAGGCCGTCATCGCCAGCGCTCCGCCGAATAAGCCTCTAACAAGGCCGGTGCGGCGGGTATCGATGCCGGCTTCGGCAAAACGCGGTGCCCACGTCTCGTCCAGCGAGGCGAGCGCGTTGCAGGCTTCCAGCTAATAGGCGTTATCGTCGCAGATCTCGATATCGCTTTCGTTGGAAGCGGAGGGTGCCTGCTGCTGGCTGGGCGCGCCTTGCTGCGCGCCTTCGACCATGCCGATCATCTGGCCCGGATCGGCCCCGAACACGAAGATGCCGATCAGCACCACCACCAGGCCGCCGCAGCCGATGCCACCAGCACTGCCCATGCGGCTGCCGCCACGCCGCACGCGAATTGACCCGGGCCGGAATAGCTTGAGGCGCATGGGATTTTCTTTGCGAAATTTTTGCAGTTGCGAAAAGGGGCTGGACCCGGCGGCCCTGCTCATGGGAAACATTGGCCAGAATTTATCAAGGAGTCGAGCATGTTCCTTTCCGGCAAACGCGCCCTTGTCACCGGATCGACATCCGGCATCGGCCTTGGCATCGCCCGTGCGCTGAAGGCCGAAGGGGCCGAAGTGATCCTCAACGGTTTCGGTGACGAGGCCGAGATCGAAAAGCTGTGCGAGGAACTGGATGCGGACCACGTGAACGCAGACCTCACCAGCGTTGCGGGTGGCGAGGCGCTGATGGCAGAGGCAGGGCGGGTCGACATCCTCGTTAACAATGCCGGTATGCAGCATGTCGCCCCGGTTGAAGAATTTCCGGCCGAGAAGTGGGAGACGATCATCGCTCTCAACCTGTCAGCCGCGTTCCACACTGCGCGGCTCGCGGTGCCGCATATGAAGAAGGCGGGCTGGGGCCGGATCATCAACACCGCCAGCGCGCATTCGCTGACCGCAAGCCCGTTCAAGAGCGCCTATGTTGCGGCCAAGCACGGGATTGCGGGGCTGACCAAGACGCTGGCGCTGGAACTGGCGACGCACAACATCACCGCCAATTGCATCAGCCCCGGCTATGTCTGGACGCCGCTGGTGGAAAACCAGATCCCCGATACGATGAGAGCCCGCGGCATGACGCGCGAGCAGGTGATGAACGACATCCTCCTCGCCAAGCAGCCGACAAAGAAGTTCGTGCAGGTAGAGGAAGTGGGCGCCATGGCCGTTTTCCTGTGCCGCGAAGAGGCACAGAACATCAACGGTGCGAACTGGTCTGTCGATGGCGGGTGGACAGCGGAATAGGGCGCTGCGACCCTTTCAGTAAGGGAAGGGGTGGACCCGAAAGCCCACCCTCAAATCCTCAGCCTTCCAGCGCCTTGCTGGTCAGGATGTTCACCGAAACGCGGCGGTTCTGCGCACGGCCAGCGGCGGTGGTGTTGTCTGCCAGCGGGTCTGATTCCGACATGCCGGTCGGCGTCATCATGCGCCACGGCTGCCAGCTGCAACGCTGCTGCAGGAAGTTCACCACCCGGCCTGCGCGGCGTTCGCTCAGAACCTGGTTGTAATCTTCATCGCCGACATTGTCGGTATAGCCGACGACCAGCAACACGGCATTGTCCATATCGGCAGCCTGCTGCGCCACTGTGCATAGCTGGTATTCGGCCTGCGGGGAAAGCTCCCACTTGCCGGTGTCGAAATACACATTCGTGGTGCCGCGAATGTTGTACTGGTCGATATTGGCAACGCGGCCGCGCAGCGCCTCGGTGGCGGCGGCGTTTTCCTCGATCATCTCCTCGTTCCGGGCAAAGCGCTGGTTGGTGCCGCTGTGAATCATGCGTGCGGTTTCCAGATCGCCATTCTTGAAGCGGATGCGGCTTGCCAGCAGGCCGCTATCGAACTCGACCGTCTGCACCGTCACTGGCAGGCCGTTGAACAGAGCGTCTGTGCCCAGCGTGTTCTTGCTGAGACCGAGGAAGCCGCCCGTGGAGCGGATATCCGTCACGTCAGCCACGCGCACTTCGGTGGTCACGCCGTTGGCAGAGGTCACTTGCACGCGGTTGCCGGTGCGCGAAGAGATGAAGCCTTCCAGTTCCGGCCCTTCCGGCAGGTTGGAGATATCCGACGGCACTTCGCCAAAGACGGTGATCTGGCTGTCGGTCTGTCCGCGTGCCTGCGCGGTTACCGGCTCCAGTTCCTGCGCGAACGCAGCGGGAGCGGAAGTCGCCGCTACGGCAAGCAGGGGCAAGGCTGCTGCCTTGAGGGTCATGGTGTTCACTTTGGTACTCCTTCGATTTATCGCGGTCGAATGCGCCGCGTGTGGGCCTGACCGGGGCGACGCCCGGTGATGTTTAGCCCCCTGTTTTGATGGTTGGTCAGTGCGGTACGCTTCCCCTGCCTGCTCAGGTAAACCTTGCGAAACGCTGAACGTTCCGCCCCAAAATCGCCACACATGTCGTTTCTCGGCACAACTTGCGACGAATTGAGCCGGGGCCGGGACCTGCCGTTTGGCCAAAATGCCGCAGGTGCGGCAGCAATTGTGCACCAGGACATGATCTTGTGCCTCCCCTCTAGCGAATGCCACATAGTGCGTTTACATGGGCCGCCACGAATCAACGCAGCTCTCACATTGGTGGCACCCATGGAAATCGAAACCGGCCTTACTTTTGACGACGTCCTGCTGAAGCCGGCGGAGAGCGACATCCTGCCCTCGCAGGCTTCCACCAAGACGCAGCTGACCAAGTCGATCGCGCTGAACATTCCGGTGCTTTCCGCCGCGATGGACACGGTGACCGAGGCCGAGATGGCCATCGTGATGGCGCAGATGGGCGGCATCGGCGTGCTTCACCGCAACCTGACCATCGAGGAACAGTGTGCTGCCGTCACCCGCGTGAAGCGTTTTGAAAGCGGCATGGTCGTCAATCCCATCACCATCGCCCCCAATGCCACTTTGGGTGAGGCGCAGGCGATCATGACGCAGAACAAGATCAGCGGCATTCCCGTGACCGATGGTGGCAAGCTGCTGGGTATCCTCACCAACCGCGACGTGCGATTTGCCGCCAACCCATTGCAGCCGGTGAAGGAACTGATGACGAGCGAGAACCTCGCCACTGTCAGCGAAGGTGTGAGCCAGGAAGAGGCCCGCCGCCTGCTCCACGCCCGCCGTATCGAGAAGCTGCTGGTGGTGGACAATGACTATCACTGCGTTGGCCTGATCACCGTGAAGGATATCGAAAAGGCGGTGCTGAACCCCGATGCCACCAAGGATACGGGCGGACGCCTGCGCGTGGCGGCAGCCAGCACAGTGGGCGACAAGGGCTTCGAGCGCACGCAGGCGCTGGTTGAAGCCGAATGCGACGTGATCATAATCGACACCGCGCATGGCCATAACAAGGAAGTGGCAAGGGCCGTGGAACGTGCCAAGGCGCTGTCGAGCACCGTTCAGGTGGTGGCGGGCAATGTCGCCACCGCAGAAGCCACCCGCGCACTGGTTGACGCAGGGGCAGACGCGGTGAAGGTGGGCATCGGCCCCGGATCGATCTGCACCACGCGCATCGTCGCCGGTGTCGGCGTGCCGCAGCTGACGGCAATCATGGATGCAGCTTCGGGTGCAGGCGATGTGCCGATCATCGCAGACGGTGGCCTGCGCACGTCGGGCGATGCGGCTAAGGCGCTTGCCGCCGGTGCATCCACAGTCATGATCGGATCGCTGCTGGCGGGTACGGAAGAAGCGCCGGGCGAGACGTTCCTTTACCAGGGCCGGGCCTACAAAGCCTATCGCGGCATGGGAAGCGTGGGCGCAATGGCGCGCGGTTCTGCAGACCGTTACTTCCAGCAGGACATCAAGGACCAGATGAAGCTGGTTCCCGAAGGCATCGAAGGGCAGGTCCCGTACAAGGGCCCGGCGCGCGATGTGGTGCACCAGCTGGTCGGCGGCGTGAAGGCTGCGATGGGCTACACCGGCTCCGCCACGCTGAAGGACCTGGCCAAGGCCACCTTCGTGCGCATCACCAATGCCGGCCTTTCGGAAAGCCACGTGCACGATGTGTCGATCACGCGCGAAGCGCCGAACTACCCGACGCGCTAAATGACCCCATCAGCCCGCGTCCAGGCGGCCATCGAGATTCTCGACAAGGTGATCGAAGGGGCACGCAGGCAAGGTGCGCCTGCTGACCGGATCATCAGCGAGTGGGCGCGAGCCAACCGCTATGCCGGATCGAAAGACCGCCGCGCCATTCGCGAGCTGGTTTATCGCGCCATCCGCGAATGCGGCGAGGTTCCGCGTACGGGCAGGGCAGCCATGCTGCGCCTTGCCGGGGATGACGCGGAGATCGCTGCGCTGTTTGACGGCTCGCAATATGGCCCGCCCGCAATTGGTGAGGGAGAGGAGCCTGCGCATGGCTCCATCGCGCCCGAATGGCTGGAAGATCGCCTGATCGCGTCCGGCACATCCGAGGAAGACGCAGAGGCCTTGCTGGGCCGTGCGCCGCTGGATTTGCGGGTCAACAGGCTCAAGGCAGATATCGACACGCTCGATTTGCCAGAGGATGCTGAAAGGCTCCCTGTTCCCAATGCCCTGCGCTTACCTTCTGGCACGCAGGTGGAGCAGTGGCAGGCCTATCGCGATGGCCTGATCGAGGTTCAGGACGCTGGCAGCCAGACGGCGTGCCTCGCGCTTGCGGCACAGCCGGGTGAGATAATCATCGATCTTTGCGCCGGTGCTGGTGGCAAGACGCTGTCTCTCGCTGCTGCCATGGACAATCGCGGAACGCTGATCGCGGCGGATACGGATCGCGGGCGCTTGTCCCGCCTCGGCCCGCGGGCAGAGCGCGCCGGTGTCTCCATCGTCCGCGAAGTGTTGATGAACCCGGGGCAGGAACTGAAGTCGCTGGCAGACTGGCACGGCAAGGCCGACGCCGTGCTGATCGACGCGCCCTGTTCGGGCACCGGCACTTGGCGGCGCAATCCGGAAAGCCGCTGGCGACTGACGCCTGCCGAACTGGGCCGCCTTGCAGATTTGCAGCAGCGCTTGCTGGCTGTGGCTGCGGACCTTGTGAAGCCGGGCGGGCGGATCACCTATATCACCTGCTCCTTGCTGGATGAGGAGGGCAAGGACCAGATCGAGCGCTTCCTCGCCGTGCGGCCACAGTTCACCGCGCAGGCGCTCGACCTGCCGCTGGGCCGGCCGCATGGTCCGGGTGTTCGCCTGACACCGCACCATGACGGGACAGACGGATTTTTCATCGCCAGTTTATCTGCAGCGTGATAATCCTTCGTTCACCATGGTTTTGACAGGTTTGAAAAACCAGCCCGCTCTCAAGGAGTTCGTGATGCGTTATTCGCCCGCAGCAATCGCCCTTTCGCTCTTCGCCGCGGTGAGTTCCAGTGCCCTCTTGGGTGCCACCGATGCGCCCGATGCCCGGGCGCAAGCGCTGGTGATGGAAGGCCGCGCCGCGCTGGCTGCAGGTGATACGCAAGGTGCGATCGATGCTTTTGAAGCGGCGCTGGTGGTCGATCCGGGATACAACAATGTCTATGTCGATCTGGCCGATGCCGCGCGCGCTGACGGGCTGCAAGGCAAGGCGATCCACTATTATCGCGAGGCGCTGGAGCGCGATCCGGACAATCTCTCCGCCATTTCGGGCGAGGGCGCTGCGCTCGCCGAAAAGGGCGCGATGGACAACGCCCGCAACAATCTCGCCCGCCTCGAAGAGATGTGCGGCGCCACCTGCAAGGAAACCGTGGAACTGGCAGCAGCTATCGAAGCTGGTCCGGTCGAGCGGGTTATGACGGCAGAAGCGGTCGCCCCTGATGCGGCGGTGACGAACTGATCAGATCAGTTCGCGGAACCCGTCCACAATGACCTGATAGACGTCACGCTTGAAGGGCACGATCAGGTATGGCAGCACCTTGGGTTCGACCCATTTCCATTCGCAGAATTCGGGGTGCTTGTGCGCTTCCAGGTCAATGTGATGGTCCTCGCCGGTGAAGCGCACCAGATACCACGTCTGCCGCTGGCCAATGAACTTGCCGCCCCACATCTTGCCCTTGAGTTCGGGCGGCAGGTCATAAAGCAGCTCGCTTCCGAGCGTGGTGATGATATCGAGGTGCTTGGGCTTCACGCCCGTCTCCTCGTGCATTTCGCGCAGCATCGCCTCGTCCATGTTCTCGCCCGGATCGACACCGCCTTGCGGCATCTGCCAGAAATCGGTGTCCTTCCCGTCAATGCGCTTTCCGACAAAGGCGTGGCCGTGCGCGTTGACCATCATGGCGCCAACGCAGGGACGATAGAGGGTAAGATCAGGCTTGCTCATGGGCTTGCGAGATAGTCAAAATGGTGGACCATTTCCATGCTGGCATTGCCCGCCAGACAGAAAAACTTGATTGCGGCACTGCTGGCCGCCGCCTAGGTGCCACGCCTAGATTGGAATATGGCGCTGAGAATGGCGCAGATACAGGATTCGACAATGGCAACGAAGGCGGCTGACAACCCCGCGCTCAAGACCCAGGATGGCCACCCCGATGCGGTGGTGGTGCGCTTTGCCGGCGACAGCGGCGATGGCATGCAGCTGACCGGCGGTCAGTTCACCCTGTCCACCGCACTGGCCGGTAACGACCTTGCCACCTTCCCTGATTTCCCGGCGGAAATCCGCGCGCCCCAAGGCACGCTGTTCGGTGTCTCGGCCTTCCAGATCAACTTCGGCAGCCGCGAAATCAGCACCGCTGGTGACGCGCCCGATGTGTTGGTGGCGATGAACCCCGCTGCATTGAAGACCAACCTCGATGCGTTGAAGCCGGGCGGCCTGATCATTGCTGACACGGGCGAGTTCACCAAGCGCAACCTCG
>Ga0181606_10001520_pt1 | contig 20314 bp, 17 predicted proteins | sample 041ome_10_FD_132994 | JGI IMG/M metagenome (GOLD analysis project Ga0181606, IMG submission 132994) | Coastal salt marsh microbial communities from the Groves Creek Marsh, Skidaway Island, Georgia - 041412US metaG (megahit assembly) | ecosystem: Environmental > Aquatic > Marine > Intertidal... | reverse complement strand
TTTTGATGACATAAAATCTTCTCAATATGATGATTTGGCCACTCTTCATTTAACGGGATATAATAATTACCTGTTTTCCAACATCCAAGAATTGCAGCTAAATATGTTACTTTACGTGGAAGTAATATTGCTACTGATAATTGTGCATCGTGGCTTTTTTTGTATTTATCAATTTGATAGCCATAGACGTTAATAATTTTATTTGCTAACTCATTAGACAATTTCCCATCTATGTCGCCAAATAAAAATGAATTTTTTCTATTTGATAAAAATGTATCAATATATTCGTAGAGATTATTATTCATAGTTCATGCACAAAAGTTTTGTACTTCATTTTCTACCAATATTTTGTATTGCATCTTTGTAAGCCTCAATGAGAACATTCTCCATAAAAAAAGCTTTACCAGATGCTTTACCAATAAATGAAACATTGGACACTGAACTAGAGGCCCTTTCGATATTTTTATTTAATGATCGATTCCTTTCTATTGTAGGTATAGGAAACCCATTATTTAATTTTTTTACATTGACCACTTGAATCTTTGATTTAGTATCGAATATTTGCATTTTAATCAACTCAAAAATCATCTTCCTTTGTTCCATATCCGATTGATTGTTCTCATGTGAAATAACTTCAACTGTAAACGGATAGAATTTTCCTTTTTGTGTTATTTGGCAGTTCGAATGTAGAGTTACTCTATAAGTAACGAATGTAGAATCATTACATGTTATGTAGTAAACGTCAGTTAGTGGGGGTCTATCAGATAAGCAATGATAAATATTGAGGCCTACAAAGCTTACCTTATCCTTAGAATATTCTAGATTAGCAGCTTCTAAAAATAAATGAATTGGAATAGTCCATACTACTTTATCTGCATTTATTGCTTGCCCATTAGAGTTAATGACTTTAGTTATAAATCCATCTTTACACTGTATTTCTTTAACAGAACAATTTAATTGAATATCAACCCCGTTCTCTTCCAAAATTCCTTTTAAATGATTTAGCCACCTACCAATTCCTCCATTTTTAGGATATATGCTTTTTAAATTACTTACCCCATCCTTATAGCTATGAAAGCCTAATCTTTCATCATTAAATTTTTCCTTTTTTAATTCTATTGTTTTCTCTGGGTCACTGATCAGTATTCTGTTTAATCCGATAATATGATGAGAATTTGGTGATAATTTTTCAGGTTTTATATTGTAAAATTTTTTAATTAACGGTTTGTGGATTTTTTTAAAAAAGGCCTCACCATATATTCCAATTAGTTGACTTCTTAAATCATTAAATTCATCTTTATTATATTTGCACGCGAAAAAATCTTTTACCCCCTCTTTATAATCATTTTTATCAATTAAGGTACTTAATATAAATGGGGAATCATTATTCAAATTATTTCTGAAATAATTTCCGATTTTTAAATAAGGGAGAAAGCTCCATTCATCTTTAGATAAATTATTAAATATCTGTTCATCTAGCTCATCAATCCCTGTCTGACGAAGAAAATGCGTTCCATAATCAAAGCTGTAACCTCTTGAACAAGTATACGATTTGAGGAGCCCCCCAATATCTGAGCTATTCTCAATCAGTGTTACTTTTCTACCAGATCTGGAATTGAAAATAGCACTAACTAATCCTGAAATTCCACCTCCAACAATTATGATATTATTCATACTCAATTGCCTATTTACAATTAATTATTATATAGCCTTTTTTTATCTAAATTTACCAATCCAGCTTTAGCTGCAATTTCAAGATTATCTATAACCTTTATTGCATAACATTTACATCTATCTGCAATGTCTAATACTGAATTTTTACCATCGCACCAACTTAAAATATCTATTAGTAGTCTTGCATCAGCAACTCCTACTTTGTTTCCCAATTCAGGATACAGATTCCAGCGTGATAAAAATGGTTCGCACAATGTTGTTACAACTGGGTAACAATTTCTTTCTATAATATGAAGTGCTGCACAATATATATTGTAAGCACCCAATAAACCTTTTGGAGTTACTACACTTCCTAATGCGTCTAATGACGTATGGTATTCTTTATATTTTCCATATTTAGTTCTCATCATAGATGCAATTGGTAAATCTATCCCTGGCCAGCAGTACTGACGCTCATCACTTCCTCTATCCCTCCATTCATATGAAATGTAATCACCAACTTCATGAAGTAGCACATGCTTTGCCACATAATCACTCAATGTATTACCATTTCTTGAAGGCAGATATGAAAAGTTTCTATCATCTCCTACACATGTAATATTATAACCAGCAATAACATTTGATTTTAATATTTCTAGATTTTGAGATAAATAAGTTATTGAACCAATTGTTTCAGGTATAAATATAATTCTATAACTATACCTTAGGTCTTTTCTTTCAGTTAGATATTTTGCTAGAAACGTTGTAACGCATATGCCTGATAACTCATTATTTGCCATTGAAGGATGGCATATATATGTTGACATGAAGACTTCTTTGTCAATATTACCTTTAACTAGAATTTCACCATATGTTAATGATCCTTCTATAAATTCACTATCTATATATACTTCATAATCACCCTCTGGGAGACTATCTTTTTCTTTTTCTGATATGCAGAATCCCCATTGTTTTTTATAATAAGAAGTAAGATAAGGGATAGCCTCTGGCATCTCAGGTAGTGAATATAGTTTTTTCTTAAGCTCTTTAAGACTAATACATGTATTTATTGGCGAACTATAGCCAACCAAATGTAAATTATTTTTCTCAAAATCACATATTTTCCTACCATCTGGTGTCTTTATATATGCGCTTCTAACAACCCATTCCTGGGGTACAACCCAATTAAATACTTTTTTTCCCGAGGGCACTTCGACTATCTGAAGATCAGGAATAATCTTTTTTATAGCACTTAAGGTTTTGCGGACGCCATCACCTGTAATACTTCTATTATATGACCATAGATTTTCAGCTAATTTATACATATTTTCTGCTGTATTTGAAATATTTTCTTGCATAGAATTATTCACCCTTAAGTAATACTATGCGCGAGCAAAAAATAAAAAATCATTCTCTGAAGCTGACGGAAAAGATTGCTTAGCGACATGATACAGTGAATGAGATTTAGATATTTCAAAAAAGCCAAAACGACGATTCATAAGCTGAACAAACTTATTAAATCTATGGATGACAGCAACCCAAGGGATTTTACTATATTTATCATCAGTCAAATTTAACTGCTTTTCCATAGCGGTAAACACATCTATCGGACCACAATCATCTGATGATACAAACCATCCGCCAATTAATACTTTTTTGTCTGAGAATGTAACTACTTGATGCCATATAAAGAGTCTCTCTATGCCACCCTTTTTCAAGACATATGACTCCCTCCGATTATCATTTAACCACCAAATATAATGGGCAAGATGGGAAATTTGTGTCTTGATGGTCATATTACGTAAATTTTTCTCTAGATTACGGGCCTCTAAATACTTATTTACCATCTGATCATTCACTGCACAGAAATCGTAGCTTTGATCTTGCGTTAGTAGTTCATCTATCAAGGGATACGAACTAACATCAGGCTGATCATACCCCTTAATAAGCGCTGTCACATGAGAACAAACACGATCTACACCTAAATTATCAATCACTATCCTTGGTGGAATTGAGTATAATTTTTTCAAACGTACCATTTTCTCAAGCATTATGTGCATAAGTTGCGCTATATCATGCACTTTGCAATCATCAATGAATCCCAAATGAAAATAATGCCCCAAGTCTTCTAAGTATCTTCTCTCATTTTCTTGATTTTTACTGATTGAAAATGTCAAACAGGGAACTTGTAAAATCAAAGCCTCATAAAGGGTACCTCCGGCAGCTCCAACAAAAAGATCCGCCTCTTTCAGTAGCGGATATATGCTTTCATGATTCTCATATAAAAAAATATTCTTATGGGAATTTGATAAATCGGATAACTCTGGCTGAACAGATGTATAGGGGCCAACGACAACATATACTTCAATATGTTCAAAGTTATCTTTAATGTTTAAAAACTCACTAACAATATCACTAATAAATGATAACCTCCCGCCTCCACCAATACTTATAACAACTCGTTGTTTATGTTTTTTTTCACAATTGATATATGAAGGTTTGTGATATTCGGCTCCTACCATAGTGTATGAAGGTCCTAACAACATAATTGTTTTGTCATGTGTCTTTCCATTGTATCGCGAGAGTGTTTTTGCACCTTCCCATCGAGAATCTATAATCAAATCACAATAATGATGTCTAGCAACATCATCAAAGGCAATCAAAGGCCCTCGTATAGTTGAATATATTTTTCTCTCCCAAGATCTTCCAAGACGATAGTCATCAACAATTACTGCATGAACTGTTAGGTTGAGTGAAGTAATCTTTGAAATGAAAGCATCTGCATCACTTTCTTCTGACATTAACCTTTCGGTTTCATAAAGATCAAAAGCATTAAATTCCATCAATAGAGATTGCAATTTATTATCAAGGTGATCAACGCAAAAGATCACCGAGAAATTCATCTTTATTAACGCCTTGGCCAATCTTTTACATCGCGCCAAGTGCCCATAGCCCATAGATGAGGAGGAGGTAACTCTAAATATAATCACGAGTATTAATTTTTATTAAGAAACCTAAGTTTCGAACTTAGGTTAAAACCCATAGCATTTATATTTTTTGTGATTGCAATCCTGTCTAACTTACCGGAGGCTGTAAGAGGAATAGCGTCGTAAAAAAAATATTTGAGAGGAAGTTGAAAGGACGCAAGATATTGACGTGCCAATTTTCTAAGTTCTATTTCAAGTTGTCTTTTATCGGAATTTTCACTTGTTACTATAACTGCCACTGGCACTTCGCCTAAATAGTCATCTGCCATTCCAATAACAACACATAATCCAACCCTGGAGTCTGATGACAATACACGCTCAATATCAGATGGGTAAATATTTATACCGCCTGCAATTATCATTTCTTTTTTTCTATTTATGAAATATAAGAATCCATCTTCATCTAAATAACCAAGATCGCCCGTCAAAAAGAAACCATCTTCACAAAAAGAGACTGTATTGAGGCCATCTTTACCAAGATACCCGGGAGATGCTAGCGGAGAAAAGACACCTATCTCACCAACTTCACCACATTTTAAACTTTTTAATTGCTCACTATAAATACGTATTTTTACGCCAAGACATGGGAACCCAACAGAATTTGGTTTTTCTGAAGCTTGATATTTATTCAAACTTGTAGCAGTGGCAACCTCTGAAGCGCCATACATTTCATGAAAATCACATCCTAATGCTTCAAATAATCTCGTCTTAGTTTCATTTGAGATAGCTGCTGATGAGCTTACCAAGCATCTAAGCGAGCTAAATCGCTCCGGTTGCGTTATCAAAACATCGGATAACTCTTGAAGATGAGAAGAAACCGAAATCGTGCATGTTACTCCATGCCTTTCAACCATCTTTACCCAACTATCGACGTTAAAACGAGACAGATGTACCAATGTTGCCCCGTGGATCAATGGTAGAAAAGTGAGTCTTTGCCCCAGCGAATGAAAAAAAGGTGATGCACACAAAATCTTATCTTGCTGACTTATACCGTAAAGATCTACAGCTTGTTTTGATCTATCTATCTTATTTTTTTCGGTAAAAATTATCGGCTTCGGTTCACCAGTTGAACCAGAAGAAAGCGTTATCAAGAAAGGTTTATTATCGGCATAATCATGATTTTGTATATTACAACCGGAACTCTGATTAGTTTTAATGTTATCAACAATCAGAATAGAACAAGTAGATACATCAGCTTGATCAAGCTTGGTTGAGTATTTACTACTCACTAAAATTACATCAGCCATAGCTGACTTTATGAGAAGACTTATTTGGGAAGACTGGTAAGCAGGATTGAGAGGTACAATAGTAACTCCAAGTTTGTTTAGCGCCAAAATTAAAATTACGGAAATCTCAGACTCATCAAACACTATCGCCACAGTACTTGATGATGGCGACACCACAGAAACCAGCTTATCTGACATGCTATCAACATGTGAATGAAGCTGTGAATAGCTCAGAACAACATCATCAGAAATATATGCAATTTTGTTTGGTTGTGTGTGAGCAAAAAGTTCTACCTCTTTGTATATCTTTCCCATTACTTGATTATTCTATTGATAGAAAAAGATATTCAGATAATCCAGAAACTGTCTGCAGTTTTTCATTACTAAGATCTTCTAGTGGTATCTGAATCTGAAAGAAAGTTTCGATATCTGTGATAAAACTTAATAATGAGAATGAGTCCAACACATCGGATTTAACAAAATTAATTTCAAGTATTTTTTTTTCGTCAGAATCTGTCAGATAGCCCGAAATCAAACTTAGTAATTCAGCAGTTATCTCTTCTTTATTTAAACAACTTCTATTTTTCATTGCATTAGTGATCCACCATTTACATGAATCGTTGTACCAGTAACATAGCTAGACATTCCTGATGCTAAAAAGAGCGCACATTGTGCAACTTCTTCTGGTTCACCCAATCTCTTCATCGGGACCCCATTACGTAATTTTTCTCTAGCCAATTCAGACATACTTTTCGGCATATCTGTATCTATAGAGCCAGGGGCTAATGAATTGATGCGAACATTATATGGTGCATATTGAAATGCCAAGTGGCGAACGAGAGCCGTAATACCCGCCTTGGAGACCTCATAACTAGGAGACGCGCTTGGGTGAGGCATAAAAGCCATTTGTGAAGTCAATAGAATAACGCTGCCTTTATTCATTTCCTTCATGCCAGGAATGAATTGTCTGCACATATTATAAGACCCATGCAAATTAACATCCAAAACTCTATTCCACTCAGCTTGCTCAAGTTCTTCAAATTTTGTTCTAGTTATCGTGCCCGCTGAATTTACCAGTATAGTTGCATCACCATAGGCATCCTTGCACTCCTTGAGAAGTGAGGCACAAAACTGCTGATCAGAAACATCTCCGAGTTTTGTTATTACTTTAACGCCATATGATCTAGCTTCTTCAGCGACTGCATTTAATGCACAATTATCTTTAAAACAGGTTAATAGCAATGACGCCCCATGTTTTGCGAAGGTCAATGCAATATCACGACCTATTCCCCTTGAGGCGCCAGTAATAACAGCTATTTCATTTTCTAATTTATTTATATTCATAATAATAATTTAATTACATATCTTCTCTTTTTAATCAAAATTAATGTGCAAAATAAAAAGCTCAATGAGGAGATTCTGGGTACTATAACTCTCGAAAGAAAGGCACATTTCGCGCCACAAAAATTTCCCTAATTATGTAAATAATTCAAAGAATAAAGTTCCTATAACATAAAATTAGGGATGATTCGTGAGGTATCAAACCCCTTCTTAAAAAGTTGACGCATTATATGCCCGTGATAATTTACTGAAGCAATAATTACAAAATTTTTATCAGTTATTGCATCGGGTGATTGAACTATTAGTCCTGAAAAACTTCTACCTAGATTATCTTTTAAACCATCCACCACTTTTTCAATATGCACTGAGCCAGTCTGAATAAGCTTAGAAGTACTCACTAAATACTTAGCAAATTCGCCACTACCCCAAAGGACAATACTTTTAGAATGATTTGCGATGTAATTTTTAGCATTGAATATCTGCGAAACTTTACCACTAACATCATAATGAGAAAGAAGTACACCCAACTTCGAACCTATATCACGAACTCGAGTAAACACATGATCATCAAAACTTACATTGTATATATCTTTTTCTAAAAGAGAAAAATAAAGATATGCCATAGCCGCAATGCGATCATCCTCAATTATCTCTTCCTTAAAATTCGCACTAATCAGGAAATTACAATCAATTAGATCATGAGAAATCACGTTTGAAATAAACCCATCAAGTTCGTCTTGACTATAATTAAGCTCAGTGAAAATATACTTAATTGTCACCTGCTCCGCAGAACCTACAGAATAACGTCTAAGGTTATTAAAAACTTTGCTCATTCCTTTTGACTGCCTTACAGCTCTAAAGGTTTCTTCACTTCCAGCATCCGTACTAGTTGTAACATACGCAGTACCCGCATTAAGTGCGGATTTGATAGATTTTGAATACTTAAGTGCATTCGTAAATATCATCTGAGTCCTTGGAGAGAACATATCATTAACCATAACAAATGTATTTTCAAAATCTTTTCTAGCTGTAGGCTCACCCCCACCCCAAGCTATATGTAAGTCGCCAGAAACTTTTCCTCTCATACTATTCAATAAATCTGAAAGAGAATAACTTTCTTTTTCTCCGCCATAGTATGTATCGGAACAGTAAATACACTTCATGTTGCAAACAGAATGATTTTCAAAAGAAATAACATTAATTTTCTCGTCATTTACTTTTTTCCATTCTTTCTCTATCAGCAAACTACAACCATCGCACCTATCATCTAAACCATTATTAATCTCATGGATCAATTTTTCTTTTTGTTTAAGAATATTATCAAATGTAATATCGCCGGATTCATTATGACTCATTATCACAACATCGCCTTTAATCCTCCCATCAACAAAAAATCTCTGACAACATGTGCGAATTTCGGTTGGCGCGAGATATACCGCTTGTTGAATATAAACGCAGCTTTTGTATTTAGATTTAATCATTTCGCACCTAAAGATAAACTTGTTTTTTGCTTCTTAATGCTATTAATAAAAGTCGCTTTATCACCGTCCTCACGCCAAACTTTTAGAAACTCTGAGACTAGCATATCAACTTGGGTTTCGCTACGAGATCGATGCAAAAGAAAATCTGGGTATTTTGAATAACTGTGATAAAGAAAATCCATTAACGTGATAAGTTTGCTGAGGGTATCATTATGCTTTACGATTGAATCAAGCAATGTCTTAACATATCCATATAATCCGAAGCTAAAGTCATCTTCAAATTTTTCATATTTACTAGGTATTATTTCAAGAGCTTTACATCTAACTGAACTGCATGCACTTAACATTCCTAGTATATGTTTTTCACTAATTGTATTAGTGATGGATCCAGTAGAATTAAACTTTCTATAACCTATATTATTAGATATAAACAATCTCTTAGCTTGCATTATTGCGCTGTAGGAAAAATAAATATCTTCGTAAAATCCGGCAGCAAAGCATATTTTTTTCGATTTAATTAAATCGATAGAATAAATCGAAAAAATTACTGATCCATCAAGCAAGCCCCTAATACAATTCCTAACCATCTCAGGTCTATTGAGAGATAATCGAGAAAAGTCATACCTAGAAGAAGTAATTCCAGCGCCCACTATCTCCGCATCAAATGTGATTAAGTCTGCAGCATAATCAACCCCTTCATAGAAAATATTTAGGTAGCTGTCATACAAAATTTGATCATCTGTATCTATAAATCCTACATATCCAGATTGAATTTCATTTAAGGCCCGATTTCTAGCAGCACCGGGTCCAGAGTTAATCCGGCTCTTAATTAATTTAATGCTGTTTTCAGCTCTAATATAACCTTCAATAATAGCAACTGTATCGTCAGTTGATGCATCATCAACCACAATTAGACTCACTTGGATATTTGCCAAGCGTTTAAGATGCAAATAACTTTCAATTGACTTCGCAACAACCTTACTGGCGTTATATGTAGGCATTACTAAAGTGAGTATTGGCCAGTTAGTTGTGATCTGTTTTTGCAATTTTTTCTGCTTTTATCCAATCTTCCTCAGTATCTATATCAATAGACATATGCGTGATTGGATATCCGATTTGTTTAATATCAGGGTTCGTGGGCTGAATTGAAGTCTCATCATAAATAACAAACTCTGCAGTTTCATACCATGCCGGTTCCAAATCCTGCGAACGAAACTCAAGTCCAGATGGATTAGTGGGGGTCAATTCATTTTTATCCGACATACGCATTGCCCATTCAATTGGTACCGGATATTCAGCTACTGAAATCATTTTCACTCCAGGTCCTAACGATTCAAATTTCTCTATTGCCGACTTCAGTGTATCGAAACGAAGAAAAGCTGCAGTTGCATAAACCAATACGATCGTGTCGAAACTTTTCCCCAATTCTAAATATTGATTTAGTACTGAGGTTGTTACTAAGCTAAGTGGAGTGAAATCATCAGATAATGACGGATCACGAGAAAATTCTGGAGAAAACCCAAATTGACTAACTAGCTGTAAAATTTCATCGTCTTCCGATGAAACATGTACGTCATCAAAAAGTTTCTCTTTTGTTACTTCCTCTAACACTCTAAGTATTAATGGCCTTCCCAAAAACTGTCTAATATTTTTTCTTGGTATCCGCTTACTTCCACCACGAGCGGGAATTATTAATAATCTTTTTTTGTTCAAAGAGCCCATAAATTAGCCAATAATATCCCATGTTAATGGCGTGCCGATCTCAGCTCTCTTTGTGAACCTTTTACCTATAATTTCAGAATAATATTTTGGCGGTAGACCCAAATTTGGTCTTACAACACGAACATTCTTTTCAGTTACAACATCTCCGCACTCCACATTTTCAGATACGTAAATAGATCTACGTCCTGACAATGAATCAAACTCTGAATCAGTAGGGCCAAAAAAAACTTTGCCAAGCGCCAACCTAGCTTGTTCTGAAACTTCGACAAGGTCTTTCATTTCATGAGGCTCAATAGAAAATGCGCTGTCAACGCCTCCATCACTCCTATTCAGGGTCAGGTGCTTTTCGATCAATGTTGCGCCGTGTGCAACTGCTGAGATAGCAGCCCCAATACCAACAGTATGATCTGATAGCCCAACTTCACACCCAAAAATCTTTCTCATTAGAGGAATTGTCAAAATGTTGCTATCTTTAGGGTCGGCAGGGTAAGTACTTGTACATTTCAATAATGCAAACTCGGTTGCCCCAGCTTTGATTGCGGTGTTAACTGCCTCGTCTATCTCACCTAAAGAAGCCATACCAGTTGACATAATCATTGGCTTACCCGTCGCGGCAACCTCGCGAATCAACGGCAAATGTACTACTTCTTGCGAAGCTAACTTATAAGCAGCAACATCAAGCGACTCTAAGAACTCTAAAGAGCTCTGATCAAAAACCGAACTAAAACAAGTTAACCCAAGATTTTGTGAATGTTCGATTATTTCTTTCTGCCATTCCCATGGAGTATGTGCCTCTTCGTAAAGAGAATACAACGATCTTCCGCGCCACAAACTTGACTCACTATTAATTACAAATTCATTACGACTCACATTGAGCGTAATAGTATCTGGGGTATACGTTTGCAACTTTAATAAATGTGCACCAGAAGCAGATGCGCTTTCAACAATTTTTAGAGCTCGATCTAGTGATCGATTATGGTTTCCAGACATCTCAGCAATAATGCAAGGAGAGTGCTGTAAGCCGATGTCCACATTACCAATCTTCATGAAATTCCTTATCTATTTGTTATCAGGGGGATAAAAACTAATTCAACCTCTTGAATCCTGAGTGACACACCGCGCCATCAAGCAATGAGTATATATCGCGTCCATTCTCACACTCTTGGATAAGACGAAAAATTGGATCCAGAGCATCAAAATATCCATCAATCACGTGACTATCATGCGCCAGGCTCGAGAAAAATAAATTTCCAGCGAGATAACCCTTCTTGAGCATTTCCTGAGTAATTAAAGTTTTATACTCTAGAGCTAAAGTAGAGTTAAAACCAAAGCTAGCAATAGCAGGAATTCCAGATATAGACATGTTTAAACCATAATTTGATGCTAGTTGGGCCCACCTTTCTTTCACTGAGTAACCAATGCTAGTAATAGCATCCCATGATTTTTCTTTCTGCATGACATCTAGAGTTGCAATAGCTGCCGATGGTCCGATGCGATCTGACCAAAATGTACTACTTATAAAAGTAGCTTGTGCAGCGTCCATTATCTCCCTTCGCCCTATTACGGCGGTGATTGGATAACCATTTCCCAAAGCTTTACCAAAAACCGCCATATCAGGATCTACGCCATATTTCTTATGTAACCCACCAAGAGTCTCACGAAATCCAGAAGTACACTCGTCAAAAATCAAGACAATACCGTTATCTGTTGCTAGCTTACGAACCTTTTGCAAAAAGTTGTTTTCAGGTCCGTTATTTCTCACAACTTCCATCTTAATAACACCGACATCATGTTGCGCAACTAAAGCTTCCAGCTCTTCGAAGTTGTTATAAGTAAATGGAAGAACCGTTCCTTGTAAATTTCTTGGGACGCCTTTTGGGTTAAGACCCGGCAACAAATGCCCATCCAGGCCCTCTTTATCGTCCAAATTGACAGACAAATACCAATCGTGCCACCCATGGTAACCACAAATTGCAACTTTATCTTTTCTAGAAGCTGCGCGAGCAATACGAATTGCAATTGCATTTGCCTCGCCACCGCTTCGGGCAAACCGCGCCATATCCGCCCAGGGATGAAGTTCAATTAATTTTTCTGCCAAGTGGACTTCTTCCGGGCAATTAAAGGTACTCATGTTGCCCAATTGCACAGTACGTAGCACAGCTTCATCCACCTCGGGATGACCATAACCTAATGTATTTGTACCTATACCCATGATGGACATATCGATGTATTCATTCCCATCGAGATCCCAAACCTTACAGCCTTTCGCTTTGCTGAAATACGCCGGCCATTGATCAGGCAAAAACATCTCGGCACGTTTCGAGAGCAGCATATTGCCGCCAGGAATCACCTGTTTAGCGCGTTTCCACAACTTCTGACCCGATCCCATTATCACATCTCACAAATGATGAAAAACTGCCTATTTTAACGCGAGTAATACTCACTAAAAGCAAAAACTTTCATAAATGATTCCAGTTAGAAGGATTAATTAAATTTGTATCAGTGGATAGCATGAAGGAAGTATCCGGAGCACGATAGACTGAATTTGCGGCCGTAAGAATAGCATTTAGATGTTTTACACTATCCACACCCACGACAACCTTATCGACCTGTTTAAGAGAGAGCGGATACGCCAGACAAGCCTCTAAAGGAGATGCTCCTGATTCACGCAGATTCTCATACCACATATCCCACAGACTTGACCAACGATAGAACTTTTGAGGAATCTTGTTTCGTTCCATCAACAAGAGTCCTTGTAAAAATGCCGAACGCGTGTGCACCTCAATACCATCATCCTTCAGACAGTCTAACCAACCACTAGTTTCCAAACGACGATCTACAACATTGAGTGGTGCCTGAACCAAATCGATTTTGATTTTGTTACGAACGACCTCAAGCTCATCTGGGCTATAAATTGAAACACCAATCTTCTGCACAAATCCGTCGTTTTTGAGATCTGCTATAGATCGAATAAGTTGCGTACCATTAAAACCTAACAAATCTTGCGAACGATGCAGCAGTAATCCATATAGCCTTTCTTGCCCTAATCGGTTTAGTGACGACCCTACCCGATCCCTCACAAAAGCTGCAATATCGCTCTGATCCACAGGCAATGATGGCAACTTAGTAACAACTCGAAACCCGTCTATGCCCGCCGTACCCAGAACATCTTCACTTGTTCCATAGGCAATTGCAGTATCAAGAACACAAATTCCGTTAGCTTTGGCCACGGACAAGATCTGTTCAACCTCAGAGTACTCAACTTGACCTGTTTGATTTGCAACGCCGTAATCAAGGCCAAATTGCACAGTACCTAGGGCAAGACGATTAGCAGACATCTCGCTCAATCTTATTTAGCAGCTGCTCATGCTCTATATGTAATGATTGAATGGACATACTAACTTTTTCAGCTAGAGATTTAGTTTTTCTTAACTCACTAATCATTTTTCTGGCTCTGTCTTCTCCTGGCCACAAACTTTCGCCACGTTTTTCGTAAAGAGCAAGAAAATGTCTTTTTGTAATTGAAGTGCGGATTCCATCAGAAATTTTTATGCCGTGTCGATAATCACTAGAAAATAAGGCGTCCGTCTTATAGCCAAGTATCTCTGTTTTCTGAGCCCACTTCAGAAGCCCCGGGAAAGCATGCCCCGCCCAAACTTTCTCCATACCCAACCTCAAAAAAGCGTGCTCGGTACCCAGAGCAAGTGCCTCTAGGGGAGCAAGCAATGTTTTATTGGTTCTTTTAGGGCATACATAAGCCACCTGACATTTTCTATTCTCTAAATCAATTTCGCTTAAACTAAAAACCCCAAGCAACTCTGCGTCTTTTGATTTTATTAATGTTAAAAACCTACCTGTCTTAATGGCAGATTCGTAGAACTCGCGTTGAGCTTGAACAGTATTTGGATATTTTCCTTGCTCAAGAAACTGAGTGATATTTTGATCATTAAACCAAGTCGCCCATTCAGCAAAGTCCTCTTCCTCTGGAATACATAGATCAATTGTTTCTCCGGCCAAAAAAATATTATTCATAAGACACCTGCGACAAAGCAGTGATTACCAAATCTTGGGATTCTAAACTTAACATTGGGTACATAGGAATACTTATCACTTCTTTGTGGAAACTTTCCGCCTCAGGAAAATCACCCGCCTGGAATCCTAAATTTTCGTAATACGGCTGGCGATGAACCGGAATGTAATGCAAATTTGCTCCGACGCCCTTTTCTATAAGAGCGATAAAAACCTCTCTCTGCGTTTTCTTAGAATCGGCTCGTCGAATACGAATCGGATAAAGGTGATAACTAGAGTAAATACCAGACGCTTGATAGGGCGTAGTCAACAGAAATGACTTCAACTTCATATCATACCTTTCAGCGACTTCATGCCTACGGCTCACAAATTCATCTAAACGCTGCATTTGGCTCAAGCCCAACGCAGCCTGGATATCAGTCATACGGTAATTAAAACCCAAATCGATTTGCTGATAGTTCCAGATCTCATTTTCTGGGCGCGGGTGCATCAAATCTTTATCACTGGTGATGCCGTGCGTTCGAAAGCGGCTGAGACGATTAGCTAAAGCTTGGTGATTTGTCACTGCCATGCCGCCCTCACCGCTGGTGATGATTTTCACAGGATGAAAGCTGAAGACGGTAATGTTGCTATGGGTGCAGGAGCCAACTTTGATATTGCCGTATGATGCTCCAATTGCATGAGAGGCATCTTCGATGATTTTGAAGCCGTATTTTTGGCTCAGCGCATAGATTGCCGGCATATCACAGGGCTGGCCGGCAAAGTGCACGGGAATGACAATTTTCGGTAATAGACCTTGCTTCTCGGCATGTTCAAGCTTCTCCTTGAGGCGCTCCACGCTCATGTTATAGGTATGCGGGTCGATGTCGACAAAATCAACTTTAGCACCGCAATACAACGCACAGTTAGCGCTTGCCACAAAGGTATTTGGGCTTGTCCAAAGCCAATCACCAGGACCAAGGTCTAACGCGAGGCAAGCAATATGCAAAGCGCTAGTAGCGCTATTCACGGCAACTGCATACTCTGCCCCGCAATACTGCGCAACAGCCTCCTCAAAACGCGGCACCATCGGACCTTGGGTAAGAAAATCCGAGCGTAATACTTCAACTACAGCATCAATGTCTGCTTGCGAGATATCTTGGCGACCGTATCGAATCATAGAGTTTAAACTTGAGAGTTATATGACTTTGCCATCATTGAAAGATGCTGTTTGATACTACCAACATGAACACCCAATTCTTTGCTTACTTTCTTGTTGGATAGACTCATATCGATTGGACGAACAACACGATTGGGCTGCGACTTGACTGACCCAGCAGAGATAAGTTTTTTATCAAGACCAAATGCAGAGGCTAGTTGCATACCAAAATCATATTTCGAAACACGCTCATCACCAACAACATGGAAAACACCTGATGCGAATTTTTCAAAAAGTTGATGCACGACCTGAACCAACCTCTCAGTGTAGATTGGGGTGTGAAAAACATCATTAAATAAGGTTATGGGATGCTTCATTTTTAAATTCTTCAGCACCCAATCACTAAACGAAGGTCGAAAGCTTGGCCCCCAACCATAAAAGTTTGTACGAATAATAAGCGCCTCTGGATAAGCGTCATGAACTCGTACTTCAGCCTCGGCTTTGGTTTTACCATAGATATTAACGGGATCGACAGGCGCTTCTTCATCTAAAAGTGCCAGGTCACCACGAAATAAATGATCTGTTGAAATATGGGCAAGCCGTATCCCGCGCAGGGCACAGGCGAGGGCCACATTTTCCGCGAGTTCAACGTTAGTGTGATAAGCCAAATTTGGTTTTTCTTCACACAACTCAACGCTAGCGAGACCTGCAGTATGAATTACACAGTCTGGATTAATAAAATCGAGGTTCTCAAGAAATTTATCGACAGATTCAAGCGAGAGCCTTTGTGTCGCTGTATCGGGAAGTTGTACAACCCTATTATGAATCCCAAGAGTAACATCATGGGTATTTTTAATGTTTGCAGCCCAATTGAGACCCAAGAGCCCCGATCCCCCTGTTATCAAAACTCGCGATTTCATGCGACTCAAATCAATCCAATTTTGTTTCGGTTAGCCTCAATCCAAGAATGTAATACATCAACTGACATCCACTCTTCATTTTTATCTGACGAATAAACGAAGTCATCAGGAACTTTTTTTCCATCTTTTATTCGCGCCGGATCAAGCGACCAATTGTGAATCATGGGAAGAATTTTATAGTGATCATCATAAGCATAAGTGTGCGGTGCGTCCTCAGGGCCTATCATCTGCTCATGAATTTTTTCACCTGGTCTTATACCAATGATTTTATGTCTGGCATCAGGCGCTACTGCGCGTGCAATCTCGAGAATCCCCATTGACGGAATCTTCTTAACATAAACCTCACCACCAAGCATATTATCAAAGGCGTGCCACACCAACTCAACACCCTGCTCAAGCGTAATCATAAATCGCGACATACGCTCATCAGTGATTGGGAGCTCCTTTTTATCTTTCAAGGACAAGAAGAATGGAATAACGGAACCCCGTGAACCCATAACATTGCCATAACGTACAACTGAGAAGCGTGTCTCGTGAGTTCCAGCATAAGGATTGGCTGAAACAAATAATTTATCCGATGCCAATTTAGTTGCGCCGTATAAGTTTATTGGATTGCTTGCTTTATCAGTTGACAATGCAACAACGCGCTTAACATTTTTATCGATACATGCATCGATTAGATTCATCGCGCCATCGATATTTGTTTTTACACACTCAAACGGATTGTATTCTGCGGTTGGAACAATTTTGGTGGCCGCAGCATGGACTACACAATCAATGCCATCCAATGCTCTCGTTAGGCGATCTTTATCCCTAACGTCACCAATTATAAACTGAACTCGAGGGTCGTTAGCGTACTTTTGCGCCATATCCCATTGTTTCATTTCATCTCGTGAGTAAATCACTAGGCGCCTAGGATTATATTTTTTTAGGGTCATCGGAACGAATGTATTACCAAACGAGCCAGTGCCCCCGGTAATCAATAACGATTTATTTTTTAACATCTATGAAACTCCAATAGACACTATATAGAAATTAAATTGACCATGGTTTTTTGATAGCAATACCGCAGATCTATACATAATGAAGAGCGAGCGTGAAAAACGTTATAAAACATTTTTTGACGCTAAAAATATTACTCTGTAGAGAAATTAGTAACACAAAATAAAAAGGGATAACATATCAATTTAATTGAAACGTACAGCTTCAAAAGCTAGTACATTACCTAAACAATGTTTTGATTAAAAAAGGCTTGTACATATTTTTTATAAATATTTTTCTGACCACTTGAACGCATGGCTATCCCAACAAATAAAGAATTAAGCCAATACAAAAAACCTCTTCTAATTCTCATGAAATAGAACCCACTATTTCTATAGTAGTTAGAAATTTCTACATCAGACCTAAACAAACCACTACCTACAGGAGCTCTTATCAGATGCCATAAAATTCGATAACACGAATCAGAAACCACATCAAAAGAATACTTTGTCCCATTATTGGTTACTAATTTAACCAAATCTTCGTGACTCTCCTTAATTGACTTCCATACTGTAGGTTCAACCAAGTCAGTTATTGATCCTAATGATTTCCCATCAGTATACATGTGAATATTTTCTATCCTGTCTGGGGAATTGTGAATACCACGAATTCCTTGAAGAACCATTCTTGAATACTTAATTTTACCCGATATATGCACCAACATTACCCAAGGTAGTTCTTCATCATAATTTACCAAGCACTTTGAATTTGGTCTTGAAAAACAATCCCTAGCTGTTTCATCTGTAACCTTAGAAAGTAAGTTTCTCATGGATGTCCTACAAACTCCCATGTATGCCAGTGTCGGCCTCTTAGCGTAATCATAGAGTCTATCTAATGGGTCCTCATATTCACACCCATGCCAAGGTTTCTTTTTAAGTTTTATTGGGCACATGCAATTATCGAAAATAATTTTTACTTCAGGACCTGTGAATGCTGAGTAATCTGGGTGGCCATCCAAATAAGAAATGCCTGTTTCTATGAATTCTGGAAAAGTAAAGTCATCATCAGAGGTAATTGAAAAATAGTCTGTCGTTATTACCTTATAAGCATCAATCGTTGATTCTAGAACTCTTTCAGCCCGCTCCTGATTTTGATGACAGCGACCATGAATATGATTTATACGAAGAGATGAAGCATGTGAATTTAGCATTCCTGCATTTTTAGAGAATATATCTTCATCAGAGTCATCAACAATCAACAAGATGCCTTTATACGAAAAATTCGCATATGCACCAATAGTCATCGTAAGCCACTTATGGCGGTTTCTTGTTCTAAGAACTAAAGTATGATTTAGATTCATATTTTTACTGAATAATTCCAATTGACTTGGAATAATAACGTTGTCTTCAGCTTAAAGGCTAAGCTGTTGCCCACATTCCCAGCTCTGCTGACAAGCAGTTAGTCGTAATCAATTTCCACTAGCTGTCTAAAATGCTCACTAGCAATGAATAACTCTTGATATGTGCCACTAGCTTTCAACTTCCCCTTATCGAAGAGGTATAGTTGGTCACAATGACGTATGGTTGATAGTCGATGAGCTATTATAATAACAGTTACGTCATGACCGAGTTTGATTACTTCATCCATAACCGCCTTTTCAGTAAAGTTATCAAGCGCACTAGTTGCCTCGTCTAAAATAATTACTTTCGGTTTATGATAAAGTGCACGAGCAATACCAATTCGCTGACGCTGCCCCCCCGAGAGGCGCACGCCGCGTTCCCCAATGACGGTGTTATAACCTTGTGGCAGATCGTTGATCAAGAACTCATGCAATTTCGCCATCTTGGCCGCACGCTCCAGAGCAACTTGATCTATATTGTTTACTTTTTCACCAAAAGCTATATTCGCCGCTACGCTATCATCAGCTAAAAATATTTGTTGTGGCACATACCCAATAGTTTTTTGCCACTTGCGAAGGTTAGCCGCAGTAATTGGCTGGCCATCAACGTTCAACGAGCCTTTTTGCGGTTCCAACAAACCTAAGATCACATCAACTGCAGTGCTCTTACCGCTACCGGTAGCACCAATAAACCCAACCGAGCTGTGCGCAGGAATACTAATATCGATACCCTTGATTGCTGATTGAGGGGCGTTAGGGTAGCGATAGCTTACCTGGCTCAGTGTGATAGCTTGGGTGAGCGATAGCGGGCTGATGACATCCTGCTGAACTTCGTAGACTTGAAGATTCATGAGGTCTTGGTGTAGAGAATTAACCGCCGGTCCAGCAAAGCGCAGTTGGGCAAAGGCAGCGTAGATTTGTTGAAGCGACGGCATCAGACGATAACTAGCAAAGGCATAGAGCGTGATAATGGGCAGCGAGCTCGTGAAACTGCCACCTCGGAGCATGAGGTAAAGTATGATTAACAGCATGCCACCAAAGGCGATGGCCTCCAGCGCAAAGCGAGGTATTTGGGCAATGACAGCCGCAGTAGCTTGGCCTTTGGCATAGATTTCTGCAGGTTTGGCGAAGCGTTGGATGTAAGTCTGCTCAAGTCTGCTGACTTTCATTTCTTTAGCGGCACCGAAGGCTTCGCTCACCGCGGTGTAACGTTCTTTGTTAGCAACATGTCTCGCTTGGCCTAGGCGATTGAGCAAATTGCTCGTAATGGCGTAGATACTGGCATAAAACAGCCCAAGTACCACGCCAACACTGAGCGCCAGCAGCGGATCGACGATGATGAGCAAGATCACTATCGCTAACGAGACCGTGCTTTGTGTCGTGAGCGTCAAAAACGGAGTAATGCCGCCATTTACGACCAAACTGACTTCCGAGAGG
>Ga0181606_10001515_pt1 | contig 20366 bp, 18 predicted proteins | sample 041ome_10_FD_132994 | JGI IMG/M metagenome (GOLD analysis project Ga0181606, IMG submission 132994) | Coastal salt marsh microbial communities from the Groves Creek Marsh, Skidaway Island, Georgia - 041412US metaG (megahit assembly) | ecosystem: Environmental > Aquatic > Marine > Intertidal... | reverse complement strand
AGCAGCCAAACAAGCCAAGAAAGACGCCAAGGAAGCAGCCAAACAAGCCAAGATAGCCGAGAAGGAAGCAGCCAAACAAGCCAAGAAAGACGCCAAGGAAGCAGCCAAACAAGCCAAGATAGCCGAGAAGGAAGCAGCAAAACAGGCCAAGAAAGACGCCAAGGAAGCGGCGAAACAGGCCAAGATAGCCGAGAAGGAAGCAGCAAAACAGGCCAAGAAAGATGCCAAAAAAGACGCCAAGGAAGCAGCGAAACAGGCCAAAAAAGATGCCAAAAAAGACGCCAAAAAAGATACCAAGAAATCAAATATTAAACGAATTCCAAATGCTTATATTATATATGCTAAAACAGTAAGAAAAACAATTATAGATAATAACCCTGGAATATCATTTGGAGAAATAACGAAGAAGATTTCAGCACAATGGAAACAATTATCTACTGAAGAAAAGAAACATTATGAAACGATAAAAACGGAGACAAAAATGGAGATAATAGATAATCGAGATGAAGAAAAGGCAATATCATAATAATTTATACATTTAAATATTTAAGAATATTAACAATTTTTTTCATTTTTTTTGTATCTTTTACACCTTTTAACATTTCAAACACCGTTTTACCCTACGGGAGGCATTAAAAAATAAAAAGCATAAAATCAATAGTAGGAATTTCACCTACGATGGTCTTACTTTTTCATCTTCCTTGTTTTTACTTGAAGATATGAAAGACGAAATTTGAAAACATAATGGTCGTTCTTGTTTCTCTATCTAACAAATTGTTAGTGTCATTATGTTTATGGAAGAAATTGCATATATTTTGTGTGAACTTAAACGTCCTGAAGGTGTAAATAACATCATATATTTTATCCGTATAATGAAAATTTGAACGTTTTTCCTAATTCATTATTTTTGAGAGAGTTTCGAATGTTATTAATGTCTTTTTTATATGAACCTTTTTTGATGGTTGTTTTTATTAATTCTATAAAATCAAGTATAGTGTTTTCAGTAATTTTATTTTTTAAAGATAATCCATTATATTTCGTGCAAATATTAATGAAAGAATTTAAATTATACATAAACACACTTTTTATAACAATATATGAGAACCCAGGTGTATTTTCTGTATATTGAATAGTTTTTTTATTCACAAAATCGGAAACATGAATATTATGCAATTTTAAGAATTTATACGATTGTATTAACGAGAATATACTTTCATTATGTAGTTTGCTTATGATATATTTATCAAAATCATTATTTTTGTTATATAGTGTAATAACATTAATAATAGTGGCCCATACTTCACAATATGCTTCTGATAAAAAATAATTATTTTGTATATGAAATATATTTGATAACAATGTATCAAACCTAGCATGCTGTGAATACAGTGATGAAAAATCAATACCAAAAGAGTGAATACATTCATGTAATAATACTTTAAACCATTCTTCTTTTCTATAAATGGTAATATTATTATTTTTTTTACATACAAATGTGAAAGCAGTGTTTATATCCTTTGTATCAATAACAGGATTTGTAAAACTTTTTTTAAATGGGGTTAGAAAAATATGAATAGATAAAAAGTCGGAACAATATGGTTTTGAAAAGGAGGATAAAAAGGACACAGTTTTTACAATTTTTTTAATGATTCGTTTATTTTTGAAATGTTCTCGTTCTTGAAAAATATGAATAGAAAATATCTTTTTATTATAAATGAATTGAATATTTGTGTCATAAAGAGTCACATTATAAATATATTCTTGAATATGACTAGGAATAAGATTAATATAATTATTTGTAATATCCTTGTTTGTTTTAATGGTGAAAGGGGTATCGATATTATCATAAATACGAAATAAATTATTTAAAAAAGTAATATTTTTTTTTGTAATATTAGATTTAATATTAAGATATTGAATATTTGACAATTGTTTTTCCATATAATCAATCGTGTATATATTATATCGGTATATGAAAAATTGAATTAATAATGATTGATGATAATATTATAAGTATAATTGAAAACATAAAAATGGGTATACGGTATTTAAATAAATATTTATTATCTAAATGTACGAAAAAATCAATAGATACTATTCATATAAAACAAATGAAAAACAAAACAATAGTGGTAGATGCGAGTATTTATTTATACAAATTTATAGGCGAGGATACTTTTGTAGAAAGTTTATATTTAATGATAACTACATTTATGCGTTATAATATAAAATTAATATTCGTATTTGATGGAAAACCACCACCAGAGAAATGGCAAACAATAATAGATCGTAATACTGCGAAGAGTACAGCAGAAAAAACGTATAAAGAGTTACAAGATATAATAAATGATGATGATTATGATGATAACGATAAAGTGAAAATGAAAATTCAATTAGAAACAATAAAAAAACAATGTATTCGTATTAGAAAATATCATATAGATAGAGCAAAAGAAATCATGAATTGTTTTGGTGTCAAATATATAGATGCTACAGGTGAAGCAGATGAAATATGTGCGAAAATGTGTATATCAGGATTAGCATATGGTTGTTTAAGTGACGACATGGATATGATGACATATGGATGTCCTATAATATTAAGAAATCTGAATTTATTAAAGCAGACAATAATGATATATAATTATGAAAATATTCTAGATGAATTACAAATGTCCTATAACATAATGAAGGAGTTATTAATTCTATCAACAAATGATTATTTAAAAAATAATGATAATAATTTTATAGAAACGATGAAATGGTATAATCAGTATAAAATAAAAAGTGAAGATATTAGTTTTAAGGAATGGTTATTAAAAAATACCAAATATTTATCAAATAATCCAAGTATAAATAATTTGGAAGAAATATATAATTTAGATGACTGTTTAGATGTAAAAATAAAAAATATATTATTATCAAGAGTAAATAATAAATTAGATAAGAAAGAAATAAAGAATGTATTAAAAGAAGAAGGATTTATATTTATATAAGACTATAATAAAGTGAACCTTTAAAATAATGATTACCAATATGAGTTAAATTAATAGATATATTTATCCATATAGAACCGCCCATTTTTTTCCAGCGTTCACAAAACATTTCATATTCAGTATAGTATTTACCTTCAGCAACACCACTGTCAAATAATGCGAATGCGTATTTATTTTCTTCTTCATTAAGATACCCGGTTTCATCTGTATATTTAGTATTTGGAAATGCTTGTTGCATTTTTTCAATAACACAACGTTTTATCATCATGAAACCACAAGGAATATAATCTACTTTTGTTAAACCATTAATTAATTCTATACTATCGTTTAAATATTTGACATTATAATCAACAACATTATACTGTAAGAATTCTTGATCGGTAATACTTTTAAATTGTTTATTTTTTTCTAATAAATCAGGTATTTGTTTTGATTTATTGGTAATTTTTTCCCATTTAATTTTTTTTTTAGGATAAACACCACCAACTATGCATTTATCACTCATTAGAAGTGTTAAAATATTAACAGGAGACCAACAAATATCGGCGTCAATATACAGAAAGTGTGTAACATGTTTCATAGAAAAGCATTTTGCTAATAGATTATTACGTGCTTTTGGAATTAAACTGTCATCTGTTAAAAATTCACAATGATAATTTATATCATATTTTTCTAAAATTTTAATAGTTTGCATTAGAGAATTAACGAATGGTACGTGACACATTCCATTGTAACAAGGTGTCATTATACATATGTATGGATGATACATTTTATTATATTCTTTAATCACGGATTCTTCCATAATATTCTATTAAATATACAATATTATGTTATTAAAATATTAACAAAATTACGCGGAGGCTTCAGCTTTGATAAAATGAGGCTTTAGGTAGCGTTGAAGGTTGAAGTAAGTAACTTCATCGGTCTTTCCAACCTTGAGAAGTTTGGAAAGTTTGGCATCAGGAAGAATGATACGTCCATTCTTCTTGTCACGAAGGTTGTGTGCGACAACATATTGATTGATTTCCTTGCTTACTTCAGTGCGAGCCATTTCAGTTCCAACTTCTTTATTTAAGAATTTAGCGAGTTCATCACTGATACGAGTGGGCTTGACGAAGCCAGATTTGGGACGATCACTCATATCACGCTTCTTGCGGGCACCAGCGGCTTTGACAGCAGCTTTCATATCACGTTCAACAGTCTTTTGTAGAGTCTTAAAATCTGATTTGAGAGATGTGAAGATACTTGCTAGTTGTTGAAGTTTGGCATTGAATTCACTCATCTTGGCACCATATGAGTTGTCTTCTTCAGGAGCGGTTGTTGGTTCAGCAGCAACTTCGACAACGGGTTCTTCGACCTTGGTCTCTTTTTTAGCGCGGGGAGTTTTAGGCACATCAGCAGCGGGGGTTTTGGCAGTTCTTACCATCTTATACACTATATTATGTATTCTTTTTATATTCATTTTATATAATATATTTTTACAGGCATTATCAAGTTGAAAAATAAAGAATGATGTATTAAATTCGTTTATAACAACTATTGAAAATGTTTAGTAGCATTCATATAACCATGGAAGCATTATTCTCGCTCCATGTGATACTTTAGTTAAAGCAATTAGGCAGTATTGTGCTCCAATATTACAATATTCATCATTTATACCAGTATATATTAAATTTTCCATCACGGTTATACATATTAATTTAATATGACTTTGTAATGTTATATTATCAATATTATTATTAAATAATGAGATGGGCGTTTCTAATATATTTTGAAATGGGTCAAATATAGAACAAATTTGTGTTTTAGTATTGGCGTCTAATTCTGCTTTAAAATTCCAAATATCAAATAAATATCTATATAATCTTGGATAACAAAATATAGTAAGACCAGTAAACCAAGACGCTTGTGTGTAATTACCGAGACGGTCTATTTCAATAAAAAGGTTTTGTATTCGTGCATTTAATTCTGTTCTTCTTATAGATATAATTTTATTATATAATTCGCGAACATTGGCTGTCAATTGTAAATGGGAATATACACGAGGACGATAGTAAAATCTAGAAATATTATAAGTTTCATAAGGATCGTTCGTTTGAGTAATCGATATCTGTAATTTAAATATATTTTTTCCTAGTAAGCAATTAGTTAATTTATATAATTTTATTGCGTTATTTATGTGCTTATTTGATAATTTATTTCTGTTGTATGGATTTTTTACGATATTGTTTTTTTTAATATACATCAAAAAAGATAATAATGAAAAACCATAGACATTGTTATCATTATCTTTTATGCTATAAAAATTAAACCATTCTATATCTGTTAATTTTTCTAATGTAATAAAATCATTTTCATTTATACATTTACTTTTATTATACAAAGCAGGTCCACGTAATAATATATTTAATCTACAAATATGTCGTCTAAACTGTTTTTGAATTAATATTATTTTTTCACATTGTATAAAATGTGTAATTATTCTGTCCTTAAGAATAGATTTCTTACCACTAATCTTAAGTTTATTATATTTTGCTACATTTTTTAAATCTACGACTTTTAAATTATCTAATATATTTTTATTATTATGGTACTCTTTATAACCGATTTTTAAATCGTCTATCATTTAATATATAGACATAAATATTTTTTATGTTGATGTTATTGATTTTCATATTTTAAAAGTAAAAATTGATTGAGATAGAATATAAATATAATATGATAAGTATTTAATAATGTCTTCTATTACTCTCTCTGTGAACGAATGGAATCCTACCGAGGTGCGCTATATGCAACCAAAGGTAAATGATAAAGGTGGTAAATCTATCTCTGTCATTAGCAAGCAAACAAACCGTGGCCTTCACATTCAAACCCCTTTGATGACAACTTGGGGAATTAGTGATTATGTGAATGAAAAGGGCGAATCTGATGGAAAATTCACAATGTCTTTGAGTTTTCCTAATGGGGAATATGCAACTGATGATACGAATACCTTTTTGGAAAAGATGAAGGGATTTGAAAAACAATTAATGGAAGATGCTGCGGCTAATTCTGAATTATGGTGGGGCGAATCACTAGAAATAGGTGTAATCAAGCACACATTCTTTCCATTTTTGAAATATCCCAAGGACAAAGTGACTGGAAAACCAGATACTACCAAATCACCAACAATGCGCTTGAAAGTCCCTAATTATAGTGGCAAATGGGCTGTTGAAATCTATAACACAGAAGGTGACAAGATATTCCCTTGTGACGACCAAGACATGACTCCAAGTGATTTTGTACCAAGCAGAAGCAGTGTTAAGAATCTTATCCAATGTACTGGTATTTGGATTGGTGGAAAGGGATGGGGACTTACATGGAAATTAACTCAATGTATGGTGAAACCTCCAAGTAATGTCTCTGTATTTGGCAAATGTCAGTTGACTTTGAGTGAAAATGAAAAGACACAAATTCAACAAGGTCTAACAAAATCATCAGAGGAGGATGAAACGAATGAGGAAACACAGGAAGTTGAGGATACAGATGATGAAGTGGAACCTGAACGCCCTGCTACTCCTCCCCCTACACCAGTAAAGGCACCAACAGCACCAAAAAAGAAGGTTGTTCGCAAGAAAGCATGAGCTTAAATGAAAGAAAAGGAAAAATGTAAAAACAACAGAAAAATGATTATAAACCAGTAGAATAGAATGTTTGATTATAAAACCATTAACAAGTTAATAAAAAGGAAACCTTTTTTTATTAACCAACATTATTGTGAAACGTGTAATGTAATATGAATGATAATATCATTTTTATCCTTAAAAGAAAATATATCTTTATCATGAATTTTTGGTATACCTTGATTATGAAATATAATATTTTGTTTATTTTTTAGGTATAGATTGTTTACATTTATTTTTAATGTTTTTTTATCCGTGATTTGTACTTCAATAGTTTTTTTTGTAAATATATCATTTATATTATAATTGCGATAAACATGTATATTACGATATTCGTCAATATAAATTGTATTATCATCATTTTTTATATTACATAATATGATAGTATTATCATCATATTCGAGATATGAATGCCATAATGGTACCAAAAAATGTGTATCTTCATCTATTTTTAAATTATATATATTCGCGTTTAATAAGTCATCAACGGAAGGATTTAATGAATAACTAATAAGATTTGTCTTCTTTTGATTTATAAATTGGTTAATTATATCTATTATCTCGTCATTAACAAACAGAATGTCTTTATAACGAATTAACAACGTTTTTATTTTTATAATATCAAAAATGGAAATACTTGACAAATATATATTAATGTCTGTATTGCATAATTGTAATATTTTATGTACGATATTTATGATAAACGAAGATTCATTTAAATTAATGAAGAAATCAGTAAATAGTGTATTATAATCATTATCAATATATATTTTTGAATTATTGTTATTACATAAATATTCATATGCTTCATTTATTTCTTGAAAACGCTGTATAGCATCATGATCTTTATTTTTATCTGGATGATATTTTAATGCCTTTAATCTATATTGTTTCTTTATCATTTCTTCAGTAAAATTATCTTCATCTAAATCTAATATATTACATGCTATTGTTTTGTTCATTATAACTGCTTAATATGTTATAGAAAATCCTTTCTATATGGTAAATTGGTCTATAATTATTGTTATAATATTTTAAATAATTACTTGTTGATTCTAACATTTTTTGACAAATATCACCAGTTATTAATTTATTTGATATAAAATAATCAAGTATGTAATAAATACATTCATTTATTTCCAAATTATAAATCAAAATATCATATAATGCTTCTCTGAATTTTATATAACTACTTGTATCAAATGTAGTTATTTGGTGTATAATATTATCATTAATTATATTAAAATAATCATTATTAATTGTGTTTATTAAATAATAACTTTCTTTTATATTTATAAGTTCAAAATTATCGTAATTTATTTTATGTTGTTTTTTTCCTTGTGATTCTATTATTTTATTGTATTTATTACTGTTTGGTGTTTTTAAACAAATTTTTTGACAAATATCCAAAATATTATATGGTATAAAACTAATTGTGTTTGTTAATAAAATGAATTTAATAATAATATCTTTGTTAGTAGTATTATTCAGAAACATAAAATTATGAAATAATTCAATTAGTTCAATATGTATTTTATCGAAATTTTTACATATGATGATACCGGATTTATTGCTACGTAGTGTAATAATTTCAACAATTTGATTGAATATTTCATTCCAGCAGTGTTTTGCATTACAACCAAGGAATTCAAAATCTATTTCAAAGTGAATATCGCTCATTTTGTAATTTAATGAATATTTATCATTATTATATGTGAGAATTTTTTCGTAACTCAAATTATTTTTACTAATTTTCTTAATTATATTCAAAGAGTGACTGTACTTTCCGGAACCATTTTTACCATAGATTATAATGTTATTCATATTTTTAATACTATCTATTTGATAACTATTATGTATATTGTAACATTCTTTCTGTTTTAGATACTCTTTGAATGTAGTATTGTAATATTTCATAATATATATATTATTAAAAATCTATATATTATATTTTGTCTTTAATATAATGTTTGAAGTACGAGTTATATGATATGAAGGACGTTATAATTAATGATGTTCCTAGTATATATATAAATTTGGATGACTCCGTTCCAAATGCGTATAATCCCATTAATGTAATTACTATAAATGCTATAAGGAATGTAAATATATTTACAATTAGTTCAACAAATGATATAAAATTGTCATCTTTTTTATTATCTTTTTCACTTGGTTCAGATTTAATTTTATAATGATATTTTTCAAAGTAATATGCATTGATAAATTCGTGTATACTAGTAATTAATAATGTTATTGTGCTTAAAAATATAATCATTAAATTACTAAACTTGTTATCAAAACCAGTAACAAATGAAGATAATGAATATAAAATCCATCCACCAATATTTATTATAAATGTATAAATTGCTGTTTTATATTGGGATTCATATTCTATAATATTGGATAATCCGAAACTTACAAGTAAAGCTATTAAACTTGAAAAAACATTGAATGGAATCATAAATTTAATAACTGGTTCAGAAAATATATTTAAATTGGATAATATCATTATTAATAGAATAAATATTAATACGGTTGAAACAATATAACTGAATTTATATTCATTTTCCTGTAATTTATGTTTCTTGGGAAATTCTAATTTTTTATCGTTCATGGAAGACTTAAAAGCAGCATTTGTATAACCATATGTAAAAATCATAATTCCCAATGTTCTTAAAATAGTGGTAGTTAATATGATAAAGGAAGCAAATAAACCAATGATAGAAACATTTACATTTTTAAATAACGAACTAGCATGTTTATACATCTTAACATTAAAAATAAAATGTAAAGCAAATAATAATACTAATATTGTAGTCGTGGCATTTAGTTCATATAAAAATGAAAATAGAATCGAGAACATTAAAGCAAATGACAATATATCAAAAAATTGGTATGAACCATTAATTAAATCATCTGTAGTACTCATTTATATATACTTATAAAGTATTTTTATCTATATTATACGTTTCACATAACCAATCGATTAACATATCATTCGTATAATTCGCGAACCCATCCTTTAATTTTTTTATATTATAAAAGACTGGTTTATGCATATGTTCTGTTTTATGATAAGCATATACACCATATTTACCTTTTCTCAATGATAAATTCGGTGTTAATTCTAAAACAATATTTTTGTTTTTTGTTTTACCATCTAAAATGTTTATTGCTTCTTTTTCAGTTATCATACCAATATCATTTATATAATTTTTTAAACTCTCTTTAACATTACCCCATTCTAAATAAAATCCATATAATCCATTACGTAAATATACAGGTGTATTTTTATAAACACAAATTAAATTATCTGATTTTGTTTCCAATAAATCGGACACACTATATTTATTATTTTCTAAATCTTTTATATTTAAATCAACAGTTTTTTTGATATTTTTATATTCTATTAGGGTATCACTCACATATTTTAATGAAGGTCCAAATCGTTCAAAAACAACGAAGATATTATCGGCAATCTCGTGTGAATATTTTTGTATATTTTTATTGTCTTTAATAATAGAACTAATTTCTTTATAACATATATCACATATAGAATACCATTTATCATTTGAACCGTCACTAATTTTATCTAATTCTGTTTCCATATCGGCTGTATAATTATATGAAAATAAAGAATTGAATACATTATTTAAGAAACGATAACAAAGTATACCGATGTTTGTAATTAATAATTTATTTTTTTCAGAACCTAACGTCTTTGTAATATTTGTAACCGATATATTGTCAGGGGTTAATGTAAACATTTTATAATTATATTTAATACCTTCAATGTCTTTTTTTTCAACATATTTTCTTTCAATAATAGTATTCACTATACTTGCAAATGTAGATGGTCTTCCAATACCAATTTCTTCTAATTTATGGACTAACGAACTTTCACTGTAATATGGTATACCCTTTGAATTTATAATTTCATTGTATATTTTGGAATATTGTAGTTCCGTTTTATTCAATTGTTGATTTAAGAACAGTGTTAAATCGTCATTTCCGATCTTTTCATTTAAAACTTTCCACCCTAAAAAATATGGTACCTCGTGAATATATTCATAATAAATTTTATCAAGCGGACTGTTAATATTATATCCAGTATATTTGTATTTATACTCACTCATACAACTTTCAATAGTATTTTTCCAAATGATTTTATACAAGGTTTTTATTTTATTATCCTTTGTTTGAATATTAAGTTGTGTATTGTTAATATTAGTAACACGTATAGCTTCATGCGGATCTTTCTTATTAGTATTTTCAATTAAACTGATATTTTTAGTGAAATAATCATTTGAATACGTGTTTATAATATAATCTTTACACTTTTTAATGAATTCACTGGAATATGATGTGCTATCTGTTCTCATATATGTAATATATCCGTGTTGATATAATTCTTGACATAATTTCATTACATATTGGGAACCTATATTCATTGAGTTACAACAATGCTGTATTAATCGAGATGTATTGAATGGTTTTGGTGGTGATTGTGTACGGTTTCCAGATTTTCCTTTTGTCATTTTATATGTAAAATCTTTACTAGATGTCATAAATTGGTCTATTTCATCGATAGAATTAAAATCTTTGTTTAAAGTAAATTCTAAATTTCTTGATGTAAAAATACCTTTTATTTTAAATTTTGTGTCAACCTTGCTTCTATCAAGCATATAGTTATCATAAACCAATCCTAAACATGGTGTTTGACATCTACCAGCTGATAAAGCATTTGTCTTGTCATTATATAAATGTTTCCATAATATAGGTGAAATGCGAAATCCAACAATTAAATCAAGAACCTGTCGTGAAATAGCAGCATTTACGATATTCATATTTAATACTGTTGGATTTTCAATTGATTTAATGATTGCTTCCTTTGTAATTTCATGAAATATAATACGATGGGTAGTTTCAATGTTTAAATTAAATAAATCACATATATGCCAACCAATCGCTTCACCTTCACGATCATCATCTGTCGCAATATAAATACGATTTGTATTAAATTTTGATATGCAATTTCTCATTGAATGTATATGCGCTTCTTTACTTTCAATAATATTGTATTTAACATTGAAATTATTTTTAGTGTCAATGTTTTTTAATCCACTAATTTCACGAATATGACCCATTGATGCTATACATGCGTATTGGGAACCTAAATAAGTTTCTATTTTGCTACATTTTGATGGGGATTCAACTATAACAAGGTATATTGCTTTGTCAATATTTTTACTAGTTATTGATTTTTTGAATTGCATAATATATAATATATAAGATTGTGTTTTCAATTTATTTTATTAATAAATATAGAAATAACTTTACATATGTAAATATCAAATGAATTACAAGATATTAATAGATAATCATGATTATAATAATTGGAATTTTATAGATCCAATAACAGGGAATCCAATAAAAGATAATGATTTATTGAATTCTATAAAACCGATAGAACATAAGATGTTTACACGAGATTATTTTACAATACTAGACAATAATGTGAAAATTGTAGAATCATATTATAGACAGGTTACTATACCAGGAATATTAATACTTCAAGGGAATAAAACGTATGGTAGACACGGAAAAAAATTATTATATAAATGTATACCTGACGATGTTCGTCTACCACATTTTTTAATACCATATGAGATAAAAATGGATTTTAATAAAAATTTTAAGAATAGATATGTAATATTTAATTACAAGGAATGGAATAATAAACATCCAATAGGCGTATTGAATAATAATATAGGGGAAATAGATTCATTGGAAAATTTTTATGAATATCAATTGTATTGTCATAATATTAATATTTCATTAGCCGGTTTTAATAAACATGCGAAAGAAGTAATCGCACAGAATGAAAATATAATAATGAATGTTTCAAAAAGAATAGATGCTGTAAATCATACCGATAAAAGGATAATTACAGTGGACCCTAAAAATAGTTGTGATTATGATGATGCTTTATATATAGAAGAAAATGGTGAAAACAAACATGTGTATGTATATATTACAAATGTTGCACCAATAATAGATTATTTGGATTTATGGGATTCATTTACAAACCGTGTGTCAACTATATATTTACCAGATAGAAGACGTCCATTGTTACCAACCTTGTTAACAGATGGAATATGTTCTTTACAAGAAAGAAGTAAACGTATAGCATTGTGTTTTGAGTTTGTATTTAATATAGATAATAAACAAGTAGGAGAATTGAAAATATATAATGCGTTAATACAAGTTCATAAAAATTATGATTATGAAGACAGTCGTATAAATAAAAACATAGTTTACACTCAATTATTAAATTTTACACAAACTATATCAAAAGATGTAATTAATAGTACTGATGTAGTATCACATTGGATGGTAAAAGTGAATAAGGAAGTAGGTAAACATTTATTGGAGAATAAAAATGGTATTTATAGATCTGTTTCGTTTACTAATAATAAGGAAGTTACAATGAATCAAGAAAATATTTCTCAAAACGCATGTAGATTAATTAGGAATTGGAAAAATGTAGTAGGAAGTTATGTATCATATGAAGAAGGCAATAAATACGTTCATGAAATGATGGATGGCGATTGTTACGTTCATGTTACAAGCCCTATACGAAGATTAGTTGATTTATTAAATCATATAGATATATTAACAAATATAGGTATTCATTTGTCATCAAAATCTTTTGTATTTAAAAAACAGTGGTTAGATAAAATAGAATATATTAATACATCAATGCGTTCTATACGCAAAGTTCAGAGTGATTGTGAATTATTAACAAGATGTGTAAATGAACCGTCATTGTTTGATAATGAATTTAAATGTGTATTGTTCGATAAATTGCAGAAAACCGATAAATCATATTCATTTATGGTGTATATAGAAGATTTAAATATATTATCCAAATATATTACATTTGATAATTTGAATGAAAATCAGTATTATTCGTTTAAACTATTTCTATTTCAGGATGAATATAAATTAAAGAAAAAAATAAAGCTAAAATGTATTTTGTAAAATTGATTCACTCTTGTATATCATATTTATAACATATTACAATGCAAACTTCTAATACAGATAATAAAGAAATAACTAAAATTATTAATGGTGATGATAATGTTGTAGAATTAGAATCTAAAAAAAAAATAAAAAAGGAAGAGATTAAAGAAAAATGTATGATTTGTTTGGATATGGTGGGAAAGAAGAATCGTTCTACAACAAAATGCGGACATACATTTTGTCTTACTTGTCTACACGAACATCTTAAAACTAAACATACTTGTCCTTGTTGTCGTAGTAAAATTCTTAATAAAAAACCAAATAAACCTCCTGTTAAATTAACCAAGAAAATTGGTATAAAAATGGTGAGTGAAGAATTAAGACATTATGATTTCTCTAGTTTTATAGAACAAATACACTCTTTTCCAAATACAAGTAGATTCAGAGCAAAGGTATTTTTAGAAGATTATGGTTTAGAATTAGTCAAGCAAATGATGGCATTTCAAATAAATGGTGATGATGGTAGTTGGGATGATGAAGATCTTGATAATATGGATTATAATGAAAGTGAAGATAGTGAAGACAGCGACGATGGTGAGTTACTATTAAGTGACGAGGGATAACATTATTCAATAATATAGATATTTGTATAATATAAAAATATTTTTTTACTTTGTATTATAATGTTGACTTGTTTAATTTTTTGTACTTATATTTGCTTTTCTTTTTCTAAAGAATATGTCCCCGTTGATGCTTTAGATTTAAACAAATATATTGGAACGTGGTATCAAGTTTATCAAGATAAATTTAATCAACTTTTTCAAGGTGATGGAACATGTTCCACGGCAAAATATGATCTAACAGATGATGGTAAAGTTTCTGTTGTAAATAGCCAATATGATGAAAATGGTAATTATGATGAAATTACAGGATATGCGTATTATAAAAATGACGAATGTTGTGGATACTTGACGGTTAAATTAGACGGAACGCCTGAAGCACCTTATTGGGTCCTTGAACTAGGACCTATTATAGACGATTATTATGATTATTCGATTGTTTCTGATGACAAAGCATTATCATTATATGTATTAACAAGAGATGTTGAACGTTTTTATAAATATTATAATGATGATGTTTTACAATCTTTACAAGAATTTGGATTTACAAAGAGATATAATCAACCATTTATTATGAACCAAACAGATTGTTAATTAAATTTTATGAAATAAAAAACGTTTTAATATTATTAATTATAAAATTTTTAGATAATGATATATGATTCGTATATCATTATTATGCTGTTATATTAGCAAGCACCAATTTCCTGAAAATATTCAGTTACTTTTTCATCTTCATCTTTATTTAAAGATGCAATATCAACTGGTGTATTATCTCCATTATCTTTTGCTTCTATATTAGCACCTTGTTCTACAAGATATTTCACCGCATCAAGATCTCCATATTTACACACAATATGAAGAGGTGTTTTATTATCATTATCTTTTGCTTCCATATCTGAACCTTGTTCTACAAGGTATTTGACTACATCAAGATCTCCATATTCACATGCCAAATGAAGAGGTGTATTATCTTCATTATCTTTTGCTTCCATATTTGCTCCATGCTCTACAAGACATTTGACTATATCAAGAATTACACTCTCTTCATATTCTTTACAACACACAATATGAAGAGGTGTTTTATTATCATTATCTCTTGCTTCCATATTTGCTCCATGCTTTACAAGATATTTGACTACAACAAGTTTTTTTTCTTCATCAAGATTTCCATCTTCACACACAACATGAAGAGGTGTTTTATTATCATTATCTCTTGCTTCCATATTTGCTCCATGCTTTACAAGATATTTGACTATATCAAATTTTTCTTCTTCAGTATAAGATTTTATGTAATAATCTCCATAATCACATGCCAAATGAAGAGGTGTTTTATTATTATCATCTCTTGCTTCCATATTTGCTCCATGCTTTACAAGATATTTGACTATATCAAAATAACCATCTTCACACGCAATATGAAGAGATGTTTTAACTCTACAACCAAATAAATCAGTACCTTTTGGTTCCATATTTACACCTTGTTCTACAAGATATTTAACCACATCTAGATTGTTTTTTTTACACGCACAATGAAGAGCTGTATCACAATGATTATTTTCTGCGTTTATATCTGAACCTTTATCTACAAGGTATTTGACCATATCAACATTTCCAGATTCACACACATAACGAAGAGGTGCACCACCATCTCCGTTTATATATGCTCCATGCTCTACAAGATATTTGACTATATCAAGATTTCCATTTATACACGCAAGCTCAAGACACGTATACAACGTATCCCATGAAGGAAGTACACCAATATGTTTCATATAATTTATATTTGCTCCTTTTTCTTCTACTAAATATTTGATTAGATTTATATTATTATGAGTTTCACTCGCGCAAGCAATAAATAAAAGTTCATCTACTCGCTCTATTTCATATCCCCATGATGGGATTGATTTTATAACAGATATTTTATTCATTTCAGCTGCCTTTTTATACCATTTATAATTGGGTTTACCAATAAAACAAACTTTACATCGTAAAAACTCCATAATAATATCACATGTTTCAATAGGTAATGTGTAACCACCTTTGAATACCACTTTTTTTAATAACAACTCAAATGCTTTCCAATTATATTTTGAATTTGAAACACTCATATTTGCTATCTTTTTATTATATGAACTTTCTTTTATTATCTCTTTCAATTTTTACAATGATAATTTGTATTCAAAGGTATGTAAACGAATTATAAATTTTTCATGTATTATAAAAAATAAAAAACGTTTTAATATTATTAATTATAAAATTTTTAGATAATGATATATGATTTGTATATCATTATTATGCTGTTATATTAGCACCTTGTTCTACAAGATATTCTACCACCTTGTAACAACCTTTTATATACGCGAATTGAAGAGGTGTATAATTACGAAAACCTCTTGTTTCTACATTTAAACCTTTTTCTTCTACAAGGTATTTAACCACATCTAGATTTCCTTCTTGACATGCCATATGAAAAGGTGTATTATTATATATATTTCTTGCTTCTATATTTACACCTTCTTCTACAAGATATTTAACCACATTAAGAGTTCCATATTGACATGCGATATGAAAAGGTGTTTTATTATATATATTTGTTGCTTCCATATTTACTTGGTATTTTTCAACAAGATATTTCACCATATCAAGGCTTTTATATATTTTTGGAGTATAAATAACTTTTTCTGTCAAATTATGTAAAGACAAACGCTCTCCTTTGCTTTCAATATATTTGACCATATCAACATTTCCAGTTGAATATGCAATATCAAGAAGTGTGTTATTACGATTCCCCTTTGTTTTCACATGTAAACCTTTTTCTTCTACTAGATATTTTACTACGTTAATATTTCCATAATAACACGCATTATGGAGGGGTTTATCATTTCGTGTACCACCTTTTAGTTTCAAATTTGCTCCTTTTTCTAATAGATATTTGACTAAATCTACATTATTATGAGTTTCACTTTCACAAGCAATATGTAATAGTTGATTTACTGGCATTTTTTTACAATCCCAAGATGGAATTGCTTTTATAACAGATATTTTATTCATTTCAGCTGCCTTTTTATACCATTTATAATTTGGCTCATTAATAAAACATACTTTACATCGTAAAAACTCCATAATAATATCACATGTTTCAATAGGTAATGTGTAACCACCTTTAACTACCACTTTTTTTAATAACAACTCAAATGCTTTCCAATTATATTTAGAATTTGAAACACTCATATTTGCTATATTTTATTATATGAAAGTGTATTTATACATGATTCAATTTTTGTTATTTTACTTATTACAAAATAAAATCATTTATATTTATCGTTAAGATATTTCACCACATCAAGGTTTCCGTTTTCATGTGCATTATGAAGGGGTGTTCTTCCATATTTATCAGTTATATTCACATCTGAACCATTATCTACAAGAAATTTAACCATTTCAAGATTTCCATTTTCACATGCAAGATGAAGAGGTGTAATACTACGATAACAACCCATAGCATTTACATCTAACCCTTTTTTTACAAAATATTTAACTGCTTCAAGGATATCAAATAAACATGCATAATGAAGAGGTGTTTTATTGTCATAATCTATTACTTCTACATCTGAACCTTGATCAACTAGATATTTGATTACATCAACATTTCTACTTTCACATGCAAAATGAAGAGGTGTATAATTGACGATATCTTTTGCTTCTATATCAGAACCTTGTTCTATAAGATATTTAACCACATCAAGATTTCCAGTTCCACAAACAATATGAAGCGGTGTAATATCACTGTTCCCTTTTGCTTCTATATCTGAACCTTGTTCTATAAGATATTTGATTACAGCGAGATTTCCACTTCCACAAGAAATATGAAGTGGTGTTCTCTCGTATTTTGTTTCAGCATTCACATCAGCACCATGCTCTACAAGGTATTTAACCAAATCAATATTGTTGTGATTTTCACTTTGACAAGCAGTAAATAACAGGTCATTTACATGCTCTATTTCATAACCCCAAGATGGAATTGCTTTCATAACATTTAATTTATTCATTTTAGTCGCTTTTATATACCATTTATAATTTGGCTCATCAATAAAACACAATTCGCATCGTAAAAAATCCATAATAATGTAACATAATTCATCAGGTATATTGTATCCACCTTTAAATACTACTCTTTTCAATAACGACTCAAATGCCGGCCAATTATATTTTGAATTCGAAACAATCATATAGCTGTTTTTGTTATTTTATATAGACGTACATTTATATCTTTTTTAATTTTACAAATATATAGAATTAATAAAAAAGAAAACAAATACTTATATTAATGTTGTTAATTATAAATTTTTACTTTTTTTCTATATTTTGATCGATGTTATTGATTTTTCATTATTCTTAAAAAAGAATATAAAGAAATTACACTACTATATAGTGGTGCCCTTGTGGCCAAGTGGTAAGGCGTTTGACTTGTAATCAAAAGATCCCGAGTTCAAATCTCGGCGAGGGCTATTAACTCGCTTTAGCTCAGTTGGCAGAGCGTTGGACTGTAATTGTTTGTTGTGGTAATCCACAGGTCGCTGGTTCGATTCCAGCAAGCGAGAGTATTAATATTATAATAATTTTATAATACATTAAAAAATGATTTAATGTATTGTTTTGAAAGTTTTATATATCGTCAATATTAATAGTTGTTCCATCATCATCAACTATAAATGAACCATCATTATATTCTTCTATTTCATTTTCTTGAATATCCGGGATTTCTTCTTGAAAATCTATAATATCTTCTTCTTCTGTTTTACTTTTCTTGATATTTTCAAGAGGATTTTGTAAAGTAAATAAATTTTTTATATCTATATTGGGAATAGTTTTTAATTGTTGAATGTGATGATCATCATAAACAAATATTATATCACAGTTTTTGTATGGATTTTCCCATTCACGCATTCCAACAAGAACAATACTAGAAACAAGAATCATATTATGGCGTTTTTGTCTACCTCTGAATTTACTACGAATATGACCCATATATGTAGAATTATCATTAGTAGTAACTTCACACATACCATTCCCAAATATTTTAGTAACACAACCATACACTTCAAGCGGATCTTGTGAATAACGAATTTGTGTATTAGTAACATTTACCGACTTTCTAGCCATGCTTTTAGCACCTTTACCACCTTTAGTATTTTTAACCATTATCAATAATATAACTATATAATATCTTTAATATAATTTAATTGAATCAATTTTTATATTCGAATAAGATATAAATGCCTGAAAAATATATTAAAAATGCTTATGTAAATAATACTTTATCGGATGAAGATAAAAAGATAGTGCACGAGTATTTGAAACAACGCTTAAAATATACAAATATACAAGTAGTAGTAGAAAAAAGTAATAAATAAGTAATTATATAAATCTATTCTATTTGCAATAAAGTAATACAATTACTATCTAAAAATAATTGTATTAAGTCTATTAAATGTCGCTTGCTAATTATACTTGGTACTTGCGTATATAAGAATTTAACGAATAAATACTCTGGAAATATAAAATTAATATTATTGTTATTGTATATGCTAATAGTATTTTGTAGATCATTATAGGTTGTAATTTGTTTTAGCTCTTTAATATAATAATCTTTTTTTGCATTTATATCAACCGCATTATTAATAATAGTGATATTTTCAGTATCTTCTTCATCCGTATTAATATTATTTATACAACCATCTTTTAATAATTTGTCTATTAAAGTAACTAATTTATTTTTACTGATTATATTAGGCACTTGTGAATATAGAAATTGTATATATTTATATTCGGGAAATATGTATTTTATATTATTAATATCATTAATTGTAAGAATACTTACCAATAAGTCATTATAATGAATATTTGTAAGGTCATGAATAATGCTATTTTTATGCATTAACCTTTCTGATTCTTTTTTGTCGATTGCATATTGACGTTTTCTTTCATCAGCTTTACGTATTTTTTCAGTAATTTTATACTGTTGTTCCTCTTCAGTTAGTTGTGTTGTTTTTGTTGACATT
>Ga0181606_10001514_pt1 | contig 20388 bp, 20 predicted proteins | sample 041ome_10_FD_132994 | JGI IMG/M metagenome (GOLD analysis project Ga0181606, IMG submission 132994) | Coastal salt marsh microbial communities from the Groves Creek Marsh, Skidaway Island, Georgia - 041412US metaG (megahit assembly) | ecosystem: Environmental > Aquatic > Marine > Intertidal... | reverse complement strand
GCATCCCACTCATCATCTGGCGGCGTAAAGGGGAAGCTGGCATCGCCGCTTGCGATAAAGGCCTCGTAATCCATCTCGCCGATCAGGTCGCCAGCGCCGTCGTATTCCGAATCATCAACGTCGATCACGATTGGCTTCACCTTGGCGACCTTAAGCGCCTCAGCCATAACGCCCGCAAATTCCCGGTCTACGAACACAGCATCCGCTTCGCCATGGTCCAGGATGAACCCGATGATCGCCGCATCCAGGCGGGTATTGATGGTGTTGATGATTGCGCCGGTCATGGGAATACCGAAATGCATTTCCATCATTTCAGGCGTGTTGGCTGTCAGCACGGCTACCGTATCGCCCTTCCCAATGCCGCGCTTTGCCAAAGCGTCTGCCAATTTGTGGGCGCGCGTGTGGGTTTCCTTCCAGGTGAACCGTTTGGTGCCGTGGATAACCGAGACCCGGTCTGGATAGGTCCAAGCCGCCCGCTCCAAATGACCTAGCGGCGTCAAAGGCTGGAAGTTTGCGGGGTTCTTATCCAGATCGAAGTCATATGGGCTTGGCGACTTTGGCATATTGGCCTCTCGAAAGACGGTGCAAGTTTGGTCTAGGGTCCTGACCTTAGTCTATCCGGGAGGGGGCGCTATCGGTCAACGGTTTTGGCGCATGCGCCTGATGGAATATGGAAACGAGGCAGAATCTCTTGAAAATCACAGCATTTGATGCAGCGCTTGGCGCATTGGTCACTGGGTTTGATGCGGCATCCGATCATTCCGACGACAGATTTACAGCGTTGCGGACTGCTTTGGCTGAACATCTTGTACTGCTACTCCGCGACCAGAACTTGCCTGACCCGGCGCTGATGGCATTTTCAAGAGGTTTTGGTGAGCTTGATCCGCCCGGCCCCAACCCCTATGGCGCGCCGTTCCTGCCGGAATATCCAGACATCAACGTGATTTCAAATGTGGTGAAAGACGGCAAGCCAATCGGTAACTTGGGCGCTGGCGAAGCCGTATGGCATGCTGACATGACCTATATCGAGCGGCCACCGAAGACCGCCATCCTGTTTGCAATTGAGGTCCCAGAAGGCCAAGGCGATACCTGGTTCTCTAATCAATTCGCCGCCTATGAGGTACTCCCAGATGATTTGCGAACTGAGATCAAAGGCAAAAGCCTCGTCCATGATGGCGCGCATAATTCAGCCGGGATTTTGCGTCGGGGGCATGTGGAGCCGAATGATCCCACAGAAACCGTAGGTGCCAGGCACCCACTCGTGCGATTGGATGAAGGCACAGGCCGCCGCGCCTTATTCCTAGGCCGCCGCCCCCATGCCTATATCGAAGGCCTGCCGCTGGCGGAAAGTGAGGCGCTGCTTAATGCGCTTTGGGCGCACGCGGCCAAACCAGAATTCACCTGGAGCCATCAATGGCGCACAGGTGATGTGCTGATCTGGAGTAATTTAGGCGTTTTGCACCGCCGCGATTCCTTTGATCCAACCGTCCGGCGCGTGATGCACCGGACGCAGATCAAAGGAGACGCAGCAATTACCGCTTAACGGCGCGGTAGATAGCCAGCAGGATCACGGCACCGCCTGTCGCGAGCAGAATGCTTGGCAGGTTGATGCCGCTAACAGCACCAAGCCCAAGCTCTTTACCGATGAAGCCACCGATCACACCGCCGACAATGCCGATCAGCATAGTGACGATAAAGCCACCAGGGTCACGGCCCGGCATAATCAGCTTCGCCAGGAAGCCTGCGATCAGGCCTACGATAATCCAAGCAATCCATCCCATGGGATGTCTCCTAATTCGCTGTTAGCAAAGTGTGCATAGAAGGCAGAACGCACTTAGTGGCGGAAAAGATCCTCAATGGAAGGCGTCTTTTTGGCCTCTTCCTTTGGCTGATCGTCTGTCTGCAAGCGTGCGCGATCTTTGGCTTCCAGCGCATCACGGTCTTCAGACGAAAGCTTGGAACGCGCTTTTTCGATAGCGCCACTGAGCTCCATATACGTGCAAAGGCCAAGATCGACTGGATGGCGCGCATGTATATTGCCGCTGTTCCAATGCGTACGATCGCGGACGGCAGCGATGGTGGTCTTGGTCGTGCCGATCAGCTTGATGATCTGCGAATCCGAAAGTTCCGTGTGGTTCCGCACAAGCCACGCAATCCCATCAGGTTTGTCCTGGCGTTTGGCAACCGGTGTATAGCGTGGGCCCTTGGTCCGCTCCGCCGCGCGCGGCACAGCGAGCTTGGACATGACGAGGCGGGCGTTCGGGTCTGCCTCACAGCGGTCAATTTCTTCCTTCGTGAGTTCGCCATTCGCAATCGGGTCACGGCCTTTAATACCTTGTCCGATATCGCCATCCGCCAGCGCCTGCACCTCAAGGGGGTGCAATTCTGAAAGTGCGCCAATTTGATCAAATGTGAGACCAGTATTATCGACCAGCCATACGGCTGTCGCTTTGGGCATCAAGGGGCCAGTCATCGCTAGGAACCTCCAAAAATATCTGTCAGATTCGAATCGCGCCTGTAGCTGCGTGGCGGAGTTTTCACCTCCGCCGCCGCACATCTTCGATCCGAATGATGTGGGATATACATTTATATGGCGCGAAACGCTGCCGAATGAAAGCTTTTTCCACGCTATCCACCGATTGCATGGGGATTCATTGGATCTCACTCGATTGCGCTCCAGCTTAAGCGGCGTAGATTGCCGCAATGAATGAAACAGCCTCCATCACCGCCCTGCCCGATCCCGCCTTCCCTGATGAAGAGTTTGGCCCCGATGCTGAGTTTGGCCACGATGCTGAATTCGGCGGCGGTGGCGGCGGTGGCCCGCCTGTCCGTGAGCCCCCGGCAGATGTTGCCGTTGAAATGGCGCTGCTTGGCGCGCTGCTGGTCAACAACTCATCCTATGACAGGGTGGCGGATATTCTGGATCCGCACTGCTTTGCAGACTTAGCGCATCAACGAATATACGAAGCCATCGAACGGCTGATTGAGGCTGGACGCCAGGCGACAGCAACAACGCTCCGTCGCCAGTTCGAAAACGAGGAATCACTTAAAGACCTTGGCGGCGCGCGCTACCTGGCGGAACTTGCCGCCGGTGCTGCCAATGTGGTCGACGCTGCCGACTACGCCCGCATGATCAATGATCTGTATCTCCGCCGGCAGTTGATCGACATTGGCACAGATACAGTGAATGACGCCTACGGTGCTGACCCGGACCTTGATGCTGATGCCCTGATCGAGTCGTCTGAACAGCGGCTGTTTGATCTGGCCGTTTCTGGCATCGGTGATTCCGGATTTCAGTCCTTCGCGAGTACATTGGCTAGCGCTATTGAAATGGCGGAGTCAGCCTTCAAGCGCGAAGGCCAACTGACCGGAACGCCCACAGGCTTTAAGCGCCTGAATGAGCTGCTGGGCGGCTTGCAGCCCTCTGACCTGATTATCCTGGCTGGTCGTCCCGCGATGGGCAAAACGGCCCTTGCCACGAACATTGCCTTCAATGCAGCAAAAAGCGTCGTGCTGGATGAAGGGGAAACGGAGAAGAAACACGTCGTCGCCTTCTACTCCCTCGAAATGTCATCAGAGCAATTGGCGCTTCGTATCCTTGCTGAACAATCGGGCGTTCCATCAGACCGGGTTCGGCGTGGTCAAATTGACCAACACGACTTCGACAAAGTGTTTGAGGCGGCGGAAGACCTCTCCCGCTTGAGCCTGTTTATCGATGATACTCCAGCGATTACTGTCTCGGCGCTGCGCACACGTGCCCGGCGCCTGCTGCGGACAGAGAAACGCCTCGACCTTATTGTCGTGGACTATCTACAACTGATGCAGCCGCCGCGCTCGGCACGGTCCGACAACCGGGTCCAGGAAATTTCAGAGATCACACGTGGCCTGAAAGCCATCGCCAAGGAAATGAATGTTCCAGTGATCGCGCTTTCACAGCTCTCCCGCGCCGTCGAGCAACGCGAAGACAAGCGGCCGCAATTGGCTGATCTGCGTGAATCGGGGTCAATCGAGCAGGATGCGGACGTTGTTATGTTCGTATACCGCGATGAATATTATCTCGACCGGAAAGAGCCAGCAGAGAACACAGAAGAGCACGCCCAATGGCAGGCCGAAATGGATCGTGTGCATGGCCTTGCCGAAGTCATCATTGCCAAACAGCGCCATGGGCCAACGGACAAAGTGATGCTGGCGTTCGAAGGTGCGCGCACTCGCTTCAGTGACCGCGAAGAGCATGCCAGCGATTACGCGGGCTATGAATGATTTGGCGGACACTGGCGAACCCGGCCTCCTATCCATCGATCTGGCCGCCATACAAGCAAACTGGCGGCTTCTGAACGGGCGCAACGGTGCCGCCGAAACGGGCGCTGTCGTGAAGGCTAATGCCTATGGCCTTGGGCTGGAACCCGTCGCCAAAGCGCTTTGGAATGCGGGTGCCAGACGGTTCTACGTAGCGCAATCCGGTGAGGGTGAGCGCCTGCGCCGTATTTTACCTGACGCGACAATTGTCATTCTGGCCCCAGTGTTACCCCAAGGCTTCACACGGTGCCGCGCATCCGCCTTGATCCCGTCATTGAATGGCCCGGACGCGCTGCAATTCTGGCGGGATGATGCAAAAGCGAACGGCTCTGCTCTCCCCGCAATGCTCCATATTGATAGCGGCATGACGCGTCTTGGCTTTGATGACGCTGCGTTTCCTGCTGTATTCGCTGCCCTCTCGAATGCTGAACTTGCTGCCATTGCCGAAGTCGCCAGCCATCTCGCCTGCGCGGATGAACCATCGCATCCACTAAACACGGAACAACTGGAACGCTTTCAGGCGGCAACTGCCACTGTTCCTGCAGCCATCCTCCGCAGCTTCCCGAACTCCAGTGGATTATTCCTGGATGAGGCGTTTCATGCGTTCAGCGCTCGGCCCGGTATGGCGCTCTATGGGCTGAATCCAACACCCGCACAGCCGAACCCAATGCGCCCCGTGGTCAACTTGCAAGTCCGCATATTACAGACACGCGTTTTGGGCCGAAATGAACGCGTGGGCTATGGTGCCACAGCGTCTGCCAAAGCCGGTGCGCGCATCGCGGCGATTGCAGCAGGGTATGCGGATGGGCTACATCGCTGTATCGGCGACGATGGTCGCGTATGGATCAATGGTGAAGCAGCGCCCATTCTAGGCCGCATATCCATGGATTTGATTGCGGTTGATGTCAGCCATATGCTGGAAAGCCAAGTTATTCCTGGGGGTTGGGCCGAAGTGATCGGACCGCATCAAAGTGCAGACGATCTTGCCGCAGCTGCTGGCACGATTGGCTATGAAATTCTGACAAGTCTGGGTGCCCGCTATGAGCGCCGCTATCTGCCCGCAATGCCGGAGATACCCGCTTGAACCCGCTTGCTAGCATCGGCGCCGTTGTCCTAGCGTTTTTCACGGCGACTGGACGTGTCGCGATTTTTGCCGGACGCGCGCTGTATCATGTCGTGACACCGCCCATGCATTTTCGACAGATGCTTAGGCAGTTGGTTGATGTCGGCTATTACTCGCTGCCCGTTGTGGCGCTAACAACGCTATTTAGTGGCATGGTGCTGGCGCTTCAAAGCTATACCGGGTTTGCCCGCTTTTCCGCTGAAGGCGCTGTCGCCAGTGTCGTTGTCCTGTCCATGACCCGCGAATTGGCCCCCGTGTTGGCTGGGCTAATGGTTGCGGGCCGGGTTGGTGCCGCAATGGCCGCGGAAATCGGCACCATGCGCGTTACAGAACAGATCGACGCGCTAGCTACACTCTCCACCAATCCAATGAAGTATCTGGTGGCACCGCGCATCATCGCAGGTGTGCTAACGCTGCCACTGCTCGTGCTGATTGGCGATATCATTGGCGTAATGGGCGGATACCTGGTCGGCGTATATCGGCTGGATTTCAACCCCTCCGCCTATATCCAGCAGACCTGGGCTTTCGTTGAAACGCTAGATGTCATGTCTGGTCTCGTTAAAGCCGCCGTCTTTGGATTTATCGTAACGCTGATGGGCTGCTATCATGGCTATAACAGTCGCGGCGGCGCACAGGGTGTTGGTATCGCTACGACGAACGCGGTCGTATCCTCGGCCATCCTCATCCTTGTCGCGAACTACGTGCTGACAGAAAGCTTCTTCAGCAAATGAGCAGCCAACCCAAAATTTCGTTTGAGGATGTGCATCTGGCCTTTGGCCCAAAGCAAGTGCTGCGTGGCATTGACTTAGCCGTTGATGCCGGCGAATCCCTCGTCATCATCGGTGGATCAGGCTCTGGCAAGTCTGTGCTGATCAAAACCGTGCTTGGCATTACGCGGCCTGATAAAGGTGTTGTTGCCGTTGACGGTGAGGATATCGTCGGTGCCTCCGCCCGGCTGCGCAATACCGTCAACGGCAAGATCGGCATGCTGTTCCAGGGCGGCGCATTGTTCGACAGCTTGCCCGTATGGGAGAATGTGGGCTTCGGCCTGATCCAATCCGGCGCGATGGATCGCCAGCAAGCACGGGTCAAAGCTATCGACACCCTGGCCCGGGTCGGCCTGGATGAACACGTCTCCACATTGCTGCCGGTCGAGCTTTCCGGCGGCATGCAGAAGCGCGTCGCCCTTGCGCGGGCTATTGCTGACGAGCCTGAAATCATCTTCTTCGATGAGCCCACAACCGGTCTCGATCCAATCATGAGTGACGTTATCAATAAGCTGATTGTTGAATGCGTCCGTGATCTGGGTGCCACCGCTGTCACCATTACGCACGATATGCGAAGTGCGCGCACGATCGCTGACAAAGTTGCGATGATCTACGAAGGCCAAATTATCTGGACAGGCGGCGTTAAAGACCTAGACGCGCCAGACCATGAGATGGTGGACCAGTTCGTTCATGGTCGCGCGGAAGGCCCAATCCAGATGGCCGTCCGGCGCTAGCGCGGAATGGCCAGAAGTACCAGCCAATTCGTATGTCAATCCTGCGGCAGCGTCACCCGGCGCTGGTCCGGGAAATGCGAGAACTGCAACGAATGGAACTCCATCGTTGAAGAAGCGCGGCCAGAATCCGTGCCCGTTGGCGGCAAGGCGACCGCCGCCCGCCGCAACCGCCCTGGCGCGCGCTCATTAGAACTTGAATCCCTTGCCGGCGGCGGACCGCCTGCCCCACGCACTCCTACTGGCCTAGCAGAATTTGACCGCGTATTGGGTGGTGGATTGGTGCGCGGTGGTGCCGTTCTGCTCGGCGGCGATCCTGGCATTGGCAAATCGACACTCCTGCTTCAGGCGCTTGGCGCTGTCGCCAAATCTGGCCGGGAAGTCATCTATGTCTCAGGCGAAGAAGGTGCGGACCAGATCCGCGACCGCGCAGATCGCCTGGGCCTCGCAGACGCGCCCCTGCTACTCGCCACAGCAACATCCACAGACGCCGCAGCGGCAACCATCGTCAACACGCCAAACCTGGCGTTGATCGCCATTGATTCCATCCAGACCATGTATGTGGAGGGCGTCGAGTCAGCACCAGGGTCCGTCGCCCAGGTCCGCGCATCGGCCCAATTGCTGATAGCAGCAGCCAAGCGTGCTGGTGCATCGCTTCTTCTCGTTGGCCACGTAACAAAGGACGGCGCAATCGCTGGCCCCCGTGTGCTGGAGCATATGGTCGACGCTGTATTGTACTTCGAAGGCGATACGAGCCAGCACTACCGCATCCTCCGCGCTGTTAAAAACCGTTTTGGGCCAGCGGATTCGCTTGGTGTGTTTGAGATGACGGGCCTTGGCTTGGCCGAAGTGCCAAACCCTTCCGCCCTTTTTGTTGGTGAACGCGAAGGCCGGGAGCCTGTCACAGGATCAGCCGTGTTCGCAGGTTTCCGAGGGGCCAGGCCATTGCTGGTGGAAGTCCAGGCGCTTGTTGGTGCGCCTGGACCAGCCTCGCCGCGTCGTGCTGTTGTTGGCTGGGATTCAGCCCGGCTCGCCATGACACTTGCCGTACTTGAAACCCGCGCTGGCCTGCCATTTTCCGGGCGGGATGTATTTTTGTCTGTCGCTGGCGGGCTTCGAATCGATGAGCCTGCCGCAGACCTCGCCGCCGCCGCTGCGCTTGCCTCCGCACTGCTGGAGCGACCAACGCCGAAGGACTGCGTTTTCTACGGCGAATTAGCGCTTTCCGGCGAAGTTCGCCCCGCACCCCAAGCCGACGCGCGCCTAAAGGAGGCTGAACGCTTGGGCTTCAGCCGTGCCGCTGCGCCAGGGGACACCAAGATGAAAGGCGTCAAGGTTGAGACAATCAAGCGTGTGGATGACTTAGTGACGCTTTTGGCCGCACAGCCCTTGCTTCGCGCGCCGAAACCGGCAGATTGGCCGGACGACGAGTCCTAAATCCCGCATCCTGAAATTGCGAGGCTGATATCCGAACTTTGGATGACGCCGCCCTGCTGATGGATGAGCAATCCGGGCGTTCTAAACATGTTGGATGGTGGCATTCATACTCTTGATATCATCGTAGCGGGCGTTATCGCAGCAAGCGCTATTTTGGCGTTTCTGCATGGTTTCGTGCGCGAGGTTCTGTCAATCGGCACTTGGGTCGGGTCGGGCGCTATTGCTGTCGCCGGATACCCTTATATGCGGGAGATGACAGGCTCCTACATTCCCTCGCCATTGATTGCAGACGTAGCGGCAGGCGCGCTTTTGTTCGTGGGTGCATTCCTGATCCTGTCGATTGTCGCCCGGATTATAGGGCGAGCGCTGGAAAGCGCAGAGGGATTGAGCGCGCTCAACCGATCATTTGGCCTGCTTTTCGGCCTGGCCCGTGGCGGCCTGATTGTAACCGTGGCGTATCTCGCATTCTCCTGGACAGTCCCACAACAGGACCATCCAGAATGGGTGACGGAAGCGAAAACCACGCCCCTCATTAAAGAATTCGCCACCGCAATCGAATCGATGCTGCCGCCTGAATGGCGCGCCAAAGGCCAGGACGCCGCCCAGTCCGCAAAAGATATTGCTGACACGGCAGATAACACGCGCCGCCTTTCAGCCCCGCAACCGGCGCAAAACGGTGGGCAGCAGCCTGTTGGCGGAAGTAGCTACGAAGAGCGCGAACGGAAGAGACTCGACGACCTCATCCGTAACCAGCAATAGTACCCGCCTGAACGCCGTCTGCCGGAGACCAGCCCAATGCAATCCCCCGAAGACCAGGACGCGCTTCATCAGCAATCCGAAACTTATGACGATGATCGCATGCACGAAGAATGCGCGATCTTCGGAGTATGGAACGCGACCGGTGCTGCAAAGCTAACGGGCCTTGGCCTGCATGCACTGCAGCATCGCGGCCAGGAAGCCAGCGGCATCGTCTCCTATGACCGATCCGAAGGCCGTTTCTATTCCCGTCGTGGGCGCGGACATGTGGAACGTGTGTTTGGCAATCCAGATCGCATGGAAGGCCTGAAAGGCGGCGGCGCTATTGGCCATAACCGCTACGCCACCACCGGCGAGGATATGATCGGCAACATCCAGCCAATGTTCGCGGAGTTTGAGTTTGGCGGCTTCGCCGTTGCCCATAACGGCAATCTCACCAACGCCATGTCGATCCGCAGGCGATTGGTCAGTGACGGCTCGCTATTTCAATCCACCAATGACACTGAAGTCATCATCCACCTGATTGCGCGCAGTGTGCGGAATACGCTGGTCGAGCGCGCGATTGACGCCCTACAGCAGTTGGAAGGCGCCTATTCGCTGGTCGCACTCTCCCGCAAGAAACTAATCGGCGTGCGCGATCCCATGGGTGTGCGGCCCTTGGCACTTGGCCGCCTGCCAGGTACCGACGGCAAGGAAGACGCTTGGGTACTGTCCTCAGAAAGCTGCGGCTTCGACATGATCGGTGCCAAGTTTGAGCGCGAGATTGAACCCGGTGAGATGGTCGTGATTGACGACCAAGGCATCGAGAGCTTTAGGCCCTTCCCACAAGCCCGTCCGCGCCCCTGCATTTTCGAACACATCTATTTCGCACGGCCCGACAGCGTGATCGGCGGGCGGTCTGTCTATGAGTCCCGTAAAAGCATTGGCCGTGAGCTGGCCCGGGAATCCCATCCATCCAGCGGTATCGACGTTGTTGTGCCTGTACCCGATTCTGGTGTTCCTGCCGCCCTTGGTTATGCCAATGAGGCGGGTGTTCCGTTCGAGCTTGGCATTGTCCGTAGTCACTATGTTGGGCGAACGTTTATTCAGCCGAACCAATCAATCCGTGATCTATCTGTAAGAATGAAGCACAGCGCCAATGCCGAAGTATTGCGCGGCAAAAAGGTGGTTCTGGTGGATGATTCCATCGTACGCGGCACCACATCCGCTAAGATTGTCGACATGGTCCGCCGGGCCGGAGCAGCCGAAGTGCATATGCGCATTTCCAGCCCGCCAACCGTCAATCCCTGTTTCTACGGCATTGATACGCCGGACACGAAAGAGCTGATCGCCGCCAATTACACTGTCGCCGAAATTGCAGAAAAGATCGGCGCAGATAGCTTGGCCTATGTCTCAACAGACGGCCTCTACCGCGCCATGGGCGAAGAACAGGGCCGCATCAATGACCGCCCACAATATTGCGACGCTTGCTTCACCGGCGCATATCCCAATCGCTTGGTTGATAAGGATGCCGGGCTTGTTGGCGCGCTTTCTGGCCGTCCAATTGAGCAGGCCGCAGAATGAACGATAACCCCAGGCTGCAAGGCCGCATCGCCCTCATTGCCGGCGCATCACGCGGCCTTGGCGCTGCTGCTGCCGAAGCGCTCGCTGCAGAGGGTGCCCATGTCATCCTCGTCGCCCGCACCCAAGGCGCGCTTGAGGCATTGCATGATCGGATCGTCAGCGCAGGCGGCAAAGCCACTATAGCACCCGTTGATCTGACAGACGGCGACGCATCGGACCGCTTGGCGCTTGGAATTGCTGATAGATTTCAGCGCCTGGATATTCTAGTGCAAACGGCGGCGATCCTGGGCGTGCTCTCCCCCATCGCCCATGTCCCGCCTGAAACCTTTGAGAAAACACTCGCCGCTAATGTCACGGCCCACTGGCGTTTGATCCGCAATTTTGACGCGCTGTTAAAGCGCTCAACCGGCGGCCGTGCCATCATCGCAACATCAGGTGCCGCAGCCGGTGGTCTGGCGTATTGGGCACCATACGCCGCCAGCAAAGCTGCACTCGAAGCCATGGTCTCCTGTTGGGCAGAGGAAGTCAGGCACACCAATGTTCGCGTCAATTTGATTGACCCTGGCGTCATGGCCACAGGCCTCCGCGCCGAAGCCTTCCCCGGCGAAGACCCGGCGACACTCCGCAAACCAGAAGCCATCGCCCCAATGATCGTAGACCTGGCGCTGCCAGAACTCGAGTTGCACGGGCAGGTTATGCGGGCGGGCTAATCATCTTTAGCGCCATCAGGCACCCCAAATACATTTGCCATACTCACCTCCCCCGATCCGCGACGGAGGGGTTGTTGTTGGGTTGGTGCAGGTGCCCAGCCGGTTAGGAAGATGATTTCGAAGGGAATGTTGATGCGGCCGTCAGGGCCAGCGGCTTTCTCTTGTAGCAGCTGCAACGCGCGCATCAGGACTGCGCGGCGGAGGGGACGGCGGCTGCGTTCATGCAGAATGTTCGTTTCTGCCATGCCACGCAGGTCTTGCAGCAGCTTGAACGGATTGGCGTAGGACACTGTAATCGTTTCCGTATCCGCCACGGGCAGTGCGAACCCAGCGCGTTGCAACAGGCCCGCCGCATCGCGGATATCAATCGTCGGCGCGATATGGGGGGATACTGGCGCATCCAACGCCGCCTCAGCCTCCAAGAACGCAAGCCGGAGCGGATTTAGTGTTTCAGGCCCGAAGATGGCACCGAGGAACAGACCGTCTGGACGCAAGGCACGGCGGATTTGCACAAGCGCGCCCGGCAGATCATTGACCTGGTGCAGTTCATTGGCTGCGAACACGCAGTCCAACGCGCCATTGGTGAATGGCAGTGTCTCGAATGACAGCACCGCGCGCGGCCCTGTATCGCGAAGTAGGCTCGTCGCAGCGTCCGCCTCAATCAGTGTTTCAATGCCGCCCCTACCCTTCAGCACATCCGCTGAGACACCGCCCCGCCCGTTGGTGGCCAAGGTGACGGGGAAACGGGCTGTCAGGTCATCCAGCCGCTCAGCCATGCGCTCCGCGATCTCCCGATGCAGGAAGCGCGCGTTCTCATAGTCCGGCAGGGCGCGGAGGCGCCTGGTGCGGATAAGGGTTGGGTCGAAGATCAAGGGCGATTGGGGCATGGGGCGCAGTCTGGCGAAGCCTTGCTTGAGCGGCGGGGCGCGCGGGCTTAAAGTCTTATCCTATATCTATAGATCATTCCCCTGAGAGGCGAGCCCAAGCGCATGTCAAAAACTATCACTGCTAAAGCCCTGCATGACCTGATCCAGGCCAATGCCAGCGAATACGCCGTTGTCGACGTTCGCGGCGAGCGCGCATTCTCTGACGGTCACTTGATGCACGCGATCTCCGTGCCGCTTGGTCGGTTGGAAGTGATGATCGGCGATCTGGCACCACGCCTCGCAACGCCAATCATCCTGACTGACGTTGACGGCTCCATGGCCACCCGCGCCGCCGAACGGCTTGAGGGCGTTGGCTATACAGATGTCTCAGTACTCGAAAGCGGCACCGAAGGTTGGCGCGAGGCAGGCTATGAGGTCTACGGCGGTTTCAACGTGCCTTCGAAAGCATTTGGTGAATTCGTTGAGCATCACTTCGACACACCATCCGTTTCCGCTGAAGAATTGAAAGCGATGATGGATGGTGGCGAGAAGATGGTCGTGCTCGATAGCCGGCCCATGGATGAATACAACACCATGAATATCCCAACCGGCGTTTGCTGCCCTGGTGGCGAGCTGGTTTATCGGTTGGGCGAAATTGTGCCTGACGCCGATACCACCGTCGTTGTGAATTGCGCCGGGCGGACACGCAGCATCATTGGCGCGCAGTCCCTGATCAATGCAGGCGTGAAGAACAAAGTTGTAGCCCTGCGCAATGGCACCATGGGCTGGCACCTATCAGGGTTCCAGTTGGAGCATGGCAACACCCATGCGGCCCCGCAGGAACTCTCCGGCCAAGCCATCGACGCCGCGAAGGCCCGCGTGGCAGAGGTCGCCAAGCGGTTTGAGGTTGGGCAGGTCGATCTGGATACGGCGAAAGCCTGGCTTGCAGATGATAGCCGCACCACCTTCCTGCTAGATGTCCGTCACCCACATGAATATGAGGCAGGCCACCTGCCGGGCTCTATCTCCTCCCCCGGCGGTCAATTGGTGCAGGCGACGGATCGCTATGCGGGCGTGCGTGGCGCAAGGCTGGTGCTGGTCGACGACGCCAATCTCGTCCGCGCCACTATGACTGCCCATTGGCTGACCCAGATGCACTGGGACGTGCATGTGCTGGCGGGCGGGCTGCCTGCCAGCGGCCTAGAAGTCGGCAAACAGCCAGTCCATCCGCTTGGTATGCCAACAGATATAGAAGGTCTCTCAGCTGCAGCCGCGAAGGCGAAGTTGGATGCGGGCTGGGTTGCGGTAGATGTCGCGACGAGCCGGGACTACCGCAAGGGCCACATCCCAGGTGCCTGGTGGGCAACCCGCGCGCGTTTGGAAACGGCGGCAGCCAACTTGCCAGATGCGCCGGGATACCTCGCTACATCTGAAGATGGCTTGGTCGCAAAATACGCGGCGGCAGAACTCGCTAAGCTCACCGGCAAACCAACGGCTTCACTTGAGGGTGGTGCTAAGGCCTGGGCAGACGCCGGGATGCCGCTTGAACAAGGGGAAACCCAGCTGGCAGATGAGGCAGATGATGTCTGGCTCAAGCCTTATGAGCGCAAAGGCGTTGTAGAGGACTTCATGAAGGAATACCTGACCTGGGAAATTGACCTGATTAAGCAGGTCGAGCGGGATGATCTCGTATCCTTCCGCGCATTCTAGAACCGCTTCGCACTCCTGCCCGGCGCGGGCTTGATCTGCTGATCCCGCCCCGTTGTCTCTCTTGCGGTCGAGAGACGACGGAGGCGCAGGGTGTTTGTCCCGAATGCTGGCGTGAGCTAGCCTTCGTGGCAGCACCGGTCTGCCGGGTCTGTGGGTTTGGGCTGCAAGCAGAAGGCGCTGGCGAAGGGCCGGATGGGGATACATGCGGTGCCTGTATGGTCAGTCCGCCCCGCTTTGACCGCGCCCGCGCCATGCTCGCCTATGATGACGCAAGCCGCCCATCATCATCGCCTATAAGCGTGCCAGCCGGTTGGAGGCGACACCTTTGCTGACCCGGTGGCTACTGGCTGCGGGTCGGGATTTGATCGCAGACGCAGACTTGATCGCACCAACGCCGCTGCATTGGCGACGGTTGCTCGGGCGGCGTTATAATCAATCCGCCGAACTGGCTCGGCGCATGGCTGGATCTGAGACTATTTCCTATGCGCCAGATCTACTGCACCGAACACGGGCGACCCGCAGCCAGGGCGGGCTTAGCCCTGCTGGCCGCAAGCGCAATTTGACCGGTGCATTCAAGCTGAACGAACGCTGGCGGGATCGGATTACCGGCAAGCGCGTACTGCTGATCGATGACGTGTTTACAACAGGGGCCACCGTCGAACGCTGCGCCGCCGTGCTGAAGCGCGGCGGTGCCAGCGCTGTGGACGTCGTGACCATTGCCAGGGTTGAACGGCCAAGGCCGGTTTAGGATCAGGAGCCTAGCGCGCCTTCCGCTCCGCAACCCAGCGCACCCAATTGCCATAGAATGCCTGCGCGTTTGCTCGCCAGGTCTGTGGCGGCGGGTTGGCGGGATCATCATCCGGGAAATAGTTGATCGGCGGGGCTATCGGGCCGCCCTTCTCCAAGTCCCGCTGATATTCGATCGCCAGTGTTTCAGCGTCATATTCAAAGTGATTGAGCACGTGGAGGTGGCCAAGCCGCTCATCAGCAAGCGCACCGATGCCAGACCCTTCAGACACCAGCAAAGGCTTCAGGTGCGGCAGCGCTTTCAGATCCTCGGCACGGGTTTCTGTCCAACGCGACACGGGCATCATCGGCCCATCATCCAAACATTGCAGGAATGGCGAGGCCGTATCCGTCAGATGATGCTGGAAGATGCCAAATCGCTTCGCTTCAAGCTGATGTTTCGGCACACCATAATACCGATAAAGTGCAGCCTGCGCGCCCCAGCAGAGGCTAAGCAGCGGAATGCCCGCGCCGTCGTTCGCGTCCCGGGTCCAATCCAGAACTTCCGTCATCTCATTCCAGTAATTTACAGCCTCGAACGGCAAAGTCTCAATGGGCGCACCGGTGATGATGACCGCATCGAAGGATGACAATTTCACATCGCGCCAGCGCCGATAGAACCTATCTAGGTGACCCGGCGGGGCATTCTTGCCCGCGTAGTTTTCGGGTGCTGCCAGCGTGATTGAGACATGAACAGATGCGCGGCCAAGCATGCGCGCCAACTGTAGTTCTGTTTCGAGCTTCTTCGGCATCAAATTGAAGATGACGATATTCAGGGCGTCTGCTGCAGCCGGATCATGAGCATCCAACAACGGCACGCCTTCGGCGGCCAGTGCAGCCCGCGCCGGTAGGTCCGGCGGCAAAATAACAGCCATCGCCTTAACCCCTCCGTGCGCTAGCGAGACTGGGCGCGCGGCCTTCACGCTTGGCGCAGGCCGCCAGGTATCGCTCAAGCGTTTCCGCGCCGTGGGGATTATCATTAACCTCCCGTGCGAGGGCACCGTGCAGAACCTCCAGGAACTCGTCTGCGGTGGGTGTTCGGTTAGCATTTGGCCCGAACAGGTCAGCCGCCTCAACGCTAACGCCAAACCGTTCCGCCATATCGCGATAGCGCGGTTTGCGGAATTCCATTAGTTCCGGAAATAGCGGTCGCGCGAAGTCGATCATATCGACGCCGGCACCATCATCCGGCTGATTTTCAAGTCTAGGGCCAATGAATAGCGGATTATAAAATAACGGTTTTGGGTGGCTGCGCGCGCGCTCCTTAAGCGCTTCCTCCGTATCGGCATCGCCCCGAATATACAGTAAGAGCGAAGTGTCGATCAGCGGGCGGATCACCGGATCATCCGGGTCCTTTGGTTCTGCAATCTCGCAGAGCGAGCCGCTCGCGTCGTTGATGAAATTGCGGCAGGCGTAGATTGACCAGGACTTTGCGATGAAATGCGGCACATCCTGCATCGAAAGCACTTCGGCTTGGCGATAGAGTTCCTGCCGCTCCAGAAAGTCGGCCTTGTTCAGACCGCCTGTCGCCGGGTCGCCATACATTCCAAGGAACGTCGAGACCGGTTCCAAGTTATCAACGGAGATATTGTGCGCGATGAAAATCGAGTCTGAGCGCAGCAGATCCGCCACAAACTGATCGCCCATGGTCATGATTTTGAACTTGATATTGTCCAGGATCGGTTCGGCCAAATACCGCGTGCCAATGCGATAATCGGCGGAATAATGGTACCAATTGGCTTCTTCCTGGAGCGCCTTAGATAGCGTCGTTTTACCAACGCCAGACATGCCCAGCAGCGAAATGGCGTGCGGCAGCGCGCGGAAGGCTTCAAGATTGATCATAAGCTAGGGCCTTTCACCGAGGGTATAACCCGGCCAAAATCCAACAGGGCCGCGGATGATAGGGCCGCAGCGGCGCATTGCAAGCGTTAGGCCCCTGACCCGAGTGTCAGGACCCAAGAGCAACAGCATGCGGCAACACTTCTGTTGGCTTTCCGGGTCCGTACCGCTAATTTCCGGCGCTCACTCCAGATCAACCGCCGGATAGTCATGCCAGATCCTGCCCTTTCAATCACTTACATCTGCCAGTCTGAAGCGGATACCGCCGCCTTGGCCGCCAACTTGGCACGCGTTGCGGCACCGGGTGACCTGGTGGTGCTAGAAGGCGCTTTAGCGGCAGGAAAAACGCATTTTATCAAATATATGTGCGGCGTACTTCAGATTGAAGATACAGTAACAAGCCCGACATTTACCCTAGCACATTTCTATGCTGGCCCCATCATGCCAGTTCTACATGTTGACGCTTACCGCATTGAAACGGCAAAAGAATTTTCAGACCTAACGCTGCATGACTTTTTCGACGACCATCTGACGGCAATTGAGTGGGGCGCTAAGTTCCAAGATGTCCTGCCGCCTGCCCTGCACATCCAAATCGATCCGATAGACGGCGATGACAATGCGCGCCGGATCACCCTCGCCAGCGCTGCACCGTCTTGGGTTGCGCGGGCTGATGTGCTGCGCACCGCCTCAGAAAGCCTCATCCCATGCGACTGACGCTTTGTATCCACACCTCCGCCAAATCGCCTTGGCTGTACCTGCTGAAGGACAGCATCCCGATTGCCGAAGCCATGGACGATAATCGCGATCCCACGACTGGCCCCACGCTCGGCCAAATGGCTGTAGGCATGTTGCAAGGCGCTGACGCCGTTATTGGCGACCTGACCGATATTCTCGTGGATATCGGGCCAGGACGCCTGAGCGCCGTCCGTGCGGGTGTCTCCTTTGCGAATGCGCTGAGCTTCGGGTTGAACATTCCACTGGCACCGGTCAACGCAAGCGGAACACTCGGCCTGCAGGCGTCTATGGCGACCGGCCTGCCTGCGCTGGTCATTCACAAATCCGCCGCCGGCGCGGCTTATGTCGGGCGTTACCAGGATGGCAGGCTCCAGTCTCTCCGATATGGTCCTTTATCCGAGACCGTGGCTCAGTCTGCTGAAGGCCTCACCGAGGCTGCCTTGATAGGCCCGGAAGCCGATGTATCCGGCCTTACATTCAGCGATGGCGGCCCGGATATCATCACCGCCGCGACGTTTGCTGCTGTGCTGGCGGCTGGTCCTGCCTTCACATCCGACCCCATTCAACCGATTACTGAACAATCGGAGATTATTGATGGCTGAGCGCGACCCTAAAGCCGCTGCGAGCGCCCTCCTGGCCGGTGGCGTTGCGTTGTTGCCGACAGACACCGTCTACGGCCTCGTAGCACACCCGGAGCAGCCGTTAGCCGCCCGCCGGATATTCCAGTTGAAGCGCCGGCCAGATGCGCTCCGCCTACAGGTGCTTGCTGGATCATTGGCTGACCTGGGGCGGATCGGCGCTCGATTGCCGCCCGCCGCAGAAGCCTTGCTGAGCAATGATGCGATCAAAGGCGGCATTACGTTCATCTTTGCCCTTGATCCCGCGCTCCGCCCTGAATGGCTGGAAGACCGTGATGAGGTTGGCGTGCGGTTTCCGGCAGACACTTTCATCCAAAACGTCATCAGCGAAACCGGCCCATTGTACGCGACCAGCGCCAATGCCCACGGCAAGCCACCCGGCAAGACCGTGGCAGACATCCTGGCAGACCTGGATGGCGCACCGGATTACGTGGCGGATGGCGGCAGGCTCGTTGGCGTGAACTCCACCGTTGTCAATTTCAATGCAGACCCGCCGCGCGTCGAACGCTGGGGGGCTGTTGATGATCTCACCGCATACGGGCTTGGCCATGCATGAACCAAACTCACTGATCCTTGGTATCGAGTCATCCTGCGACGACACCGCCGTGGCCTTAGTGGCCAGGGATGGATCCGTTGCGGCGGCCCTAACCCAGAGCCAGGCTGAAATCCACGCCCAATATGGCGGCGTATACCCGGAACTCGCCAGCCGGGCCCATGCCGCCGAAATCATCCCAACGATCCGCCAAACGCTGGCACAGATTGATGCGGCACCAGAACATATCCGCGCCATTGCCGTCACCCGCGGCCCTGGGCTGATCGGGCCGCTGCTTGTTGGCCTGAACGCGGCGGAGGGCTTAGGACTTGGATGGTCAAAACCTGTGGTCGGCGTCAATCACTTACGCGGTCATCTGCGCAGCGCAGAATTAGATGGCGGCAAGATTACCTACCCTGCCGTTGTCCTGCTGGCCTCCGGTGGTCATACGCTGATGGCCTATATGGCGGACGCCAAGTCTGTCGAAATTCTGGGCGGCACCCGGGATGATTCCGTTGGCGAGGCCTATGACAAGGTCGCCCGCATGTTGGGCCTTGGATATCCGGGCGGTCCCGCTGTCGATAAGCTGGCGAAAACCGGCGCGCCAGACATTACATTCCCACGGCCCATGATCCGGGAAGGTTTGGAGTTTTCGTTCTCAGGCCTCAAATCCGCTGTCGCGCGATTGGTTGAACGCGAGCCGGACGTGGACAAACCGACAGTCGCCGCATCCTTCGTCGCTGCGGCAATGGACGTGCTGGCCGCCAAATGCGCCCGCGCCCTGGCAGAGCGGGAGGCGGCGTCACTCGTTGTGGTTGGTGGCGTATCCGCTAGTCCACAACTCCGCGAACGGACGGCGGAAGTGTGTGCTGCGGCTGGCGTTGATCTGGCGCTGCCGTCTCTCAAATGGTCCACCGACAATGGGGCGATGATTGCGCTGGCGGGCTGGGATTATCTGGATATGGGCCTTGTCCCGCACCTGAAGCCAGCGACACGGCTTTCCATCGAACAGTTTTGAGCGCTATCGTTCGTGCTGGCTTTAGCAGGAGCGATGATATGAGCGATCAACGACGTAACAGCGAAATCACAGTGAAGCCGCTTGGATATGCGCTTGGCGCAGAAGTCCTGGGCGTCGATACATCCGCACCTCCAGCGCCAGATACAGTCAACGCCGTCAATGCGCTTTGGCATGAGCATCACGTGATCGCATTTCGGGGCGAGCGGCTTGAAGCGCAGGATATTACCGCATTTGCCGGCGCATTCGGCCCGCTGGATGATCATGCGTCCACACCCTTCTATCGGCACCAAGACTTCCCTGAATTGCTACAGGTGACCAATCGTGAAATAGGCGGCAAGCCTTCAGAGACCCGCACTACGGGCCGGAACTGGCATTCTGACTATGCCTATACGAGCCATCCAGCAGCCGCGTCCATGCTCTACTGTGATACACGCCCGCCCGTCGGCGGCGATACGATGTTCGCCAATATGGTCCGCGCCTACGATACGTTATCGCCGAAAATGCGGGAGATCGTGGATGGGCTGGACGCTGTCTACGATATTTCATTGACCGCAGGCTTTGGCCAACGCGACCCGAAGCAAACAGCGGAAACCCGCCGCCTGAACCCGCCGATTGCCCACCCAGCCGTTCGCACCCACCCGGATAGCGGCAAGCGTGCGCTTTATGTGAGCGAACGCGTGTCCCATTTCCACGGCATGACCATTGCGGAGAGCAAGCCGCTGATAGACTTCCTCTGCGCCCACGCGACCCGGCCAGACAATGTCTACCGGCATCAATGGGCGGAGGGTGACCTGGTCTGCTGGGACAACCGCACCACCATGCATTTGGCCCTTGCTGATTTCGACCAAACCCAGCCCCGCCACATGCTGCGCGCGACGCTG